>Ga0310786_10003730_pt1 | contig 21888 bp, 15 predicted proteins | sample AusTroGonzalo_MG_FD_203881 | JGI IMG/M metagenome (GOLD analysis project Ga0310786, IMG submission 203881) | Bovine rumen microbial communities from tropical cattle in Woodstock, Queensland, Australia - Gonzalo_03 (v2) (version 2) | ecosystem: Host-associated > Mammals > Digestive system >...
TGAATATGATGGTGTTGTTTCTCATTCCAATTTGAAATAGGTTGCAAAGATAGGAAAAATCCTAAGATGAACGCAACAAAAGGGCTTTTATTGTTTCATTGGGGTGCCGACACCTTCACCAACTTAACAACGTTACCCATGGTGACGGGATGACCGTAATGAATAACATAAACGCCAGCAGACCAGCTGCTTGCATCGAATTCCTTCGACCCAATAAAGCGCGTGTTAGGTATCATTTGGTTGCCGTGCATATCGTAAATGACCACATCGACAAAGCCGTCATTATCAGATTGTATCGTAAACTTGCCGGTGGTGGGATTCGGCGTCACGCTGGCCTCTTTCGCAAGCTCTTCCGGGGTTACGGAGTCGTTGGGATTGGTGCTCACGGCCGTCCACGAAGCCTCCCAGCCCGAGCCTGTGATTTGACAATCGGAACGAAACTCAACGCACATCACGTTGCTTGAAGACTCCACCAAACCAGGGCTTTGCGTGTTCCAGCGCCCGATTTTCTCGGCATAGACGTCGTCGCCGTCGTAAATCCACAGGAAGTCGTAGTCGGCCTCCATACCGAAACTTGTGAAATTCAATTGAATGGTCGTCTCCTCAGGACCTCGGATGACCCAGATCTTGCGTTCGTCGTTGCCATAGTTCCGATGGTCGAGGCGACCTTCCGAACCTTCCAAGACGGTGACTGACGTGCCTTCGTTAATAAGCTTGTAATAATAGTTCCAGTCCCAATACGGTCCTGGGTCGGTATGCGATTGGTCGGGATAATGCTGATGTCCGCGGATCTTGGTGCAGGCATCCTCGCCACCGAGGTCATGGACACCGTAGTTGAGGCAGGTGCCGTCGTCCAAGATGTCGCGATAGAAAGTGCGGTGACCGCTGATAACATCATAGCGAGAGCAGATGCTGCGTATCAAGTCGGCGGAGGACTGGTACATAGCCTCGGTGAAGAAACTCACAATGTCGCCGTATGCCTCGTGCTCGATGCCGATGGTATAGCCGTTAGCCGTGCGGGCATGCCAAGCCTTGTCGGCTTCACGCACCATCTGCGTAATCTGTCCATCATAGGAGCGGATGACATAATGTGCCGAGACGCTGGCATCGCAGTTCTTGAACCAGCTGATGCAGCCCGCATAGGAGCCTTCGGTATAGTGGATGACGACGGCTTTCACGTCGTTGGTACGCGGCTCCCAGTTACACTCAGGTGCCGGGTCCCAGATGGCCGGTGGATAGTCGGGGCTGCGCGTGATGCCGAGTTCGGGAGCCGTCAGCAGATTATAATGCTCGGCAAAAACGGCTTTCAGGTCAATGTCCTGCTTGGAGAAGCCATATTCCTCTGCCAGTCTAGCATCGTTCAAGACAAGACACACCGAATACAGCATACTTTGAATGGGATAGACGTCCTTCTCCTCCCCTATCGGCAACTCCGAAAGTTGTTGGATGACTGAAAGATAGCCTTTGATTTCTGTGGCTTTATTCTCTTTTGCCAAACGAGAAAATGCCTTGGCATAAGCCAACACATTTGCCGAAGGGCTTTGCAGAATTTCCGTTTCCGAGATGCCCGATAATTCCGAAACCAAATGCAGGTTCTCACGGAAGTAACCTTTGCCGTCTCTCACCAAGCCCATCAAGCCGTAGGCACGCGGCATGGCATCGGGGCCGTCGTGATGATAGTTAGCGTCGATAAGATGGTGACAATGCGTGTTGGTGAACGAAATGGCTTCAAGCATGCCTTGAGGAATATCGGGGCAGGCCTGGTAAGCAGATTGGAAAGCGTTTTTATAGTCTTGTTTTTCAGCATTTTGTGCCATTCCAAAAAACGAGAACAGCAAAGACAGGACCAAGAGTAGTGATAGACGTTTCATCGTAAAGTATTTGAGGCCAAAAATACACAATTTTTCTTTTCGTAGGGAATGGGTTTTTTTCGTACCTTTGCGACTTCAAGAAATTTTATAAAAAAGCACCATAAAATGAACACATTGAACGATTTCCAAAAAGAGATTCTTGCCGGTATCCCCGATGAGCTGCCGGAAGTGAAACCTTACGACCCGAATATCAACCACGCTCCCAAGCGCAAGGACATCCTGACGAAAGCCGAAAAGAAGCTGGCTATCCGCAACGCCTTGCGTTACTTCCCCGCCAAGTTCCACGCCACGCTGGCTCCCGAATTTGCCGAGGAGCTGGAGAAATACGGCCGCATATACATGTACCGTTTCCGTCCGTCTTACAAGATGTACGCACGCCCGATTGAGGAATATCCTGCCAAATGCAAGCAGGCCGCAGCCATCATGCTGATGATCCAGAACAACCTCGACCCCGCCGTGGCACAGCATCCGCACGAGCTCATCATCTACGGCGGCAACGGCGCCATCTTCCAAAACTGGGCACAATACCGCCTCGTGATGCAGTACCTCGCCAACATGGACGAAGACCAGACCCTGGCCATGTACAGCGGTCACCCGATGGGTCTCTTCCCGTCGCATAAGGACGCTCCGCGCGTGGTCGTCACCAACGGCATGATGATCCCGAACTACAGCAAACCCGACGACTGGGAGCGTTACAACGCCCTCGGCGTGACGCAATACGGTCAGATGACCGCTGGCTCCTATATGTATATCGGACCCCAAGGCATCGTCCACGGCACCACCATCACCGTGCTCAATGCGGCTCGCAAACATGGTGGCAGCACGGCGGGCAAGCTGTTCGTCACCGCCGGCCTCGGCGGCATGAGCGGTGCCCAACCCAAAGCCGGTAACATCGCCGGTGTGGTGAGCATCACTGCCGAAATCAACCCTGCCGCAACCCAAAAGCGCTATCAGCAAGGCTGGGTCGACGAGGTGTACGACAACATCGAAGAACTCTTCAAGCATGTCAATGTAAGCCTCGCCAAGAAGGAAGCCCGCAGCTATGCCTACCAAGGTAATGTGGTGGACCTCTGGGAGTATGCTGCCGAACATGATATCCACGTCGACCTCGGTTCCGACCAGACCTCGCTGCACAACCCCTGGGCAGGTGGTTATTATCCTGTCGGACAGTCGTTCGAGGAATCCAAGACGATGATGGCCGAGAACCCCGAGCTCTTCAAGGAGAAGGTCCAGGCCTCGTTGCGCCGACATGTGGCCGCCATTAACAAGCTCACTGCCAAGGGTATGTACTTCTTCGACTACGGCAACGCCTTCCTGCTGCAGAGCAGCCGCGCTGGTGCCGACATCATGAAGGAAGACGGCACCTTCCGCTATCCATCCTACGTGCAGGACATCATGGGTCCCATGTGCTTCGACTATGGCTTTGGTCCCTTCCGCTGGGTGTGTGCCTCGGGCAAGCCTGAAGACCTCGCCGTCACCGACGACATCGCCTGCGAGGTGCTCGAGAACATCGCCCGCACCGCTCCCGCTGAGATCCAGCAACAGATGCGCGACAACATCCAATGGATCCGCGGCGCACAAGAGAACCACCTCGTGGTCGGTTCGCAAGCCCGTATCCTCTACGCCGACTGCGAAGGCCGCACCAAGATCGCTGCCGAGTTCAACAAGGCCATCGCTGACGGTCGCTTGAGCGGTCCCGTCGTCCTTGGCCGTGACCACCACGACGTGTCCGGCACCGACAGCCCGTTCCGTGAGACCTCCAACATCTACGACGGTTCAAGCTTCACGGCAGACATGGCCGTGCAGAACGTCATCGGCGACGGCTTCCGTGGTGCCACATGGGTGAGCATCCACAACGGCGGCGGCGTAGGCTGGGGCGAAGTCATCAACGGCGGCTTCGGCATGGTGCTCGACGGCACTGCCGATGCCGACAGACGCCTCCACTGCATGCTGCATTGGGATGTGAACAACGGCATCGCCCGCCGCAACTGGGCCCGCAACGAAGGCGCCACCTTCGCCATCAAACGCGCTATGGAGGCGGAACCGAAGCTGAAGGTTACCTTGCCGAATCTGGTGGAAGACAAGATTTTGGAAGGGCTATTCTAAAATACAGTCTACAATAGGATTAAAAGGGCGCATCGTTTGGTGCGCCCTTTATTCGTATTTGATTATTTCAAAAAATGCGCAAAATAGTTGCAGGTAATAAAATTATTACCTATTTTTGCAAAAATAGAAAGCAAAAAAGAAATGAAAATAGAGAAAGTTTGGCTGACGGACACGGCCGTATGGATTAGAACCGATGAAGGCAAAGAAGCCTGCGAGCTTTTTGCCGACTACCCCCGTTTACGTTATGCCAGAAAAGAGCAACTTCTTGACTATACGACAGATGACTTCGGAATCCATTGGGAGGAATTGGACGAAGACTTAAGTTTTGAAGGATTTTTTGACAAACCGAAGCCAACCGTACTCTATCAACTCTTCATGGCGCATCCTGAACTGAACGTGTCCGCTCTGGCGCGCCGCATGGGCATCTCGCAAAGCCTAATGGCTCAATATATCAGCGGAAAGAAAACCGCCAGCGAAAGCCGAAAGGCCTTGATTTTCGATACGATTCATGCCGTTGGGCGAGAACTGGCTGCAGTGTAATTACACACTCTACAAAGACAAACAAGGGCGTGTCGATTGGCACGCCCTTTCTTTTGCTTTTCGCATTGCAAATGCTGATATTCAAGACTTTCGGATTGCAAATCCGAAAGAACTGGGGATTGACTACAAACAACAACGGAAATCACATCTCCACATAAGGAACAAGCTTTGTCGAGGATATCAAACAGATTGTAAACACGGCAAAAACGCAAGCCTATCGCGCAGTTAACATGATGCAAATGGTGAGCAACTGGCTATTGGGCTGGTGCATTGTAGAACAAAACAAATGAATTAGTTTCATCTAATATCAAATACTATTTGGTTAATCCATTAATATAACCAATCTCATTTTTCTTATCTGAGGCTCTAGTGTAAATACCATAACCATCCCCAATCGGCTTTATATAATTATCAATAGCAAAATACCACCGAATATTCTCTACGGATACCTTATCCATCACGAACTGATTGCGTATCATTATCCATTTTGGATTTTCCGCAGAATATGTATATGACAATATTTGAGACTCTGACGGACGATGGTAATCATAAGTACCTTTTTGGCGGCTAAATTTATCTTTCAATCCTAAAGCCGGAAATTTAATCCTCACACTTGAATATGGAGGGATTCCAATATATTGGTCTTCGATCTGTTGCACAGAAACCCCTTCGGTATTAGCACCTCCAACTGTCACTCCACTTGCTATTGTTGAAACAAATGACCCAGCTCCCAACACTCTTGCCACACTTCCCAGATTTACGCTCGCCCCTGTCGTAGAAGACGAATAAGTGGTCGTGACAGAATTGGTAAAAAGCCGTTCAGCCTGACCTTGGACATCAAGAAAATAAGAATTAGCCATATCTATGTACAACACAGCGTCTTTGTTGTTTCGAATGGTAAAAGTCCCTTTTGCGTCATATGTTATGGAAAAATCATTCCCATAATTAACAGAAAAACTGTTGTTGTCCACAGCACCTTTTCCATCCAAATTGGTAATGGAGTAACTATGCAAATTCAAAGTATGGCAAGAAGTCACCATTAGTGCTAATGTACCGATTACGAATGATTTGTAATACCATTTGTGAGTCCATTTCATATTAAAAACCCTTATATTCGTGCCGGGCGCAACTTTTAATTTCCTTTCCAGCACCTCGAAGGATAAGTTATTACAAAAGAAGCGTGGCACTGATATACCACTTCTTCTATCGGAGGTCGTGAGAATTACCTAATAATGCAGATGCAGCAAACAGTCCACGCTAAAACAGCGCGAACCGTTACACTATTCTTGCATTTTATAGAAGTTTCTCACATTTCCATTAGCAAGACGAGCATAACGCTTCGTGTTTCTATATGTCGGCGGCGTGATTCCGCCATAAGAACCGCAGCAAAGATACAACTTTTTTATTCTGGCGAGCGAAACCTGCTGATTTTTTGATTTTTTCAAGGGAAAAGTTGTACCTTTGTGGCCCAAAAGAATACCGCCTTGAATGCAATAGAAAAAAGAAACTTAGCCGACCGTCTGTTTGCTTTCTTCACAAACGACGCCGTGATGGCCGTCGCCATCACGCTGAGTACGGTATTCGTGTTCTTGAGCGGTTACAACCTGGAGCCCAACCCCTTCCTTTACATCGATGCTTTCTTCACCGTCTTTTTCCTCGTCGAGGCCATAGTGAAGATCACCTGCTCGAATCCAGGCCCCGAGAAAAGCTCACTGAGAGAAAAGTTCCGCTATTATTGGTTCGGGAAATACGACGTAGAAAAGCAAAAAGAGAAACTGGCGGCCAAAGGAGATGACCTTGGCATAGACGACGAGTATGATATTGACATAGATGAAGAACTAGTTAAAGAATACCGAAGAAAACAAAAAGAGAAAAAGATAGCCAAGGAGAAAAAGCGGAAGAAAGGGCCTATCAGAAAACACCTCTTGTCCTTTTTCTTCTGCGAGGACGGCGAGACCAGCCACTGGAACCAGTTCGATTTCATCGTCACGCTGATCGCACTCCCTTCTCTCCTCAACTTCTTCGAGGACTCCACCAACGTCCAAACCAACCTGTTCCTCTCGTTGAGGGCGCTACGTGTATTCAGGGCACTGCGTATCGCGAAGGCCGCAAGAATCATGCGTTACATCCCGGACATCGAGAAGCTCATCCAAGGTCTCAAGGCAGCACTTAAATCATGCTTTGTGGTGGTGGTTGGCTTTGTCGTCTTAATGCTCATCACGTCCATCCTTTCCTCCACTTTGTTTGGAGAAATCGCGCCCGAGTATTTTGGGACCCCTGGGCAATCGCTCTACTCCACTTTCCGACTATTCACCATCGAAGGGTGGTTTGAGATTCCCGATGTCATTGCCGATAGAAGCTCGGCGGGTATGAGCTTATTTGCCAAAGTATATTTCTCCATCTTCCTTTTCGCTGGCGGCATCATCGGTGTCTCACTCATCAACTCGTTCTTCGTCGACGCCATGGCTGAAGACAACAACGAGGACGTGCTCATCAAGCTGGAAGAGATGGAGAAGATGATGAAAGATATGCAAGAACAAATCAACAAGAAAGAAGACATAGAAAATCCTAATAATCAGTCAGATCAAAACATTACATAAATGAAAAAAGAAGTTAAATTCAGCCTCGTCTATCGCGACATGTGGCAGTCGTCAGGCAAATACGTGCCACGCAAGGACCAACTGGAGAAAATCGCTCCTTTGATCATCGAAATGGGCTGCTTCGACCGTGTGGAGACCAACGGTGGCGCCGCCGAGCAAGTCAACCTGCTCTACGGTGAGAACCCGAACCCCTCGGTACGTGCCTTCACCGCGGCCTTGCACAAAGGCGGCATCGAGTGTCACATGCTCGACCGCGCCCTTAACGCATTGCGTATGAACCCCGTCCCTGCCGACGTGCGTCAACTCATGTATAAGGTGAAGAAAGCACAGGGCGTGGACATCACCCGTATCTTCTGCGGCCTCAACGATGTGCGCAACATCATCCCATCCATCCAATGGGCCAACGAAGCCGGCATGATCTCGCAAGCCGCCATGAGCATCACCTACTCGCAGGTGCACACCGCCGAGTATTATATCGCCATGGCTGAGAAACTCATCGAGGCAGGTGCCAAAGAAATCGCGCTGAAGGACATGGCCGGTGTGGGTCGTCCCGCCTCGTTGGGCAAGATCGTCAACCACATCAAGACGCAGCACCCTGAAATCAAGGTGCAGTACCACGGCCACACCACCCCGGGCCTCTCGATGGCTTCCATGCTTGAGGTGTGCAAAGCGGGCTGCGACTACGTCGACGTGGCCATGGAGCCGCTGTCGTGGGGTACTGTCCATCCAGATGTCATCAGCGTGCAGGCCATGTTGAAAGACGCTGGTTTCCTCGTCAAGGACATCGACATGAAGACCTACATGGCTGCCCGCAGTATGACGCAGAGCTTCATCGACGACTTCCTCGGCTACTGGATCGACCCGCGTAACCGTTATATCAACTCGTTGCTGTTGGGCTGCGGCCTTCCTGGTGGCATGATGGGTTCGCTCATGGCTGACCTCAAGCCGGTGCACGCCGCCATCAACATGAACCGCAAGAAGGATGGTCTGCCCGAACTCAGCGAGGACGAGATGCTTGTTGAGATGTTCCAAGAAGTACAGGATATCTGGCCGAAGCTCGGCAACCCGCCTTTGGTAACGCCTTTCAGCCAATACACCAAAAACATCGCCCTGATGAACCTCTTCGCCCTCAGCAAGGGAGAGCCTCGTTACGAGACCAGCATCGACCCCGCCGCTTGGGATATGATCCTCGGCAAGGCCGGCAAGCTGCCTGGCACCTTGGCTCCCGAAATCGTCGAGCTGGCCAAGAAGAAAGGCTTCGAGTTCTTCACTGGCAACCCGCAGGACAACTATCCCGACGCTCTGCCGCATTTCATCGAAGAGATGAAGAAGGAAGGCTGGGACCGCGGTCAGGATGATGAAGAGCTCTTCGAGTTCGCCATGCACGAGAAGCAATATCGCGAGTACAAGTCAGGCGAGGCCAAGCGTCGCTTCAACCAAGAGTTGGAAGCCAAGATGAAGGCCAAGTTCGAGCAGGCTGGCGGCAGCGCCAAGATCCCGGACCTCCGAGCCCTGCGTCATCCCAACGCCGAACCCGTCATCGCCCCCGAGAGCGGCATCGTGCTTTGGGAAGTCGACTTCGACGACAAGAGCATCGCTCCTGCCCCTGGCAAGATCTACAAAGAAGGCGACCTGCTATGCGCCATCAACACCGAGTTTGGCTTTGAGCCCGTCTATGCCTTGTGGCCCGGCAAGATCGTGGAAGCCACGGCAGACCAAGGCAAGCGCGTCGCCAAGGGTGACACGATTGCTTTCATTGAGAAATAACATCGTTTGGGTTATTGGAGACGCGATAAATCGCGTCTCTACAAACCATGCGGTTCATTTGGCACGGAAATTGCGAAATGCCGTGCGGTTCTTAAAACTGAAATCACCTCAATTATTGTTTAACTAAAACCTTAAAAAAATGAAGAAATTAGTTTTGACCTTAGTTCTTGCCTTCACAGGCATCTTTGCCGCAAACGCACAACTTTGGATGGGTGGTGCTATCGGTGCAAGTTTCACTAAAAACGCCACTGGCGTCACTTTGGCTCCCGAAATTGGTTACAGTTTCGAAGGCACGCCTATGACTGTTGCAGCTGAAATTGATTACACTCTTGCAAAAATCAAGAATTACGATGCTTTACACCAATTGATCTTGAAACCCTATGTCCGTTGCAACCTTGCCACCATCGAAAAATTCGGTATCTTCTTAGATCTCACTGGCGATGTTGGTATGACCATCTCTCGCGGTGAATTGATCGACAAAGCATCATGGGCTATCAGCTTGAGACCTGGCGTGGCTTGGATGGCTACCGAACATTGGACTGCCGCCTTCCGTTTTGCATTCTTGCAATATGACCACGGTTTGTACCATGATGCAAATGGCGTTTACATTGACGGCGCCACCTTGGCACCCCAGTTCGGATTGTATTACAACTTCTAATCACGAGAATACGATTTGAGACGCGATAATTGACTTTCGTCGAAATGCTCTGCATTCAGCGAAGCTAATCTTCGATTTCATCACGTCTCTACAGGGAAAGGCCATCTTTGGGTGGCCTTTTTTCGTTTTGAAATAATTGCTACTTTTGCTGCTTCAAAACCCTTTCCCGAAATGAAAAGACTGCTTTTCACCATCGTTTTTGCCTTCATCGGCATCTTCACGGTCCAAGCCCAGTGGTACATCGGAGGCTCGGTCAGTGCAGCCATCAACAAAGAATCACAAGCCTTCTCCATCGCCCCTGACGTGGGCTATTGCTTCACCAACGCGCCCTTTTCAATCGCCTGCGCGTTAGAATATGGCGGTGAGTTCTCAAAAGACGACGGCTATAGCCACTCTTTGACTGTATCACCTTATTTTCGATACAACATCTGCAACATCGGAGAGCGTTTTTCATTTTTCATGGACCTCTTTTCCGACATTGATGCCTTGGAACTCTGTTCTTTCGACATTGGGCTAAGTCCAGGCATATCTTTCGACCTTACAGAGCATTGGTCGGCGGAGTTCAGCGTTGGCCTTCTCAAATATGAATGGAAAAAAGTTCCAGACGATAAGCCCACCCATTGCTTTGTGTTGGGTTTCGAGACGGCGGCTCCCTCGTTTGGGATATATTATAGTTTCTGATTATTGCCTAATTGAAATCACTGTACCATGAAAAATCCCCTCATCCTTACCCTGCTAATGTTGATGGCATTTGGCCTTCAGGCACAAAACAAAAACATCGCCTACCAAGACAATAATGTCCGTTTCACAGTCATCACCGATGGCGTCATCCGAATGGAATACGCCCCAGATGGGCATTTTGTCGACAACGCTTCGCAGGTTGCCGTCATCCGTGACTATCCCACTGTGGACTTCAAGGTGAAGGAAGGCAAGACCATAGAAATCACCACGTCCAAGCTGAAACTGAAATACAAGAAAGGCACTGGCGTTTTCACTGACAAAAATTTGAGCATCAGCTCATTGAAAGGCATTGTGCCGAGTTTCACCTGGAAGCCTGGTATGGTGCAGGAGCATAATTTGAAAGGCACCTACCGCACCTTGGACGGCTACAATGGCGAAATCCGTTGCGGCACGACGGACCAAAAAATGCCACTTGAAGACGGACTCCTGGCCACCGACGGCTGGACGCTCATCGACGACTCGCAGAGCTACCTTTTCGACAACAGCGACTGGCCTTGGGTGATGGAACGCGAAAGCCTAGACAACCAAGACTGGTACTTCATGGGCTACGGCCACGACTATAAACAAGCCCTAAAAGACTTCACCGTCTTCGCCGGCAAAGTGCCGCTGCCACCACGCTATGCCTTCGGATACTGGTGGTCACGCTATTGGGCCTACAGTGACAAGGAACTCCGTGACTTGGTAAAGAAATTCGACCAATACGACATCCCCATCGACGTGCTCGTCATTGACATGGACTGGCACTACACCGAGGAAGGGAAAGGCAACTGGACAGGCTGGACCTGGAACAAGAAACTCTTCCCCGACTACACCCGCCTCATCGCCGACATGGACCGCCGCGACATCCGCACCACACTCAACCTGCATCCTGCCGGGGGCGTGGAGCCTTACGAGGAGCAGTATGACGCAATGGCCGCCTACATGCACATCGACACCACGGGACGACCTACCATTCCGTGGGACGGCACCGACAAAACCTATATGTCAGGCTTGTTCGATGTTATCCTGAAACCTATGGAACGCAACGGCATCGACTTCTGGTGGCTCGACTGGCAGCATTGGCTCAACGAAAAACGCCTCCCCAACCTAAGCGTCACCTGGTGGATCAACTACTGCTTCTTCTCCAACTTCGAGCGCACCCGCGACACACGTCCCATGCTCTATCACCGTTGGGGCGGATTGGGCAACCACCGTTACCAAATTGGTTTCTCGGGCGACGCCATCATCTCGTGGCAAGGCCTTGATTTCCAACCTTATTTCAACTCAACGGCAAGTAATGTACTATACGGCTTCTGGAGCCATGACATCGGCGGCCACTGTGGCAATGACCTCACGCCCGAGCTCTATGCCCGTTGGGTGCAATTTGGCGCTTTGAGTCCCATCCTACGCAGCCACTCCACCAAAGACGCCGCCATCAACAAGGAGCCTTGGCTGCTGCCTGCCGCATACACCGACATCGTCCGCAACACCATCCAGCAACGCCGTCAGATGATACCTTACATCTACACCATGGCCCGTAAAGCCCACGACGAAGGGTTGTCGCTCTGCCGTCCGCTCTACTACGAATGGCCCGACAGCCCCGAGGCATACAGCTTCCGCAACGAGTACATGTTTGGCGACGACATGCTGGTGGCCCCCATCACTGCCTCGATGGAAGGCAACTTCTCCACCATCGACATATGGTTGCCTCAAGGCACATGGTATGAGGTCTGCACGGGAACGATGCTGGAAGGTGGCCAAATCGTCACCCGCCGCTTCATGATTGATGAATACCCACTCTATGTGAAAGCAGGATCCATCATCCCGCAATATACCGACTGCCACCAACATGTAGGCGGCACCGACTGGACCCAGTTCGACTTGATGGTTTATCCTGGTCCCGACGGAGATTTCACCATGTATTACGATGACGGCGACGACAAAAACTACGACGAGAACAATATGTGGGTCAGATTCCAAACCACGAGAAAGGATAATACTTGTGTTGTCAACATCTACCCTGCCGTGGGCAACTACATCCCTGCCTCGCGCAACATCACGCTGAAGTTTATGGCTTCCGATGTACCTGAGCATGTCTACTGCAACGGCAAGGAAACCGACTGGACTTACGACGGCGAGAACTTCACCCTTGTGGTGTCGTTGCCCGAAGGGAACTGGAAAGACAGAACCGACATCCGCGTGGAGTATCCGCAAAACGGCACCATTGACCTCACCGACGGCACCATCGGCAACTACCACCGTACCGCCAAGGCCATTGCCGAACTGAAAAACCACAAGGCCAACCTCGAACTGAACGATGCCTTGGGCCTCTTCGGCAGCCTCGGCCAGCAGGTGACCTACTTCCCGAACACGCTACATGAAAGCGTCAACAGCTTCCGCCAGTATTTCGACGACATCGACACCTCGTTAGAACAACAGAAAGGTCTGGACGAGGAACTCAAAGTATGGTTTAAGGGACAAGTGGGGAAATAATCAAACCTGTTGGTACACCGTCGCCACACGGCTCACGTTGTAGACCTTCATGGTGATGGTGTCTCCCTTCTTCTCAGACGGGAATTTCGTGTTCGCATCTATATTGCCAAAACCGCCAAAGGCTTTGTCGTCGGTGGTGAGAATGATGCGGTAATCGCCTGTTTGTCTTACGGGAATCTTGTAATCTGGGATGGATTTCGGCCCCCAGTTGAACACGAAAATCAGGTTGCCGCGCTCGTAAACTACCGTTTTGTTTTCCTCATCGGCACTTAACATCCATGCCGGTAAGGACGTCATGACAGCATGGTTTTTCACAAACTCGAGCATAGCCTTGTCGAAGGCACCCATGAAGCGGTATTTCAGGTTTTCGTTGTCCACCAACGACCACTGACGACGGGCGTAATGGTAGCTCCAGCCGTTGTCGAGGCGCGGGAAGTCAATCCACTCGGGGTGGCCAAACTCGTTGCCCATGAAGTTGAGCCAAGCCTCGCCACCCAGGGTGAGCGTGAAGAGCCGAATCATCTTATGCAGGGCAATGCCTCGGTCGACGGTCATGGAAGGCGTGTCCACACTCATTGAGGTATACATCTCCTTGTCCATCAGACGGAAGGCTATGGTCTTATCGCCCACCAATGCCTGGTCGTGCGACTCGGCATAGGCCACCGTCTTGGTCTGCGGCAGGTGGTTGGTCATGGTGAAGAAGAAGTTCTTCATATTCCACTGCTCCTCAGGCTCGTCTTTCAGCACCTTGATCCAGAAGTCGGGCAAGCCCATGCCCAAGCGGTAGTCGAAGCCCATGCCACCGTCAGCAATCGGATTACAGAGACCCGGCATGCCACTCACATCCTCGGCAATGGTGACGGCTTTGGGATTCAGTTGATGGCAAAGCGTATTTGCCAATTGTAAGTAGGTCACCGCATCGGCATCCACGTTGTCATTGAAGTATTTCTCAGGTGCGTCAAAGGTCGTATCAATGCCATGGTCAAGATAAAGCATGGAGGTCACGCCGTCGAAACGAAAGCCGTCGAAGCGGAACTCCTCCAGCCAGTAGCGCACATTGGAGAGCAGGAATTGCAGCGTCTCCTCCTTGCCATAGTTGAAGAGCTTGGAGTCCCAAAGGTTGTGGTTGCCACGCTCGCCGGGATGCAGGTATTGGCCATCGGAACCATCGAAGAGGTTGATGCCCTCGCGGATGTTCTTCACCGTGTGGGAATGTACGAGGTCCATGATGACCAGGATCCCCATGCCATGAGCCGTGTCGATGAGTTCCTTCAACTCCTCGGGCGTACCGAAACGCGAACTCGGTGCAAAGAAGTTGGACACATGATAGCCGAACGAGCCGTAATAGGGATGCTCGGCGATGGCCATGAGCTGGATGGCGTTGTAGCCGTCCGCCTTGATGCGCGGCAGAATCTTTTCAGTGAACTCCTTATAAGTCCCTACCCTTTCCTCTTCCTGCGCCATGCCGACATGGGTCTCATAAATCAGCAGAGGCTCGTTTTTCAGTTGCGGTGCAGCGTACTTATATATATAAGGTGTAGACGGATTCCAAAACTGACCCGCAAAGTCTTTGTTATCCTCGTCCTGAATCACCCGTTTGATATACACGGGAATACGCTCATGTTCCCCAATCTGCGACTGCACCAACACCTTGAGTTTGCTGCCATGCACAAGACGATGAGCGAACCCGCTGTCGGGCAGAAAAATCTCCCACAAGCCATTGCCTGCCAGTTCCAGAGGATACTCATAGCGGTTCCAGTTGTTGAAGTCACCCATCAAAGAGAGGTAATGCGCAGCGGGTGCCCATTCACGATACCACCAGCCATGGCGGCGTTTGTCATAGTTGAAGCCTAAGAACTGATGCGCCGTAGCGAAGGTCTTGAGGCTACCATAACGGCCAATGATACCCCGCAACCGTTCTTCATAGCGGTTGTGGCGTTCGTCAACGGCATTGCTGACGGGTTCGAGCCAAGGGTCGTTTGTTACTAATGGAAACATTTTTGCAAGTTGTTCGTTTGAGTTCTATTCAATTACAAATTCTCAATAATAACAGGAATATCCCAACCATGTTTAGCAAGATATTCTTCGAATTCATCTTTATACTGATAGGATGATTTCGATGGGTCTATTCGATCAAGATTGAATAATCTGATACTTTTTAAACAACTGATTGGCAAATAAACTTCAATATAAGGAACTTTATTTGGACGATACAGAATTGTATTATTCTCTCCAGTATAAATCTTTCTCCACTCTTTCTCTTCTCCCCATTCTTCTTTACCTTTAAGAAAAAAAATCTTCTCCACCGTACTTCTATTCAGTCCATCCCCTTTCAGAACTAAGGGCACAATCAAAAATTCAGGCTTTATCGTAGCCTTATTAAATTTTTCTATATCCTCAAACAGTGATTTAAATCCATTTATTAACAATTCTGCATACCCATCAATTTCCGATTCTTCACAATACTCACATTGCATTAATTCCCTATTACTAAAACAATCTGACAATTCAAATTCCAATCTTACACTACCGTATTTTTTCTTAATCATTTCAAATGGATTAGCATTTTCGGTAAATGACAAAGAAAAACTATTCTTTTCGTTTACTATCTCATATAAATAATCTTCTTTATTACAATCCTTTAGCCATTGCCTTACGATATCATATATTCGTTTCCCAAATTCTAGTTCATGGGGGTCATTTTTGTACAAATTTGAATTCGCCCAAAAACAAACTTCTTTGCCTTTTCCCCCGATTCCACTCACAATACTTGAGAAGTTCTTTGGTTTTGTATAGTGATACAAAACTTTTGGAATAGCCTTATATAGTATTGCTCTTAATTCTTGCATGTTTCAATACAAAAAAATCAATATCGAAGACCTAATTCCCGACAAAACGCTCTTGCGTCATTATTGCCACATTTTGCGCTTAATGTCAGAAAATACTCACCAAGACCACTATCCCCTAATCTGAAATTAATCGCGCTACATGAATATAAACAATCCCCCAATTTCTCGTCATGAATCTTCCCTTTTTTAATATCATCTCCGGTCACATTTAATGCCGCCGACCTACTATTAAAAGCTTGACTATAACTCTTGAGAGCCTTGTTTAAATCATCCAACAACAAATAACAATCACCAATAGAATAATAGACAGAATACTGTATGTCCATAAATATGTCAATTTGGCTGTCGTCAAACTCATTATCACTAACATACAATGCTTTTTGATAATAAAGCAATGCTTTCTGAATATCCTCTTTGCCAAATCTATACGAGCCTGCTATATATTGGAAAACCGAACATTTATAATACTTGTCTCCTTTTAATCCGTACAAATCTATCCAATTATTGCCTGTTTGAATACATTGATCAAATTGCTGATTCTGAAAATAACAATAACATAATTCATACAACCCATATTCCGTTAACCCAACCGAGGCGTCAATTCTCTCAAAACATTCTATTGCCGCAGCATAACTATCCGATTCAAGATATTTATCTATTTGTTGTTCAAGTTTTTCAATTTCCTCTTCTGTTAGTCCATTATCTGCAGCATGTATTACAAGTCTATTCCCATCAATCGTTACTCGCCCCAATTCGCTAATCGCCGATTGTCCCAATAACAAAGGTGAATTTTGACCTTCAGTTACAATAGCTTTTACATTGCGAAGATGCATACCACCAATTTCAACATCTCTCAATATGATTTCAACATGATTCACTATACTCCCGTCAGCCACCTGTGATTGTCCAGTCCCAATAATATCATCAACAGACAAATAATCCCCATCCAAAAGAAATTGCGCCATATTTTGAGAAATACATACCGTTGACGCGCCCGTATCAAAAATGAATTTCATTTTCACACCATTCACAGTACAAGGGACTTTGTAAACCCCACCATCTTTTTCCATTTGGATAGTCACTTGTGCAGAAGCAACAACGCTCATTATCAGCGCCAAGAATAATAGTATTTGCTTTTTCATTTCATCTATTTTTTAGCAAAAGTAACAAATTCTCCTCAATTCCAAGTGTTTTGAAAAACAATCTCATTCCTGTCCAAATCCAGAATCTTGGTCTCGGAAGGTTCCAAATGAAAGGTATGCACCTCCGAGGCGAAATCATTCATATCGAACTCGTTGGTCTTGCTGCGACCCATCAACGCCAAGGCATCGTGCGGAATCTTCACCTCCACATCACGAGATTCGTTGCGGTTGAAATTGACCACCACAAGCAGGCGTTCCGTCTCGGAATACCGCAAGAAGGCATACACAAACTGCGGGTCAAAGTTGGAATACCATGGGTTGCACCACATCAAGTCATAAAACTTACCTTCGCTGATGGCGGAATGATCCATTCTGAAATGCAACAATCTACGATAATAGTCGAACAATCTTCTTTGCGTATTATCAAAACCGCCGCCATCGAATCTGCCGCCGTTCATCCATTTCTGATGCTCGGGCATGTGACAGTAGTCGAAGATGGAAGTACGACCATCGTCGCCGCTATAACCCACTTCGCCAGCAGCGGTTTCTCCACTCACTTGACCGTTGTAAACCATGAACGGCCCCGTATTCATCAAGGCAGAGAGCGCCACGGCAGGCAAGGCTGCAAAGGCATCGCACACGAACTGCGGCGAAGCCAGACGCTTCTCGTCGTGGTTCTCCATGAAGCGCAGCATGTGGGCATCCATTTCGTGCAAGTCCTTCCACACCTGGCTGATTTCTTTCGCCTCGTGACCTTCGCAAAGTACCCGCTCCAGCGTGTTGTACAAACCCACTTTGTCGTAGAGGTAGTCGAAGCCGGCATCCAAGAAAGGCTGGTAAAGGTCAGGCTGATAGATTTCCGCAATCATCACAGGTTGGTAGTCCTTGCGCAGTTCGGCAATCACCCACTGCCAAAACGCCACCGGTACCATCTCGGCCATGTCCACACGGAAGCCGTCGACATCTTTGCCACACCAAAAACGAAGAATCTCCAGCATCTTCTCCCAAGTGTCGTGCTCGTCATAGTTCAGTTTGACCGTGTCGTACCAGTCGTTGATACTCGGATTGGGAGCAAATACGTTGTTGCCCGTTGCCTTGGCAGGGAATTCCTCGTAAGGCTGTTGAGCTTCGCCTTTTGAAGGCATAGATACACTCGCTTTGCAAGCTCGGTATGACATGCCTTCAAATGACTCGGAATTACATACATTCAAAATCCTTGGTGACACAAACGCCTGACCATCGCAATAATAGAAATTGCAAGGGTCAAAGCCCTTGTTCTGACGTGCCAAGTGATTGGGGATGAAGTCCATGATGGCTTTCATTCCCTTTGCATGGATGCGGCTGACTAACTGCTCAAAGTCGGCCATCGTGCCCAAATCGGGGTCTACAGCATGGTAATCGACAACGGCATAAGGCGACCCTGCACGGCCTTTGGTGATGTCGGGATGCGTGCCTGTACTTTCTGAAGCATGCTCCAAGATGCCGGTCAGCCAGATATGGGTAAAGCCCAAGTCCTTGATGGCGTCAAGGGCGGTGCCGTCGATGTCGTTGAAGGCACCGCAACCATTTTCGGCCTTGCTGCCGTCCAGTCGGAAGTCGGTACATTTGTTGCCAAAGAGTCGAGGAAAGAGTTGGTAGATGTTCATACTGCAAAATTACAAAATCCTTGGCATTTTTCCAAATCAAACAAAAATGTGCTACTTTTGCGGATTATGAAAGCAAGCAAAACCCTCCTTCTCATCGCGACGTTGCTCGTCAGCAGCCTCCTCTCCGCACAAGTGCAACCCACTTGGGAGTCCATCAACGAGCGGGGCTATCCGCAGTGGTTCTCCGATGCCAAGTTGGGCATCTTCATCCATTGGGGTGTGTACTCCGTGCCTGCCTATGCCAATCTCGAAGGCTATGCCGAATGGTATTACCGTGGTCTGATGACCAACGACGACCGCAAGGCCTTCCAAGAGCGCGTCTACGGCAAGGACTTCAAATACGAGGACTTCGCGCCTATGTGGAAAGCAGGGCTTTGGGACCCCGGCGAATGGGCAGACTTATTCAAGAGATCGGGAGCGAAATATGTGCTTTTGGTCTCGAAGCATCACGACGGCTTCTGCCTCTGGCCTAGCCAATATGCGCCCAACTGGAACTCGGTCGACGTCGGGCCGCACCGCGACATCTGCGGCGAGCTGACCGAAGCCGTCCGCAAACAAGGCTTGAAGATGGGCTTCTATTACTCCCTGCCCGAGTGGACCAACAAACTCCACCGCTGGTATGAAGACCCCGACGAGAACATAGGCACCTATGTCGACACCCACATGATTCCGCAGTTCAAGGAACTCATCACGCGATACCAGCCCTCCGTCCTCTTCAGCGACGGCGAATGGCGCAACTCGGCCGAGCAATGGCATGCAACCGAACTGATTTCATGGTATTACAACACCGTTGGCGACGACGCCATCGTCAATGACCGTTGGGGCAACGGCGGTCAGCACGGCTTCCGCACGCCTGAATACAGTGCCGGCATCACGCTCACCGACCGCCCTTGGGCCGAGTGCCGTGGCTTGGGCCGCAGCTTCGGCCTCAACCGTAACGAGCCCCTGGACAACTACCTGACCTCCGACGAACTCATCCGTCATTTTTGTGTCCTCGTGGCTGCAGGCGGTGGCATGACTCTCAACGTAGGTCCTGCTGCCGACGGCAAAATCCCGCTCTTGCAACAGGAACGTCTGCTTGACCTCGGCAAGTGGCTCGAAATCAATGGAGAGGCCATCTACGGCACACGGCCATACAAAAAGTTCTACGAGATGAAGACCGTCACGGTGACACGCAACACCGAGGAAATCAACTACGACTGGAAACGCAACGCACCCGACCCTGCCATCAGTTGTGACCATTTCCAGGCACGTTGGCGGGGCGAGTTCTCCTGCGAGAAAGACATCTATACCTTTGAAATCGAGACCGACGACAAGGCCAAACTGGTCATTGACGGCACGACCGTCATCGATGACACAAGACAAGCAAAGTCGGGAACGATGAAACTCGCCGCAGGTCGACACGACATCGAAGTTTTCTACGAAGAAGACGAACTTGAAGCCACGATTGCCTTGTATTGGTCTTCAAAGAAGATGAAGAAACAGGTGATGAAAGGCGCATTCGAAGCCACCTACACCAGCAAGCAGCCGTGCATCTGTTATACCCAAGGCAAAGACGCGCTCTATGCCATCGCCTTAGACTACCCTGAAGGGCAATTAGTTTTGGTCCTTGACAAACCTGCCGATAACATGAAGGTGACCCTATTGGGCAGCGACAAGACCTTGCCTTGGATCTACAAGGACGGCCAACTCATCATCGACACGAGTAGGTTGAAATACAGCGATCTGAAGAGCACCTCGGCCTGGGTGTTCAAGATGGAATAAAAAGAAAAAGCGGCTCCTTCGACAAGCTCAGGAACCGATGCCGCTTTTTTTTATTCCTGTTCCTTTATGCCTTGGTAACCAAGGATACGGCTGGTGCCCGTCGGCATCCGCTTCACATAGAAGCGCTCGTCTTGCTCCACGAACTTGAAGTGCAGCAAATCGCCCTTGGGGAAAACATCAATCACCCCATAGCGATACCATTGGGATTGATATGAGAAGTCGTGCGTCTTCACGAAGGTAATCTTCTCCCCACCTTTGAGAATGGCGGTGTTGAAGCCGTCGAAATAGTTGCTGTTGCCCCACTTCCCAACAAACTGCTCCGGGTTTTTCAGGTTGTAGACGCTCACACGAAACACCTTGTCGTTCTTGGGTTTCACCTCAAGCACCTTTTGGAGGAGGACTTTGTCTCCTAACGTCACTTCAACATAAAGCCATTGATAGGGGTTGCCTGTATTCTCCCAAATCGGGGTGAAATGGGCCGACGCCGTCGTTGTGTCGTTCACAAGGACGGTGTAGTCGCCCTGCATAGTACGGTAAAAATGCCTGACGTCTTCCTCAGTAAATTTGCTCTTTTTCTGAGCAAAGCCGTTAAAAGCCATCAAGATAGCGGTCAGTATCAATGCAAGTCTTTTCATTTCATTTCATTTTAGAACGACAGAGTCAAGCCTAAAGACGGCAGGATGGGCAGCTGACGTGCCACTTCGCTGGTAATCAGGTTGACGTAAAACACATTTTTGCGGTTGTAAACATTAGTCACGCTGAGGTCAGCTTCCAACATGACATGCTCAGTGAAGTAGAACTTACGCTTCACATCGATGTCGAAACGATGGTAGGTAGGCAGACGGCCTTGGTTGAGATCGCCGTACAACACGCCCAACTCGCCATTGGTGGTAGTATAGTCGAAGTTGATGCCATCCTGGAAGGAATAGTACTCATAAAAACCTTGTACCTGCGTGAACGGGAAGCCCGTACCAAAATTCCAACGTCCGCTGAACTCCCACTGACGCTTGGCGCCAGCCGTGTAGGTCAAGAGGATATTGACGTTATGGCGACGGTCGAAGTGTGGCGCATATCGAACAAGCTCCACGCCGTCTTCCACAGCCTTTTCATATTCTCTCGTCACAAAGCCCAAGGCATAGACGGCCCACAAATACCAATGCTGGTTTTCAAATTTCAGTGAGATGTCGCATCCATAGGCATCTCCAGTTTCCTTGATGAAGTCTTTTTTCAGCAGGTCGGGAACACCTTCCTGCGATTCTGGATAGATCTTGTTGCGGTTGATGTTGGTCAGCTGTACGAAGTCTTTCCAATAGCCTTCCACGTTCACGGTAATGTTTTTATTCACATCAAATTCGGCACCCAGGATGTAGTGGTTGGCCTTTTGCAAGTAACTCTTCATTTCTTCTCCATTGAAGGTGGAGGGCATATTGTCGACACACGAAAGGAAGCCATAGAACAGGTTGACCACGTCGCGGTCGCTGGTGGCAGCCACAAAATTCTGCGAGTACATGCCCGCCGCAGCCTTCACACGGAGCCAGTCGGTGGCATTGTACTTGATGGCCAAACGCGGCTCAGGCGACAGGCCTCCTTTTGACACGGAAGGATAGTATTGCAAACGGAAACTAGGCTCAAACAAGAATTTGCCCCAAGTTGCCTTATATTTCACATAAGCGCCCAATTCCGTCGAGTTCTCGTCATCGCCGCCAATCTTTTGATGTCCATAGACGCTATA
>Ga0310786_10003731_pt1 | contig 21886 bp, 38 predicted proteins | sample AusTroGonzalo_MG_FD_203881 | JGI IMG/M metagenome (GOLD analysis project Ga0310786, IMG submission 203881) | Bovine rumen microbial communities from tropical cattle in Woodstock, Queensland, Australia - Gonzalo_03 (v2) (version 2) | ecosystem: Host-associated > Mammals > Digestive system >...
GTCCAGCTCAACGTAAACGTCTTGGCTGACAGAATACTCCGTCCCGCAATACTCGCATCTGTTGCCATGTAGAGGCGCTCCGCAATTCTTGCAGTTTGTGGTCATGCTATTCCTCGCTCTCTATAACCGTAGGCGCCTTGTCTATTTTGTCCTCGACCGTCCATATCTCCGCACTCCATTCTTGTGCGTCGTTTCGGAACGCATCGCAGAAGAACGAGCCATGCGCCTCTGCATCATCCACCGCTTTGCATACGGAACGAGTGAGAGCATCTGCATCTATCAATCTCCCATGCTTCGGTACCTCTATAAGAGGACACCATTCAGCGCGTTTCTCTGCGAACTCATCCCCTTTAAGGTCTATTGCACCGTCCGTAAAACCACAAAACAGGGTTTCATTCACTTCGTATTCTTCGACCGCAAACTGGCAAAACCAACACCCTTTTGGTAGCTTCATCTTCGGTATGTAAACTCCCATGCTCTACTCCCCCTTATACGGTGCGGGTAATGGCATCCATGCGATGACATCGAAAAAATATGTCATCCATACCCCATTCGTAAACCTTGCGACAATAGGTCGAAAGTCCAAGTCTGTCCCTGTCCATTTGATGTCCACGGTTACAAGATACTTACCGTCTTTCTCTGGCAATCTCTCCTTGCAAGGAATCCACCTCTCTGCGGACGGAACTCTTGAAAGTGCCTCTCTCATGGCTATATGTTGAATTTCCGTTCTCTGGTGAAAATAATCCGTCAAGACCTCATAGGTCTGCTCTCTGTCTATTAGATCGCTCATTCTGATACTCTCCTGTTCCACAATGCAATAACCTCGCGTTCTGCCTCAACGCCAAAAGTGCTTGAACATCGTTTAACCGTCCTCACGCAACATCGCCAACACATGATGTAAACATACATTTCTTCTGTTGTGCCGTCTGCCATGAGATACGCCTTCCCACCGCAGAATGGGCAAGGTTTTAACTCTTTCATTCTTCTCCCCTCTCCTTATAAGGCTCGTCCCACCACTTGTTCAGCTTGCATTTTTCGCAACCCTGTAACTCTCCATTTACAAGGCCGCCACCGTTTGCCTGACAACCGTTAAACAGACACAAATAGCGATCGACCTTTACGCCGAACACTTCCTCGAACTTCATGGCGTTGGTCTTGACAGGATGAGCCTTTGACCATTCCTCGACTATACGGACGGCTTTTTCTGGTTTGCATTTAGGAAGTTCTTTACAGGCCATATCTGCCTCTCCATTGTTCCGCCTCGACATTGGACAGTTATTACACCCTTCGATACTGCACATTCTTGCGTATGTTTCAAGGTATTCCACCGCGTCCATCTTCTTCTCCTTCCTACCACCACCGCAGCCGCACGGCCACGTTGTGGATATATCTCTGTTTCCACACCTTGTACGTCTGGAGCGCCGCATCATCCGGGAATGGCTGCCTGTTCTGGATATGCTGCCAGATGCCGCGCCGGTACTCCTCCGGGATCCCTTCCCAGCCGCCTTCGATGGCCCGGATCTTGAAGCCGATCTCCGAGGCGCGGATCGCGCGGTCTCCGAGAGCGTCGCGCGGATTGAGCGCGCCGGGCTGTCCATCAGGCGGCGGCGGCGAAGCCTCGACGATCTCCTCGTAGCGGAGCTTGAGCCGGTAATAGTCCCGAATGGTCCACAGAACGGCCTGCCGGATCGCAGGCGGCAACACATAGCGCATCATCCTCGCCTCGCTTTCATGAACTGGCGACGCCATGCCTCCGGCGTCAGATGCTTCGGGTTGCGAGGGTGATCCATGAAGGCGTCCCGCGTGAACTCGCCGACGAAATACTCGTGGCCGTCCTCGTACACTTCCATCGCATAGGTCGGCTCCGAAGGTGCTGGCGCTTTGCCCGGCTTGTCCTGCCTCGGCGCCTCGCCGTGCCTCGCCCTGTACTCCAGATCGCGCTTCGCCCACCGCATGAGCGCGGCCATGTTGTTCTTGTACTTTTTCCCGGTCTCTGCCATGTAGGCATCCAGCTCCTGGATGTATCTCTCCCCGTCCTGCGGATAGGCTGCCAGAAAATCAGCCCTGTCAGAATCAGAGAGAGAGAGCTGGCCGAAGGCCCCACGCGCGCGCACGCGCGCTCTCTCTTTCCCTGTATTTATACTTTCTTTCTTGTTGTCGCGGTCTGTGTCCTTGTCAGCGTCCGGCATAGTGTCGCGGCGATTCTGGTATTTCGCGTAATTTACAATGGTTAGAAGCGTCCCGGAAGGTGTCGCGCTTTTTTGCGTCATCCCCGACTTTGTTGTCGCATCAAGGTATCTGGAGACGCGATCTTTACTCCATCCCCACTCCTCGGCCAGCTGCCGGTACCCTACGAGAAGCTGTCCGCGCTGGATCTCAACGATGCCTTGCTTGAGATCTCGCTTGCGCGGTTTGTAGTTTGCGTGGAGGATCAGCCAGATCCACGCATGGAACTCGTCAAAGGGCTTTGCGGTGAACGTCCAATGCTCCAGTATTTTTCTGTCGAGATAGACGTAGCCGGTCATCAGATGCCCCTCTCCAAGATCCTGTAAATGTATGCTGCCGCCTCGTGCGGCTCGCAAAAGACAAAGGTGCAGCCATATCTCTCCTGCATGGTCTGCATCGCTTTGGCCAGTCGGTCCCCGGTGATCGCCCTGGCGCTTTCCATCAGCCGCGGATTGATCCAGGCTCGGAGATCCTCGAAGGTGCGCACGCCGTCCGTGTTTTCCACAAGGATGTAAAGGTGCGTGCCCTGGTCTCTCGCCCGGATCAGCTCGCGGCGAAATCTGTTGTGCTCTTCCGTGGTCCCGCCGATGTTCTGTGCAATCTCCTGGAGATTTGCTTTTGTATCGACGGCGACAGCTGGCGGCAGAGCATAGTCCCCGCACGAGAGAGCGCAGCGGACGACCTGGTCGCCATGCGCCTCCCATGCGGTGTGTTTGAGCTCGTGGTAGCCTTTTTTATTTTTTGTGTCCTCGATTATGACCATCAGAACGGCAGATCTTCGTCCTTGATAGCCTCAAAGCCCGCGACAGGTGCAGCCGGTGCTGCCGGTGCCAACGTCTTGAGCTCCGGGATCTTGAACTCGCCGCGCCGGATCTTTTCGGCGGCGCAGACGGCCTTGACGTAGCTGCGCTCGCGAACGTCGCCGCGGTCGGTCTCGTATTCTTCGTAGCCGATGACCATTCCGACGATCTTGCCGACGAGCTCCTGTTCATCGAAGCCGGTGGCAGCGCGCTCGGCGAAGTTGGTGCCGTTGCTCTCGTCGATGGCCTTTAGGCGGCCCTTGAACACTCCAAGCGCCTTCTCCTTGTAGGACGCGATCAGCCGGTGCGCGTAGGGATGCTCCTGTCCCCATTCGTCCGCGTAGAAGCCCTTTTTTTCGCCCTCTGCGACGTCGTAGACGAGCGCAAGGTATTCTTTGCTGGCCTCGTCTTTTACAGCCGTAATTTTGACGATATAGCCGCCTGCGGGCAGTCTCTCGAAGTCCCCGCCGGTGGCCTCTGCGTCGGTGTAGCTCTTTCCTAATGCTTTCATGTGGTTTGCTCCTCCTTCTTGCTCACGATCTTGTCGAGGCAGACGATTACGTTGCCGCGCCACTCTTTGCGATGCCGCCCTTCCGTCATCGGGCGGCAGTAGGTGGCGCCATTTATCTGCACCTTGTTTGTGCAGCCCTTGCAGCTCCACGAGCGGAGCGGCAGGTCATCGGTGTTGTCTTGGTTTTTCATCGGATCTGGATGTTGTTGCGCTCCACCAGCTCCGCGCCTTCAACCGGCACGCCCGCCTTGAGCGCGTCCTTGATGCCTGCGAGATCCGGCTTGCGTTCCACGATCTCCCGGATGAAGTTGGCGGGCAGCAGGTCAGGATCTTCGACCTTGACGGCCGTGGATCTACGCCAGCCGATAGCCACGCGCGGCGTCTGGAACTTTTCACCGGCGAGGACGGCGGCCAGGTATTCCTGGAGCCTGTCGGCTCGGCGCGTCGCGGCTTCGGATCTCTCCTGCATGGCCTTCGCCTCTGCCTTGAGAGCAGCTGCATCGCTGCGAAGGTTCTTGATCCAGCACGCGACGTTCTCGATCTTGGTGTCGCGTTCCATCTGGAGCTGCTCCATCTGCTCATAGACGCGCTGGTCGAGCTCGCCTGTCTCGGCGTTGATCGCGCTGTCCCAGAGCTCTTGGATCTCGCGGTTGATGTAAAATAAACTTGCCATTTGCTCCTCCTATTTGTACTGAAATGGACTTATTTTCGCGGTCTTGGCATGGGCTGCCGCCTGTTATTACATCCACCACATGGATGTTATCTCCCCGCAGTTTTGTAATGTCTCCGAGGTGCTTCATTCACAGCCTCCTATGCCTTCGCGGTGTCGTATTCGTAATAATCGAGAACGTGGAGAGCAAGCCATGCTTTGCACCATTCAACAATCGCGGCGTCGCGTTTGATCTGGGCCTTCGTGCCCGATACTTTGAAGGCGATCTCATCGTGGTCCTGATCGCAAACAATACTGACGTCCACCTTGTTTGTGCGGGTGTAATACAGAATGGACCACCGCAACGAAACGACATAGCCCTCCGCATATTCTTCGACGGATCCAATTATGGAACGGAAACGCAAGCATCTGTCGGTCACGAAGAAATGCCCGTCGTCTCCTGTCTCGATGTCGAGCTCGTGCAAGCGTTTAATCGTCATGCCTTCCCCTCCTTGTCCTTCTTGTCAAAGCCCCAATACGAGCGGATCGCGGTGTCCACGGCCTTCAAGTCGTTCTCGATCTCGCGGTCCTTGAACATTTCCTCCGGGCTCTTGGCGATGTCGCCGCCGTCGCTGTTGGTCAGGAAGATGTGCCGGTCGCCCTTGACGATGGCGTGCAGCACGACCGTGACCATGCCTTCCAGGCAGACCTTTTGATCGAGCAGCTTTCCGATGGTCCGCAGCTTGGTGGTGCCGTCCTCGTTGAGATCCTCGTGCATGACCAGATAGACGATCGCGTCCGGCGCGACCGCCGGGCTCTGGATGAACTGCACAAAGCTCCAGGCAGCATCCGCGATGCTGTTGTAGAGCTTGAACTGGTCTCCGGATCCGTGGCCCGCCATAAACATATTCGTCATGATGTAGCCGAAGTCATCCACGACAGCGGCCTTCGTCGGCATCTTGGAGAGCCATGCCATGACCGTCTGGATGGTCGGCTGCTTGCCGTCGCTGCCGGGCTTGGTCATGTCCAGGACATACTTGAACTGCCGCCGGAATGGCAGCGGCTTGCCGAGGACGTTAATCAGACAGATCTCGTCCTGGCCGAAGTTGGCAAGGGACCGGCTTTTACCCGCGCCGGACTTGCCGTAGAGGATTACAGGAATTGCCATTGATTTACTCCTTTCAATAATAAAATTCGCACTCTTCGGCCCGGTCTATCATCAGCCGGACCAGCTTCGTATATTCACCGCCGTGGGCGGCGTGAACCGTATCAAACGCGCACCGAAATGCGCGGTCGATCTCCACTCTGCACTCCTCGCAGAAATCAGAGACGGCGTTGTCTGTGATCGGGTTGCCACACAGCTCGCAATTGTCGAGCTCTGTCAGGTCGTCGCTGCCGCACTCCCAGCACACGTCCACGAACTCCCACGGAGCCAGCGCGTCCTCGACGAGCGCCTTGCGGTGTGCCGCCTCGTAGTCCGGGAACACGAGCCCGCAATCGTTGCAGCAATAGTATTTCGTCATGTATTCCACCTCCAGCCTGTCTGGTTTTTCTTCTTGCGGCGCTTGGTCTTGCAGGCGTTGACGCGCACCTTCTCGTGGTAGATCGCCTCGCTGCGTCGCCGGTTTTTCTCTGCGTATTCTGCGTAGTCCGGGCAGGACCCGTGACAGCCCGGCACGCGCCTCTCGCACTTATAGCATGGATTCGGCGTCATGCCTTGCCTCCGTCGATCCAGTCCAGGATCTGCTGGAGGATCTTCGCAGCGTCGAGCGTGTCGAGCGGGATCCAGCGCTTCGGATCCGGGAACCGTGGATCATACGGCAGTATCTTGCAGCCGAGCGCGGCAGCCTCCAGAGCGCACCGGCCGACGGCGTAGACTTGCCGATACTCGGCCATCGCGTCGAGCAGCTCCTCGCGCGGCAGCCCTTCGATGAAGTCGGTGCCAGCTGGCAGCTCGATGCCCTTGCGCTTGGACGGTCTGCCGACAAACGCCGTGTCCTTCGTCTTTTCGCGCCGGTGCTTGCGGACCTCCTCCACGTCGATGGAGAGCGGCAGATAGACCGCATGGCCGATGTGCTCGACCTTCTTGACCGTCTCCGGCACGCCGCAGACCAGCACGAGATCTTTGTAGCGCTTGAGCCACTCATAATGGTCCGGGTGCTTGTTGTTGTGGATGAATACGATCGCGTGGTCGCAGCCGTAGCCGGGCTGGTTCACGGTGATCCAGTTGCGGTCAGTCCGCACCGCCGGGATCATGCGCTCGACGATCTCGCGGCTGTAATAGTAGGCCCCGTTGAACTTGCTCGCGCCGGATCTGGCCCAGCGCTGCCGGTACACAGGATGTGTGTGGTCGATGATGGTCATGGCCTATCTCCAGTTGACGATCCAATGCACGAGCGCCTGCAACACGAGGCAGTCGGCCACGAAGATCGCGGCGAAGATGGCGGCGTCGCGGCGCTTGGACCGCGCCCAAAAGACGAACTGCTGCCATTCGTAGCGGCGCTCGATCTTGCGCCACTCACGGCGGCGCTGTTCGACCTGGCGCGTGCAGATCCGCAGCGCTTTGGCGTGGGCGCGCTGGGCCGCAGGCGTCATGTATAAATATTCACGAAGCGTTAATTTTGTCATTTACGGTTAACCTTGTCTTTGAGGAGATCCTCGATCACAACAGACAGGACGGCCCCGGCGAGCATGGCCAGCGGCAGCCCGGTCGCGATTATGAGCAGCTTAAAGAGCAGCGGCATCAGAGCGGCAGCTGGGAAAGCCCCAGCACACAGCAGATCGCAAAGGCCAGCAGCAGCCGAAGCGCGAGCCAGCCCATGTTCTTCGCGCATTTCCGCGCGTTCCAGCGGTATTTCCTCATGATTCCCTCCTCACGACCTGGAGCATGACCGAGGCGGCCACGTCCGGGACAAAATACAGTTTGCGCGTGCCTTGCAGCCGGTACGACAGGCCCTCGACGATGACGTCGCGCTCTCGATCACCGCTGCATAGCCACTCCCGAAGGCGTCTGGCAGAGATCCACTCCCCGCCAGCGCACTCCCGGAGGCTGCGGACCACGTCGGCGCGTGTCATAGATTCAGACCTTCCTTGATGCCCTTGCCGAAGGCGAGCCCCAGCTCGTAGGCGATCTTGTAGAGGATCTCGGCCTTCTTCGCAGGATCTTCCGGCGTTTCGGGCGCTTTTGCTCCGAGCCCGCCGGTCCCCATGTCTTTGGATCCGAGGATCACGACCGGCGATTCCGGCGTCTCTATGCCGCGAAATCTTGCACCGCCGCGTTTCCCGTTCGGCGGCAGCCCGCAGGAATGTCTCCACCTGTTGACGGTCGCCTGTCCACAGGAATAGGCCGCCGCGATCTGCGCATCTGTCGCGCCTTCTTTGTAGAGCTCGTAGAACTTGCGCCGCAGCGCATCGTCAGACAGTTTTGCGCTCATGATCTCTACCTCTCATACGCATAAACGCAGAGCTTGCCACGACGGACGATCATTTCTCCCGCCGTCAAATTGAGGATTGGCGCGTCTCTTTCCACAAGCGCCCGAACAGCAGCGCTGCAAAAGACGTGCTCACCCTCCAGGTGGCTCTTGGCGCGGGTGACGATGATGGTCAGCTCGTTCTCGTTGGCCATAGAATACAGTTTCGCGATTTCCTTTACCTTCATGATTCCCTCCCGTTTGTTTACTCCAGGAACACCAGCACCGACACGCCGAAATAGGCGGCGAGCTTTTGGAGCTTCGGCAGCTTGGGCTGATAGGCCCCGCGCTTCCACTCGCTGAAAAACGCCTTACTGATCCCGGTCGCCTGTGCGACGGCGTAATCGGTTACGCCCTTTTGATCCCGGAGCTGCGCATATTTTTCGTATGCCATAAAATCCTCCTTGAAGTCCGGGCGGCCCGGCTCCCATTGTGGTCTTGCCTTCCAGCCGCCCAAGATGTAGGGGCTTGCCTCGCGTTCGGAAATCGGTTACAATAGCAGGTGCCTAATCCACATATTGAACTGGTGCCCGAACGTCCGGCAATTGGTGCCCTCTCCTACATAGTAGCACCGAAAACCGAACAAGTAAAGCACTATTTTCCGAACGGAGGTGCTTTTTTTGATGTCGGTGGAAATCTATGACCGATACGTCGAAATCCGCGACGCACGCGGCGTGTCAGACTATGCCGTTGCAAAGGCTTGCGGCATCGGTCGCTCGACCTTTTCTGATTGGAGAGCAGGCAAGAGCATACCCAGGATCGAAAAGCTGACGAAGATCGCTGCCTTCTTGAATGTCTCGCTGGATTATCTCGTCAATGGTGAAGAGCCCGCGCCAGCTGTCGAAATGGATCCGCAGCTCAAAGAGCTTTTCCAGCTCGCATCAAAGGCGACGCCGGAGCAGCAAGCCCAAGCTGTGCGCGTGTTCCGCGCGCTGATTGGAGACAACAATGGATAGTATCATCGTGCGGCTGGTCGATTTGCCGCTCGCTGTACGCGGAGCCGTCCGCGAGGATGAAAACGGAGACTATAACGTGTATATCAACGCCAGGCTGTCGGACGATCAGCGCGTCTCGGTGTTCCAGCACGAGCTGCAGCACATTCGCCGCGGGCACCTGGACGATGATACAAAGACAGTCGAAGAGAAGGAAATGGAGGCAAACTATGGCCACCTGTGACCAAAAGGCCACAAAGTATTTCCGCAGCACATTCACCTTTGAAGGCAAACGCTACCAGCGCAAGGGCCGAACTCAAAAAGAGGCCGACCAAAAGGCGGCGCTTTATCGTGCGCAGCTGGAGGCCGGTGCGGTGTCGGCGTCGCGGATGACGGTCTCGGAATGGTGGCCCCGGTATTTGGAGATCTACCATGCGCGGGCCTCTGAAAAGACGCGGACAGATTATGACAGCATATACGTCCATGCGCTCGCCCCGTACATAGGCCGCCTGCCCCTAAAATCGGCCCGTAGCGCGGATTTACAGCTCGCATTGAATAATTTATCGACGCGCTCGGAAAGCTACGCGAAAAAGGCGAAATTTTTGCTTGTCGGCCTGTTCCGGGCCGCCGTTGACAATGACCTGCTCCCGAAATCACCGGCGAAAGATCTCCGGCTGCCGGATGGTCTCCCGGCAGGATCCCGAAGAGCTCTGACGCCTGCCGAGCGCAAGATCTTCCGCGAGGCTGCACCGACCTGCAAAGACGGCGGGCTGTTTCTGTTGATCTACCACACCGGGCTCCGGCCTTCCGAGGCTGCGCGGGTCCGTTTCGAGGACTTCGACCGCGAAGCGCGGCTGCTGCACGTCCGCGGATCCAAAACAAAAGCCGCCACGCGCACCGTGCCGGTCCCGGCTGCCTATGAGATCCCGGAAGGGTCCGGGCTGCTGTTCAGATCCCAGAGCGGCGGCGAGCTGTCGGAAAATCAAAGATCCTGGCGCTGGTCGCTGATCTCGAAGAAAATGCGCGAGCTCGGAGAGCCTGCGGAGGATCTCACGGCGTACTGCCTGCGGCACGACTATTGCACCAGGCTCTGCGAGGCTGGCGTGCCGGTTGAGATCGCCATGAAGCTCATGGGCCACAGCAGCATCGCAATGACCGCGGAGATCTACCAACACGCGAGCGAGAACACGCTGGCGATCGCCGCGCGCCTGATTGATGCCTTCGAGGCCTCCGGATAGCTTGGGTCACACTTTGGGTCACACTTTAGAGGTCAAATATGTCAATCTGGGCAGCTCAAAACGGCCGCCGCAGACGCCAGGCACAAAAAATAAAAGAGCCCGCAGACGTTGAAATCTGCGGGTTTTCAATTGGCGGAGCGGGTGGGATTCGAACCCACGTAGGCTTTCACCTAAACTGATTTCGAGGAAGAAGTGATTTGCGCATTTTTCAAGGCTTGCGGGACTTTGGGTCACACTTTGGGTCAACCAAACTGATTTTTTTGCGGATTTTTTGCCGAAAAAGAGCACAAAAAAGAGCCGCAGCCAAGCGGCCACGGCCCTGCAAGAAAGGAGAAGATTTTTGCTATTTGAAAGTGTCGGCGAAGCGTTTCAGGAACACAATGACGTCCTGGCGCGTGCACAGGCTCTGCGGCATCAGATTGCCGGAGGCGTTGCCGTAAATGATTCCATTCTCGACCGCCCAGGCGAGCGCGTCCTCTGCGTACTTGCTGGCGGGCTTCGTCTTTTGAGCGGCGAGCCATTCGGTCATCATGGCGTCGAACTGCGCAGGCGTGATCGGGTCCGGCATGACGTCGGGCTCGTACTCGATCCACGGCAGCAGACCCCATTTGGTCCACTTCCGGGCAGGATAGCCGGAGACCATCGCGATGTTCGAGCAGGCGGTGAACTGGACGCCATTCTTCCAGGACGGTGTGCACTCGACCACGAGGCCGTCGCCATAGTAGGCCCCGGCGTGGCCGGTGTTCCAGACCATAGCGCCGGGGACGATGTTGGAGAAATCCGTCGAGACGCCGACGCAGCGCTTTATCATTTCGTCCTCGCCGATGTCCGGCACGCCGTTGCTTGCGTAGATGGCCCCGCCGTACTGCTTTGACGCATCGCCGGTCCAGCCCCACATGATGCCCTTGAGGAGATTCACGCAGTCAAAGAAAAAGGCGCCGGGATCGCACGCCATAATCATGGCTGCGCGGTTCTTGTTGTACTGGCAGCTCTGCGCATAGCGCTGCTTGTTGGCTGCGTTCGCAGGAGCACCGAAGGCGCCCTTGACGTAGAGCGACGGACCGTCCGCGGCCTGCTTGAGACGCGCGAGAAACTCGGAGCTCTTCATCGCTCGGCCTCGACTTCCGGCAGCCCCGCGATGCTCATGAGCAGCGAGACGATGCCAGCCAGGAGCGCCGCCGACGCGACGGTGCCCCAGTTGACTTCGGAGAAGATGGCCGAGCCGCCGATGACGCCGAGCGCGGTCTGCGCGACGGTACGCACGGCGCGGATCGCGGCTGCCTTGAGCCACTTGGTCCAGTATTCTTTGTTGTTCATCGTTTGCCTCCTTCCAAAACCTTGAGGCGCTCATTCTGGCGCTTGAGCTCGGCCTCTTGGAGCTCGGTGCGCTCTTCCAGCTTGTAGGTGCGCTCGATCACGTTGTTGTGCTTGTCAACCTTCTTTTCGAGCTGCTCCAGCCTGTATTCCATCAGCGCGGCGCTCTTTCGGTTTGCGATGTAGACGCCGACCAGAGACAGCCCGCCGGTGATGGCTGCGACGATGATGCTCTCCAGCATGGCGGCCTCCTTTACAGGTTGGCGATATAGGCCAGGATGTCAACATCGTAGGTCATCTCCGCCCCCGCGCTCTGGACATCGCCCGATACAGGCTCTAAAGCGTTGTAGCCCTTTTGAGTGGTCAGACTTGCCGCCGTGGTGGTGGAAGTGTAAGGCGTTGCCGCTTCATAGCCGAGCATGACACCGTTGAGCGCGGTCTTGAAAACCGCGGGGTCTGAATAGTTGCTATCCTTGATGTAGACCGCCTGTGCATTGACGCGCAAATCTCCGTCAGAGAGCGAAGATACCGCCGTCTGCACGACCTTGTACTTCGCGCAGATGCCTTGCGGGGCGGTCGGCGCAGTTACTTCGAGAGGATAGCCAGTAAAGTAGCCAGAGCCGTAACTCCAATTCAGCGCACCCAAGTCTGTAAGCGGGAACTTCCGAACGATGTTGCCCGCCTCGTCCTGCGTGTCGCAGATTGTCGCATCGAAGCCGTTCAGGTTGTCGGCGGTTATAGAGCCGCCGTTGTAGTATGCCTCATAAGTGCCATTAAAGCCCGCATCGCTCACATTGATACAGATGTCGGAATTGTAGGTTGTAGCACCCGCTTCGATGAACTTCATGTAACAGGCCGCCGCGTTCGATGTAAAGCCGAAGCCACTATCAGGCGTTGCCGCGCCAAGATACTGATTGTTCGCGTCATAGAAGAACACCGAGAGATTATAATACGCCGCGCCATGACCTACATGGATGTAATAAGAAGCAGATGGCGCGCACGGAATGAAATTCTTGCTTCTGATTTTGGTGGAAGATACTTCGGTTGCGCCTGTTGTATTATTGATACTGCCTAACTCCCATTCCTCGTCCCACACATTTCTGCCATGAAGCTGATACACCGCATTGTTGCTCACTACACTTCCCGCATTGTACGGGATGTACTGCGGCAGAGGATAGCCGAACTTCTTGAGCCATGCGGTCTGCAATTCTGCGTAGGTGGTGATAGAGGATGCGTCCGAGCCGAAAATAGCGGTCAGGTCTATGGCGAAATAATTCTTCACGCTTGTCGAGCCGCCAGATGTTATATCCCATTGTATTCCGACCGAGGTGCCATCCGCTGACAATGTACCGATAAAGAACAAGGAAGCCCAAGTGTTTGCTTGAACAGACACCGTACTTGAAATAAACGGATAGCGCACTCTCGTTTCTTTTGTCGTGTCGGGCAAAATCTGGAAACAAACAGCGAGAATGTGTCCAGACGGGACGGTCGGGATGCCACGCGACAAGGTTTGCGAGAGCGAGGCAGTTGTCGATGCCACCATCGTTGCCACGCCACTCGATGCCGTAAAGGACGAGTAGTTATAGCAAGTCCATCCATCTGTGCCGTCCGCAAAGTTCCCATTCTCAACAAGCTGATTGATAACCGCGCTCTTTCCGTACAGTTTCGCTTTGGCTTTGCCCGCGTCTGCGTCTGGGGCATAGACCGCGAACTGGTCATTGTCCGGGTCATTCGTCGCCGTCAGCTTCGGTCTGATAGCCTCGATGGCCGCCGCGATGCCGTCGGACGTGACGAGCTTCGAGGAGCCTGCCGTCGGCGTGTTGTCAGGCGTTTCGGCGGTCGCATCGCCGTCTCCGTCAAAGCCGACGTACTGGCCAGCCGTGCCGACGAGCGTGTCCTGCTTGGTGTTGCCGACAGCTGCCGCTGCATCAGAGGCCGCTGCGTTTGCAAACGCCGTGGTCGCGATCTGCGTGTCGTCGGTGCCCGGTGCCGCGGTCGGTGCCGTCGGCGTGCCGGTCAGCGCCGGAGACGCCAGCGGGGCCTTGAGTGCGTCCGCAGCAGCACGCGCCGCCGCTTCGGCTGCGATGTCCTGGTCGATGGTGCCACCGGCCGTGGCGCGGTTCAAGATCACGTCGATCTGTGCGCCGGTTTTGTTTAAGGTGTAGCTCATGCTTGCGCCTCCTTTAAGCGCTCATAATTGAAATCATAGAGAGCCTCGCCGTCCGCATCGAACAGCAGGCGATCGTTGACAGGTGTAGGCGGTACGCCGTAGGCCAGCAGCGCCAGAACAGCGCCCGGAGCTGCGGGACCGGCTGCGGATCCTTTACCGGCCGCGCCGGGTGTACCCAAATACCAGTTACCATTGTTGTAGGCTCGGCCGCCGCAGCCTCCACCGCCGCCGCCGTTGCCTCCGAGGCCGCCGGTGCCCGGAATGAGCGGAGCCGTGACCGCGTAGCCGTTGAAGCCGTCCAGAACTGCGTCCGCGCCTGCGCCGCCTGTTGCTGTTGACAGATAGCGGTAGGCGTCGCCGCCGTCGGATCCATACGCAGCACCGCCGCCGCCGATCTGGTACGGCGGGCCCTGTGAGGATCCTGGATTCCATGTCGTGGTCACGCCGGTCTGCGTGGTGTCTGTGTCAGTTACGCTGCCGCCGCTCTGCGCTGCGCCTTCCCAATTCAGGCCAGCGCCCCAGCCGCCGGGATAGATTCCCGCCTGGCCGTTCTGCGCGTAGCGGATGCCGGTGAGCACGTCCAAGATGCCATACGGATAGCGGATGCCGTCCGCGCTGGTGTAGATCGTGCCGCCGATGTCCACGGTTGAGGCGCCGCCTTCGGTGCCTTCGCCGTGACTTGCAGCGCCTGCCGCACCGGCCGCGCCGATCGTGACGTCGTAGGATGCTTGCAGCTCGTCGTAGGGGATGTCGATTTGCAGGACCTTGCCGCCTTCGCCGCCTTCACCGACCGGGCCGCCGTAGCCGCCAGCCGTGGACGGTGTATTATTCCAGGCATCAGCTGGACCGCCGGGCTCGCCGTCGTAGCCGCCCCAGCCGCCCTTGCCGCCGCCTATCAGGATCAACCGCAGCCGCGTGACGCCAGCCGGGACCGTCCAGGTCTGGTCTGTGTCGAGCAGCACGGACTGCGTGAAGGGGTCATCATCCTGCGGCGTCCAGTCGGCCGTGATCTGGCCGCTTGCCTTCGTGATCCCGGAGAAAAGCAGATGCTGCTCTATCGGGTAGCCCTGTTTGTCCTCGTTCATCGGGTCCGGGTAGCCAAGCAGCTGGCCCGGCGTGTAGTGCTGCGGCATCGCCACGGCGTTCTGGACGCGCGAGATCGTGGAAAAATACCGCTCCATCCTCGCCAGCAGGCCGCTGGAATAGGACGCGCTGCACAGAGGATTGTCGATCGTGCGCACGTTCTCCGCGCCTTGCAGGCCGGTAGAGGCCGCCAGCGTGCGCTGGAGCCGCGTGTAGGGCTTGCCGGTCAGCTGGCCGGTGCCGGTGATCCTGGCGTAATTCGCGCCGGATTCGTGGACCGTCAGATCCTGGTCGCCCTGTATGTCGTAATAGGGCCGTTCAAACGTCACCAGCGTGTTGCTGGCCGCGTTGTCCGTACCGTCAAATAGGATCTCGTCGGCAGTCCCGGAGACCTGGACGAAGCCGTACTCCATGACCTGCACAGCCGTGACAGGCGCCTCTTCGACGTAGGCGTCGCCCTCGTAGATCTCGTAGCAGGTCAGAGTGATCTTCGCGCCGTGATCCATCGCCGCGATATGCGGCGTGCCGTCGGCCTTCATCTGGATGGCCGAGCCGGTGATCTGGAGCAGGTGCCGGAGATTTTCCCGCGCGTCCATAACGTCCGGCAGCCAGTTGTCTATCCGCATACCGGCGATCGCTGTGTCCACGGTGAACTGGATCCCGCTGGCCTCGTAGGTGATCTCGTCTGCGTCCTCGGTGATCTTCGAGGCGCCCAAGATGTCCGCGATGACGTTGCCAGCAGACGCGTTGTTGTAGATCCCGCCCAGATGCCGCACCGAAGCGAACAGCCCGGCGAAGTCCGTGCCGACCAGGTTAAAAACGTAGCTGCCGTCCTGCTTGCGCTGGCCGCCGGTGATGTCGGTCAGGTAAAAGCGCAGCAGCAGCGTGCTGTCCTCGTAGATGTCGATAGGCGTGCCGAACTCGGCCCCAGCCTTGAAGTCCTCCGCAGGCACCAGCCAGACGCGCGGATAGAACTGCACCGGGATGGAGCAGGATCCTGCGCGCAGCTCGTCGCCGAGCGGGGAATAGTACAGGCTCGCCGAGCCGCCCGCGATCAGCGTCAGGTCTGCGTCTTGGAATGTATAGGTGTCGTAGATGACCTTGTTCATGTCCGCTCGAAGCCCTCGAAGGTGATAGACGGCCCGGCGTAGATCCGCTGCGGGCTGCCGTCGTAGTTGATGGTGTCAACGTACTGCGCCGCATTGAGCACGCATTGACCGTACAGAGTGACGTCTGCCGCCGCCCTGTAACTGGTGTAGGTGACGTCGAAGGCGTTCTCTTTGACCTTGTTCTCGATGGCCTCGTAGATCGCCCGCGGGCCGGGCTTGAGCGGCACCGTGAACTGATAGAGCGTGCGCAGCCGGTCGTAAATCGGCGTCCCCATCTTGGACGTGCCGCCAGCCTGGCCGTTGACGTAAATAGGCGTCTCCACGATGGCGGTCTGCTGCATGATGTAGTCGGATATATCGAGCGGGGTCCCGTTCGCGTCCAGGATCATGTGGATGTTGTTGGCCATGCGTTCCCCCTATCTCATGTTGGAAGAGCCCGCGGCAGCGTTCGCCGTCCGCATAGGCTGGACCATCTGCGAAGCGAGCCGCGTCCCGTCGATGTTCATGTTGACCTGGAGCGGCTGCATGGATGTCTGGTTGTAGGTGTTGTAGGTGTTGGCCGTGTTGTAGTTGGAGACGGCACCGGCACCGCGCCCGGACTGTGCCAGGATCGCGTTGCCTGCATCCGAGGACAGCGGCAGCGTGTCGATCGTGCCGATGGTTCCGATGTTGATGCCGAGCGCCTGCCCCAGCTTCGAGGCGTTGATCTTCTCCACGAAGGTGTTGATCGCCTCGATGGCCGTATTGATGAAGCCGATGACCGCGTTGATCTTTTCCTTTACGCCGTCCGAAATCGCCGTGAACGTGTCCACGAAAAAGTCCCGGACCCGGCCGAAGGCGCTCTTGACGGGCTCGATCGCGCCGGTGATGAAATCCGCAATCTTGCCGCCGATCTCCTTGACCTTGTTCCAGATCTTTTCGAGCACCGGCCGGATCTCGTCCCAATGCGTGATAATGAGAAGAGCCAGCGCCGCGACAGCCGCCGCGATGAGCACAATCGGATTTGAAGCCGCGAACGACGTGACCGCGGAAAAGCCCTTCGCGATGTCCGGGAAGAGCTCAATCAGACCGTCGAGTGCGTGGGCCGTTTTAGTCACGATGCCAGCAATCGGCGAAATTGACGCCACGATGCTCGCGATGATCGCGATGGCCTCGATGAGCTTTGGATCCATGTTGCCGATCAGCTGGAGCACGCCGGAGAGCGCCTCGACCACCTTGTCGATGAGCGGCGTCAGCGCTTCGAGAGCAGCCGCGCCCGCTTTCATCAGCTCGCCGGTGGCCTGTGCCTTGATCTGGTCCAGCTTGTCCTGGACGGCGTTCATGCTGTCGAGCGTGTCCTGGTCGAGAATGATGCCCAGGCGCTCGGCTTCTTCGCCGTAGGCTTTCAGAGCCGCGCCGCCGTCGTCGATGATGCCAGCGAGTTGGTCGGCACTCTTGCCGAAGATCTCCATTGCGAGCTGGTCGCGTTCGGTCTCGTTGGCGATCGTGCCGAGGCGCTGCAAGGTCTCATAGAAAACCTCGTTGCTGTCGCGCATCCGGCCGTCGGTGTCTTTGACCGAAATGGCCAGCTTCTTGAAAGCCTCGCCGGATCCGGCCATGCTCTTGCGCAGCTTGGTCTGCGCGGAGACGATAGCCTCCGTGGAGACGTCCACGCGGTCGCTTGCGTACTGGATCTTTTGCAGCTCGTCAGTCGCCAGCCCGGACTGCTTGGCCATCGTGCTTAACTCGTCGGCAGCATCCGCAGCCTTGAGAGCCATCGCACCGATACCGGCGACTACACCGGCAGCAGCCATCGAGACCATTTGCGTCGCGTCTGCGACCTTCCCGGCCGTCGTGGCCACGCCGTCGAGCTTGGCTTTGAGCTGCTCGGTGCTGGCGTTGAACTCGTCCGAGGCTTTCGTGGCCTTCTTGAGCGCCGCCTCGGTTTCAACGATGCGCCGGGTCATTTCGTCATAACGCGCCTGCGCACTTGTGTCCCCTTTGGCCAGCTGCTCTGCTGCATCTGCCTGTGCCTTCTTGAGAAGGTCTAACTTTTTGGCGGTTTCCGATACCGCATCAGCGAGCAGCCGCTGCTTTTGCTCCAGCAGCTCCACGTTGGACGGGTCCAGCTTGAGAGCCTTGTCAACGTATTTCAGCCCGGTCTCGGTGGTCTTTGCCTGCTTCTCTACGCTGTTTAATGCTTTATTGAGCCCCGACGCGTCGCCGTTCAGCTCGATCGTTATTCCTTTGATTTTCCCAGCCATTCAGATCACCAGAAAAAGCGTTTAATATCTTCCTGCGTCGCCTTGTACGGGTAGTCCTCCGCGTCGTTCGCCTGCTCGGTCAGCAGGTCGTAGACCATGCCGACGGTCATTCCGGCGAGCGCTTCGTCGGAGAGCCCCAGCTGCGCGCATCGCAGCATGAAGGTGGCGCCGTTTGATTCTCTTGTCGTGGGCCTTATTTTTTTTTAGGCTTTGCCGTGGTCTGCAAGGACGATGCCCAGAGATCCACGACGTCGGACAGAATGAGATAGAGCCCCATCGGATCGTCGATACCGGCGAGCCACTCTTCCGGGTTCGCGCCTACGTTCTCGCCGCTCTCCCGCAGCATCAGCCAGGTGAGATTCTCGAAAACCTCGGCATCGAAGGTCTGGCCGCCGCTCTTCGTGTAGGTGTCGTGCAAGTCCTTCATGTCCGCGATCAGATCGCGGCCGAAAGCGTGCCGATATTTGCGCGGCAGCAGCGCGTTTGCTCGCAAGGTCATGCTCTGGCCTGCGATTTCCACAATTCTGTCCATTTCTTGCTCCTTTGCTCCAAAAACGACCGCAAAATCGCCGATTTGAGCGACTTTTTTTGATGCGGTCGATGTTTCCATCCTTGAAAAATCAAGGGAAAAAGGGCCCGCCGAAGCGAGCCCGATTCCTTGCTATTCGCTTTCCGGCGTCGGCACGTTGACCGCGGAGAACCATGCCTCGCGGATCGCCGTGCTGGCCGAGCTGCCAGCGTGGGCCTTGATGAGACCCTGCTGCTCGTCCGCGCCCGTTACGAGCGGCAGCGCGGAAATGTCGAAGCTCTGCGTCTGCGGCGTTGCCGTGTCCTCGGTCGTCTGGGATCCAGGCGAAGGCTTGGACGAAGGCACGCAGCGGTAGAGCAGATAGAGCTCCTGGTCTGCATCGCCATCCACCTGGAACAGCAGCGCGAACGGATTCGGACGCACGTTGCTGTATTCGCGGATCACGCCGTCGGCGTCTGCCGCGATGCCCCAGATGTCGGAGAGCATACCTTCCGGGATCCTGGCCATTTCCAGGGTGCCGGTGTAGCCATTGTTGGCGAAGGTCTGATAGTACGTCACGTTGTCCGCGTAGAACGGCTCGGACGCGACGTTGCTGTCCAGCGACAGCGAAACGGCACCGGGAACAGCGACCGGGGTGTCCCAGGAATTGCTGCTGCCTTCGGTCAGGATCGCATAGTGGACGTTTTTCAGGCCAAATCTAACCTTGTTTTCGCTCATTAGATCGTCACCTCGTAGACAATTTCATAACAATGCTCGGATTCGATGTAATCCTCGGACCGCTCCCAAAAGACCCCGGCCGACGTTAAAGCACTTTCGAGCGCGCCTTGCGTGGTCAGATCCTTGTTGGCAGTGTAGAGCTCAATCTGCACCGAAGTCCGGGAGAAATAGACGATGTTGTCGGCCGCAAAGTTGTCGCTGTCGATGGCTGCGTAGCAGATGAACGGCAGCGGCGGCGCCTCGCCGACCGGCCAAGCAAGATAAACCACCTTGCCGGGCAGCACATCCTCCAAAATTGTCCCTAAATCTTCAAGTTGCATCTTTTAGCCCTTTCCGCAGGTTCTCCTCGAACTCCTGCACGGCCAGCTGCGCAGCCGCCTCGATGTGCGGCTTCGCTGGCGATTCGCCGACAATGACGCCTTTGCGCTTAATGTCGTGGCCATACTCCAGCAGATGTTGCAGCCGATAGTGCGGCGGGCGCACATAGATCGTGCGGCCACGCGCATTGATCGGCAGCCCCGGCGAGACGGTCTTGGTCCAGCTCCTGGCATACTCGCCAGGATGCACGCCTTTTTCGTTCCGCGGGGACGTCTCCCGAAGGTGCCGGACGGCTGTGGTCGCAGCACGGCCCGCAGATTCTTCGATCACTTGGATCGCCTGCCCGCCATACTGCCGCAGCGTCTTGAGAATGGCATCGGCCAGCTCGTCAGGTCTGTACTCGTCACTCATTCGTGGCCCCCGTCTGGCGCTCCAGATAGAGCTCCACCTGCTCGTCGTCGCGGACGTAGGTGCGGTAGACCGCATAGCGCAGCGGCGTGCCCGCGATGGTGTCGCCTGCCCCGCGCAGGAGCTGGCGGCGGCTATCGGTCAGCATCTGGTGGCTGGCGTCGAGCAGATAGGCAGCCTCGGACGATGCCAGAGCGCTGGCGATCTCTGCGATCGTTTCGCCCTGGTAGTCCGGCGCGAACATCGTGGCCACGAGCTCCGGCTTGAGGCCGAGCTGGCCAGCTGCCTGCCATTCAGACCGGGAAACGCTGCGGAGATTGCAGAACACCGGGCGCGCCGTCTCGACCTTGACTTTCTGCTTGAGGCTGTCGGTCGTGTAGGTGGTCGAGATCAAGTTGAGCACGTTGCTGCGGTCCATCGTCTACGCCTCCACGTTCCAATCCGTGTAGCCGGTCATCGTCTTGAGCTGCGCGAGCTTCTCGTGATACACGTCACGCCAGCGGTCCGCGTCCGTGTTCGCACCAAACTGCCACTTGCAGTACGCGATGACAGCGGTGCAGATCTGCGGGTCCGTGGATTCCGCGTCGGCGACGTTCACGCCGAGGCCCTTCATTTCGTCCGCGCAGGCGTCGATGAGCAGATTCAGCTCATCATCGAAAGCGTCGGTCGTTATTCTCAATGCGGTTTTTACGAGTTCGAGCATTGTTATCATCGTTCCTTGCCCCTATCTGAAAAGGGCGACCCCGTGGAGCAAAACCGGGGCCGCCCGCTGTAACCGTTTCCGGGTGCAGCCTATTCGCTCTCGCTGCCCTTGACGACCTTCGCGAAGGCGTAAGGCGAAACGACGCCCAGCGCGACGTACTCACGGCCAAGTACGTTGACGAGATCCGCGGCCATGTTGGTGCGGTCGTCGAACTTGAAGGTGATCTCCTCGCCTCTGGGGAAGTTGAGCAGCGCGCCCTCGGCAAAGTCGCCGACGATGATAACGGTGTCGTCCTCGTCAGCATCCGCGAAGCTCTTGAGCGCGTTGGTGTAGTAGACGTCCATGCCCTCGTAGGGGTCCACGCCGTAGTAGGCGCCGAGCTGGAGCGATCTAAACGCCGCGTGCGTGCCGCGGTTCATGACAATGACCGGGCGAGCGCTGGCCTTGAGCAGCGCGTTGGCCTGGGCGATGGTGTCGAGCGCCAGCGACGCGGTGGTGTAGACCGGGACGGCCGGACCCTGGGCGCCGGACGTGGCCGGTGCAGCGATGATGGCACCGATCAGCTGGTCGGCAACCTCGGTCGCAATCTTGTTGGCGATCTCGTCGTAGATGTACGCCAGGAACTCCTCGCCGCCCATGTCGAGCGCTTCGTCGGATACCTGGACGAGCTTCTTGATGCTCGCCGGGATCAGCGTGACGGTACCGATGACCAGCTCTTCGGGATCAATCGGATCGCCACCTTCGAGATGAACGGTCGCGCCGGTCGAACTGATTTCGAAGCCGACGGTGTAGTTACCGCGGACGAAGATCCGACGAACAAGCGCCAGGAAGCCGTTGCGCTCCCATGCGTTGCGGATGTAGCCCTCGACGACGACGGGCACGGGAATGGTGCCGTCCTCTTCGGCGTTCACGGTCAGCAGCGCGCGGCACTCGGTGTCGTCGCCGGTCTTGATGTAGTTGGCGTAGGCGTCGATGTACGCCTTGCTGGATCTGATTTCCTTGAGGTCCATTTTTCTCTCCTGTTTCGGCTGTTCAGCCTTCTCAATGACTTCGCCCGCACCGGCCGCGACGGCCGCACGGAGCTCTGCCTGCTTCTTTGCGAGCGCTTTGCGCTCTTCGATCTCTGCGTTGATGGCGCGCAGCTCTTCGGTGATAACGTCGAGAGCGGATGCGTCATTCTTCTTCTCCTCGCCTTCGGCCGCGAGCGCAGCCTTGCGAGCTTCAAGATCTTCGTTGGTCATGGCTTTAACGTCCATGCTTACACCTCCGATAAAAACTTGATGAGTGCTAACTTCGCGCGGAGCATTTCCCGCTCCTCTTCTACCCTTCGACGATCCTCTTGAAGCTCCGCGATCACTCCGTCGCAGTAGCTGCGGGCAGATATTTCGGTCATGTCGTTCGCGGGCAGCGATACTGCCGAAACGTCATAGACCTTCGATACGGCGAGGATGCGACGCGTCACAACA
>Ga0310786_10003732_pt1 | contig 21876 bp, 18 predicted proteins | sample AusTroGonzalo_MG_FD_203881 | JGI IMG/M metagenome (GOLD analysis project Ga0310786, IMG submission 203881) | Bovine rumen microbial communities from tropical cattle in Woodstock, Queensland, Australia - Gonzalo_03 (v2) (version 2) | ecosystem: Host-associated > Mammals > Digestive system >...
TATTGTATCAGAAGTAACTACTATTTTATCACCTTGTGCAGCCGGACAAGACGATTAATATACAACAAAAGCGATGCTTGGAGAGCGATTAAAACGCCGCAAAAGTACAACTTTTTTCGAGATACGCAAATATTTTTGCAAGATAAATGAAATCCCCAGCGATTTTTGTTTATCAAATTCCAAAATCCCCCGCGATTTATCCTTTCCACGCGATGGCTGAACGGACGTTGTTAAACGATACGGTTGTAGCGGTCGATGACGTCCCAGAAACATTGGGGGAGATAGACGTTAGGCAGGGCGGCGGCTTCGTGGAACAGAAGCGCTACATCCTCAACATCGTAACCGGCGATACCGCAACCGACAGCCGTCACTTGGTAGTTGTGGTCTTGGTCATCCTCCGCCCAACGGGTGAAACGCTCAATGGCAGCAGCCAGTTCTTTCTCGCCTTCCATAGTAGGCAGGGCATAGCACTTACCAGTGATGCCTTCGCCCACGCCCCATTCGGCTCCGAAATTCTCATAGGCATAACGCGCTGCGCCACCATGATGCTGGCCGTCTTTATTACTGCCGAAAACAAAGACATCCTCCGATTTCAAGAAGTCGATATGGTCAGGAGACACATTGTGGTTCTCAAACGCTTTGATGCGCCAGATGATGCGCCACCAGTCGGAAGGCAGGCGTTTGCGCATCTCGCGCATGATGTCGGCAGGAATAGACTTTTCAAACGCTTCTGAAAATGCGCCTGCGATACATGCTACCGTGTCACTATCGCCACCGATGGAAATGGCATTACGGATGGCGCCTTCAAAACTGATGGACTCACCATAGGCAGTAAAAGCAGCGGGGATGGTGCCTTGGCAGGTTTCGTCAAAGCCGAATGTGCTACGCAGCGATTCAAGGTCTTCGTCAAAAGTATAGCCTAAACTTTCCAAAAACTCCTGCACGTCACAACGGAGTGCTCCATGACGCAGCATCCATACACCGCCGGCAACAGCTTGCGCGCCCTTGATGCCTTCAGGATGGTCGTGAGTTATTTCGGCAGAAATTTTCGCGAGGAGCATAGCTTCCTGACGGCTATGAGCGACCCATCCGCACGCGGACGCACGCATTGCAGAACCGTTTCCGAAGGAGTTGTATGGTTTCTTTTGCGCCGTAGGTGTGGCAAGCCACTTTGCGAAACTTGCACCGTAACCGCCCATCGGGTTCGGGTACTGTTCATAGTAACTTTCCATCATCTCAATGAGCGAGGAGTGCGTGTGCTCCGGGTCAGCCAGTAGCCACTCAGCAACAGCCATCGTCATGATACTGTCGTCGGTGAACGTGCTGTTCGGGCTGAACAGCGGGAACTCCGTTGTGTGGATGTTGTTGAACTCGTAGATACTGCCTACGACGTCACCTATAATTGCGCCTAACATAGCTATTATGATTTAGTTATTGCATCGATTATTCTTTGATATCCACCCTCTTCAAAAGCATTTGCATTGATATACTGCCCGCGGGGACGGGCTTCTTTCTCGCCATACCGCCTACGAAGAATAAAATGCTCTTTATATTTGCAATTATCAAATCCTCTTACTTTGCCATAGTTTAAGAGTTCTGACCACTTATCTTCACTGCGCATTACAACGAATAGCGGACAATCGGGCTGTGTAAGCATCTGACGGATAAGGTTCTTTGTGTATTGCTGGGTGGGTAACGTCAGGATTACCCGGTCGCATTTAGTGGAGTGATATGGCATGAGTTGCATGACTGCCACACGCTCGAAAAAGGTATCATCTTCCGACATTCCGCAACTATCTCTTAAGGTGGCAAATGTATCGAACCAATACCAATCTACCAAGGACTGATAGGTGGTGAACAGCTCATTGTTTTGGGATGAAGGCGACATGGATTTTGCCTCATGAGAGAGGAAGCCGCTCCAGAGGGCGTTGATTTGTTCCGGCAAGTTAGGTATCCGTTCGAAAACCTTCGCCAAATCTTTATTGAGACGCTTCACATAACCCGGGTTAAGGGACAGAAAAACCACTTTGGCCTTTAGGGGATTGCCTTGGAACGGAGCGGCGATAAGATTGGTAATAAAGCATGAATCCTCTTCCTTTCGTGCCTTGTTGTAAGCATCAACGGTCGCCTGGTCATCAGGATGGATGACATAGATATCATCATAAAACAAGTGGCTATCAATCTCTCCACCGTACCGGGCACGGAGGTTGTTCAGATAGTCTTTCCAAGGGCTGATTATATTTAGGGTGTCTGTAGTCAATATTATTGTTTTCCAAATCGAGTGCAAAGGTACGAAAATTATTTGAATTCTGCAAAATTATTTATTCATTTTCGTATTTTTTGATTGGAGAGTGCGATTCTGCCAACGGACTGCCAAAATGTCAGTATCAGAAAGAATGGTACGGAAGTTGAAAGGTGAAAGGTGAAAAGTGAAATTTGAAAGGATAATTAAAAAACATACAACTATGGAAAAGAGAGAAAACTTAAACAAATTTGCCATCAATCTCTGCGAACGCGCACAACAAGGCAAGCTCGACCCCGTAATCGGTCGAGACGACGAGATTCGTCGGGTGCTGCAGATATTGAGCCGACGGACAAAAAACAACCCTATTCTGATAGGCGAACCCGGTGTCGGTAAAACCGCCATCGCAGAAGGCTTGGCACACCGTATCGTACGCGGCGATGTGCCCGAGAACCTTAAAAAGAAACTGATTTACTCCCTCGATATGGGTGCCCTGATTGCAGGAGCGAAGTACCAAGGTGAGTTCGAGGAGCGTCTGAAAGGCGTTATCAACGAAGTAGTAGCCGCCACAGGAGAGATTATCCTGTTCATCGATGAGATTCATACCCTCGTCGGTGCCGGCAAGAGTTCAGGTGCGATGGATGCCGCAAACATCCTCAAACCCGCTTTGGCAAGAGGCGAACTCAGAGCGATTGGTGCCACTACCTTGGACGAGTATCAGAAGTACTTCGAGACAGATAAAGCCCTCGAGCGCCGGTTCCAAAAAGTTATGGTGGACGAGCCTGATGAGGCTGCCACGATATCTATCCTGCGTGGTCTGAAGGAGCGCTACGAGACCCACCACAAGGTGCGTATCAAGGACGACGCCCTGATTGCCGCCGTCACTCTTTCGGCACGTTATATCACGGACCGCTACCTGCCCGACAAGGCGATTGACTTGGTGGATGAAGCCGCTGCCAAACTGCGACTCGAAGTGGATTCCAAGCCCGAAGAGATAGATAACCTCGACCGCCAAATCAAACAATTGGAAATCGAGCGCGAGGCGATTAAACGTGAGAAGGACGAGGAGAAGTTGGCGACCATCAAAAAGCAACTGAGCAAGTTGTCCGAAGAACGCAATAAGATGAACGCCCAATGGGAAAAGGAGAAAGGTTACGTTGCCACTATCCAGAACGAGAAAGCGAACATCGAGCAGATGAAGCATCAGGCCGAGGTAGCCGAACGCGAAGGCGACTACGGCAAGGTGGCAGAAATTCGTTACGGCAAGCTGCAAGCCGCCGAAGCGAACATCAAAGCCGCACAAGACGCGCTGCATCAACTCGGCACGGAGACGCTTATCAAGGAGGAAGTCGATGAGGACGATATCGCCGAAGTAGTAGCTCGCTGGACGGGTATTCCGGTCAATAAGATGATGCAATCAGAGCGCGATAAACTGCTGCACCTCGAAGAGGAACTGCATAAGCGCGTGATTGGTCAGGACAATGCGATTATCGCCGTGAGCGACGCTATCCGCCGCAGTCGTGCAGGGCTTCAAGACCCGAAACGTCCTATCGGTAGCTTCATCTTCCTCGGTACCACCGGTGTCGGTAAGACCGAATTAGCCAAGGCCTTGGCAGATTACCTCTTCGACGACGAGAACATGATGACGCGAATCGATATGTCCGAGTATCAGGAGAAGTTCTCGGCAACACGTCTGATTGGTGCGCCTCCCGGATATGTAGGCTACGACGAAGGCGGTCAACTGACCGAAGCCATCCGACGCAAACCCTACTCTGTGGTGCTGTTTGACGAGATAGAGAAAGCCCATCCTGACGTGTTCAATGTGCTGCTGCAAGTGCTGGACGACGGCCGACTGACCGACAATAAAGGACGACTCGTGAATTTCAAGAACACCTTGATTATCATGACCTCCAACCTCACCGAAGAGCAACTGCGCGCACAGGTTCGACCCGAGTTCATCAACCGTATTGACGATATTATCCACTTCGACGAGTTAAGCGAGGACGCTATCCGGCAAGTCGTAGAACTGCAGATCGGACGCATCCACGAACTGATGGAGAAGCAAGGTATCGAGCTGCGTGTCACCTCCGACGCCATCGATTATATCGCCAAAGAAGGCTACGACCCGCAATTCGGCGCAAGACCCGTCAAACGGGCAATTCAACGACTCGTGCTCAACGAGCTCTCCAAACAGATTATTGCCGGACGTGTGGACAGCAAGAAACCGGTTATCGTCGAACTTCGCGACGGCGAACTGCACTTCAAGAACTGATTCGAGCCTGCAACTCGTACTTTCAACGGGCACCCAAGAACGGGGGCTCGTTGTTTTTTTGCTGCAAATACAAAAAAAATGTAGGGATTAGTTGCGTATATCAAAAAAAAGTCGTACCTTTGCACCATGAATCGCAAAATGCAGAAGACAAGAATCATGACTGACAGCAATCACATCAAGAACAAAAGCATTAAATGGCTCATAGTCAGCCTGTTATGCATAATAGGCAACAGTCTGTTTGCCGCCACCTACTCTCCCCAAACCGTGCCGGACCCCAAACAGTACGGGCAGGGCTGTTACGTGAGCAACCCCGATACGATTATCTCGCAGGAAGATGTGGATTACCTCAATTGTTGCTGCCGAATGTTGGAGGACACCACCGACGTTGAAATGGCGATTGTCGTGCTCGGCAGTATCGGCGAATACGAGCCCTTTGACTTCGGTTATGAGCTCTTCCAACGCTGGGGAATCGGTAAAGCAGGCAAGAACACCGGTGTACTCATTACATTTGCCCTCGCCTCGCGGGAGGTTTATATCAATACCGGTAGCGGCATCGAAGGCATCCTCACCGATTCGCGCTGTAAAATGATTATCGAAAACGATATGATTCCGCGCTTCAAGCAAGGCGACTACGGAGGCGGATTGTGTGCCGCTGCCACCCATATATACACTATCTGCTCCAGCGGCGATGCACCCGAAGAACTGCTGAACATGGCATCTTCCACCAATCGCGGGAAGTTCGCAAGTCACTCCTCCTCCGGCTCCGATGAAGATATAACACCTATGGAATGGGGCATCTTTACTATCTTTGTCTTCCTTATAATGTTGCCAATTCTCCTTATTGTGCTTATTCAGCGCAAGACGCAAAGCACCGAGGATGAGAAGGAACAACGCGAAGGGTGCCTGCTAAAGATGTTCGGTTGTGCAATTATCTTCCCCTTCTTGTGGCCGAGCTTCCTATGGTTCCTTTGGCGCTCCAGACGCTATCGCTGCCCGCAGTGCGGCAAACAAAAATACAAGATTATCAAAACCGAAAAAACACCACTCAAGAACGGCGATACAAAGAAAACCGAGACTTGGCTCTGTGCCGCCTGCGGTTACAAGCATCTTGAGACAGACGTTGTCAAACATACCACTTACTACGGCGGTGGCTATTCAAGCGGCTCAAGTTCCAGCGGTGGCGGTTGGGGCGGAGGCTCTTCCGGAGGCGGCGGAGGCTGGGGCGGTGGATCCTCTTCCGGCGGCGGTGCCGGAGGACACTGGTAAAAACATTTACCATTTGGTCATTTACCATATACCATTTTGACATATATGAAGAAGCATCTTGTTACACTCATTCTTGCCTTGGCAGCCACGACCATGTGGGCAGACTCGCCTTTGACCAGCACTCAGTTCTGGCAGATTTATAACTTCCCCTGCGATACCCTCACCTTCCCTATCTATCAGCATTTTGACAAATACGGTTGGAGTCCGGAGGTAAAAGACGACCTTTGCTCCCCTGAAATCAGCATCGAACAGCGGCTGTGCCTCGTAAATCTCGTCGGCTGGAATTTCAACGGACAAGACCACTTCGAGGAACTCGTGACTTATTACATGGGGAAAAACAACTACAAGGACCGAAAACTTGCCTTTCGGGAAATGGACGGTTTGATGTTGTCGGTATTTGCGTACGTGAAAGCCATGGACGACTACTTTGATGTGACCGAAGCACGCAAACTAAGCAAAGAAGCCGTTGAACGCGCGCCTAACAGTCGGGCAGTCGCGATGATTGACGCCCTCATCGCCGCACAGATAGCCATGGATTCCAACTGGGGAAAAGTCTATCGCGTGTGCCAGCAGGTAGTGGACAACAAATCTTTGGACAAAGACTTCTCCGATGCTGCCATTTACGGCATCATGGAATATATCAACCTCTACGCAGAATACGAGCACTAAACCGCAAGACACGGTTCACTCCTTGAAGTAGGTCTCGTAATTATCGAGGAACAACTTAACAGCGTCCTCCAGTGGTCCGTAATACTCACCGCCGGAGGCGTTTTTATGTCCGCCGCCATTGAAGATATCGTGACAGAACGTATTTACGGGCCGGTCACCTTGGCTGCGCATCGAAATCTTGATTTTCTTCTTGCTGCCGTTCGCAAACGCTTTCTCCGCCTCTGTCACCTTATCCTCGCGCATAAAACACGAATAATAGACATCCTTGATGGATAGCGGCATATTTACGATACCCTCTGCATCGCCTGACTTGAAGTTGAACTTATATAACTCCCTGCCACTCAAGTAAATAAGCGCAGCGTGACGTTCAGGAAAGAGACGCATTTTTTGGTACAAGCAATAGCCCACAAGACGCATTCTGCCCGCGGACCACGCATTAAAAACGCGGTTATATATAGCATCCTTATCCACGCCGGCAGCTACCAAGCGAGCAACAATCTCGTACATCTCACAGCTATTGGAATTAAACGAGAAATTGCCGGTATCCGTCATCATACCGGTATAAATACAGGTCGCGGCGTCCAAGGACTGATTCACCTTGTCTGCTACAATCTCATAAACCAATTGGCTGGCACTCGGACTGGAAGAATCAATAATCTTGACGATATTATCCGCCTCTGGCAGTTCGCTTACCGCGGGAGCGATGTGGTGATCCACCACCAAGACCTTGACAACCTCACCTTTTGTTGCCACGATATCCAATATCTTTTGCCCTAAAGAGCCAATCCGCTTCGGTTCGTTGAAGTCCGTACAAATAATCGTGTCTGCCGCCTCCAGCAAAGCTCCCGCTTTCGCGGCGTCTTTCTCAAAGATGGTAATCTCATCTGCTCCGGGCATCCATGCCAGAAAATCCGGAAAACCATTCGGTACCACGACCGATATCTCATCGGAAGGCAACCGATATGTCATCAGTGCATGCTTCATACCCAATGAACTACCCATTGCGTCCCCATCCGGAGACATGTGTGTGAGAATAACAGTTTTCTTCGCAGCAGAGAGTATCGCCTGCGCCTTGTCGATGAGTTGCGATTCCATAATTTCGGCTCTTAAAACAAAAGGAATCCTTATGCAGGTATTCCTTTAGAGCCACTTCCCGGACTCGAACCGGGGACCTACGCATTACGAATGCGTTGCTCTACCAACTGAGCCAAAGTGGCAAGATTGTGTGCAACTTGTTGTGCACGAACTTTGCTTTTTGTGGCAAGAGATTTCTCAAAACCGGCTGCAAAAGTAGTGCTTTTTTTTGACATCACCAAATTTTTCTGCTTTTTTTTGTGAGTTTGGAATATTTTTTGTACTTTTGCAGCCAAAATGAGACAAATTACTGTTATATTACTCTTTTTGTCGCTCTTCATCGGGCAACTCATCGGTGCTGAAACAATGTACAGAACCAAGGTACTTACCCCCGAATCCGTCAAGACCTTGCGTGTACGCTATTGGGATACGCGCAATGACGAACCCGCTACCGGCAATCCAGTACGTCCGTTCTTGGTGATGGCTGACGGAACTATCGGCGAGCAAGGTGACGCTCAAGGACGGGTATTAGAGATTAGTTTTGACGAGATGTCGCACAACGTCAAACAATTTACCTACTCTATCATGCACCTCAACGCCGACGGGTCCGAGAGCCAGCTGAATAGTTCGGAGTACCTGACAGGCTTTACCACTCAGGATATCACAAAATACGAACACTCGCTCAATACCAGCGAGTTATATACGCACTACTCGTTTACTTTCCCAAATTCCGACATGCAGTTGAAAGTCTCGGGCAACTACGCTATTCGAATCTATGAAGATGGCGATACCGAAAAGACCGTCGCTATCGTGCGCTTTGCAGTCGTTGAGCCCGAAGTCTCGATACAGGCCAAGATACGACCGAACACGGATATCGAACTGAACGGAAGATATCAGCAACTGGATGTAAACGTGGACTTCAGCGGGAAACTGAAAAACAGCCGTGGAGAAGATTATTTTATCGTTGTACAGCAGAACGGACGTATTGATAATCAAGCATTTGCGCCCAAACCCACCTTCATGGAAAGCCAACGATTGCGCTACACCAATTGCAAAGCGCTTATCTTTGAAGGCGGCAACGAATACCGGCACTTCGACATCTTTTCCACCTACTTCGCAGGTGCAGGAGTGGACCGCATCGTTCACGACCGCAATGATTATCACGCTATCTTATTTGAAGACGCCCTTCGCGGAGAAGGCGCCATCTTCGCCGGAGAACGGGTTACCGACAAGTGCGGTACAGCCTATATTCATGAGTTCGATGTCAATGGTCAACGCGTTGTTAATGCGGAGCGTACCCTGTACGACATCGACACGGAAGCCGAATATATGTGGGTACACTGGACGCTGAAAGCAGACCAACCGTGGTTTGACGGCGCAGTCTATGTAGGTGGCGATGTGTTCGAGAACAGTCTCGGTCCGCGCAATCGCATGCTATATGACGCCGAACGCAAATGCTACTGGCTAAACGCCCTCGTCAAGCAAGGCGGCGTAGATTATCAGTATTGGTTCGTGGAGAAAAATCCGCAGCAATCGGCGGCAGGTATCCCACAAATAGTAACCCTCCGGCGAACCGAAGGGTCACATTGGCAAACTGAGAACGAATATACCATTTACGTCTATTACCGCCCATTTGGGAGCAGATTCGAACAATTAGTCGGCCTGCAGGTGGTACACTAAGCCCGCTTAGATATCATCATCAGAATAGTAGTTATAGCTGTTCTTCTCCGTTTTATTGAAGATTTTACCGTAGAGTTTTCCGTACTTATACCTCAGTCCGGTGGTCTTTTGTCCGTAGCCGTAGCCATACGAGCCGCGACCAAAACCATAGCTTCCGTAAGCGCCGTAACCGTAGCCGTAGCCATAACCGTAACCATAGCCGTGAGGACCATCAGTCGGTATATCGGAAAGCACAAGTTGTACCTTTTCCGGTGAATCTGTTACCTCAAACACTTGTTGCAACGTCGCCTTACAGAAAGACTTGTTGGTCTGCATGCAACGAATCACGAACAAACCAATATCCGACAACTCCAATACCGCATACGCATCAGGCACCAAACCAATCGGAGAGGTATCAATAATGATAAAGTCATACATCTCACGGAGGTTCTTAATGAGTTCCACCAGTTTATCAGAGTGAATCAACTCACCCGGATTCGGCGGGATAGTACCGGCACGCATAATGTCAAAATCAAACGGCGAATCTACGAAGGTCTCCTCCAAAGTACAATCGCCGATAAGATAGTTGGAAACACCCATACCCGGAGTCAATCCCATCTTGGTGTGGATATTCGGCTTACGGATATCCAAGTCCATCAAAAGCACCTTCTTACCCGTCATGGAGTACAAGGACGCCATATTCGAGGAAAGGAACGTCTTACCATCGCCGGACTCTGTAGATGTTACCGCCACCACAATCTTATCCTTACGCTTAACAATAAACTCCATTCGCGTTCGGATAGAGCGTAACATCTCCGCGTATGACGACCTCGGATGGTCACGCACCAAGGTCGGATTCTGTGATTTCGCGTGACGTACGGTGCCTATCAATCGGAACGGACTGAGTTTCTCCACCTCCTTCGGATTGCGAATCTTGTTATTGAGCAACTCGCTGGCTATTACCAATACCAAAGGAATAATGAAACCAAGTGCCAAAGCCGTAGAGGTATTCTTTTGCTTCGTCTTGGAATTGACAGTACTGATCGTACGCGCCTTATCCAGAATCGTGTTATCCGGAGTGTTACTTGCCTTTTGAATTTCAGCCTCGGCTCGCTTCTGGAGGAAGAAGGTGTAGTAGTTGTCATCAATGCGGTAATTACGTTCAATGGCCACCATCTGCAACTCCTTTGTTGGGAGTTTCTGAATGTCCTTCTCAACCTGTGTGTAACGCTCGATAAGGTCTTGCTTCTCCATTTCAAGCGATGCGCGCATCGAACTGATAACCTCGTTAATCATCGCTTTGACATTCTCTATATCCTTGGTATATTTGGCGTAATACACGTTCTTCTCACTAAGCTCACCACGCTGAATGCGCAAATCATTAAGTTGCTGAGTGAGCGAGACAAGAGACGGATCATTCACGCCCAAGGTCGCGGGAGCAATAACAGCACCGCTCTCCATATTGGTAGCAAGGTAGTTCGTCAAATAGTCAAAGTAGGTCTCACGCAACTTCATCGAGAGCAATTCCTGCTTGTAAGACGCGCTGGAAGACATCAACTGACCGGCATATGAGCCGACATCGACAAACTTGTTTTGCTGCCGGAAGTCGGTCATAGCACCCTCGCTCACTTCAAGTGACTCCTGCAATGCCTCCAGTTGCTCCGTGATAAAGCGAATAGAGTTTTCTGCCACTTCGTTCTTCTGCTCAAGGTTCTGCAACAGGAAAATCTTCGCAAGTTCATCAATAATCTCACAGTCACGAACGGGCGTCTCACTGACCAGACCAAGTGCGAGCACGCTACTTCCGTCTGTCACGAAATTGAGCTTCAAACGAGACATAATCTCCGATGCCAACCCATCGCGAGAACGGAAGCGGAAGAAGATGTGACCGGAATTGGTCATACGCTCCGTCGGCAATATCGTAGCTGTAAAATACTTATTTTCAATTAGTTCCCCATAATGAGCGGTCGTTTTGAAGGGACGCTCCTCATCGGTGGATTCGATGGTCAATGTACCATTACGGTTGAAAGTAACTTCAAAGAGCAAACCAACCGTGGTCTCCGGAACAACCTCCGGTTCAATATAAATCGGCGATTCGCGATAGAGATTACGCGTTTTGAAACGCCCCTGTGAGATATACTCTGTACGCAGATAAGGCAGAGAATCCACCACCCTGCACGCCAAGTCGTAAGAACGCAACATAATCAGCTGATTCTGCACATTCTTGTAACCCGCATCAACACCAAATCCCTGCATCAACACAGAATTGGCACCGCCGTAACCAGTTGTTTCCTTGATTATAATCGTGCCTTGTGTATAGTACGAAGGCAGCCACTTGCGGTTTTGCAAGTACGCAATACCAAGGGCTATAATAATAGCTATAACGAACAAATACCAATAGTGCAGAATCTTGAATACCCACTCCAGCACATTGAAATTGGACTCCTCATCTTTGGATGGGTCCTCAAAATTGTTGTAGTTATTATACTGGGAATTGACTGCATACTGGCCATTGCCGTACTGACCGTTACCATACTGGCCGTTGCCATACTGGTAGTTCCCATACGGGGAATTGCCGTACTGGTAGTTATCGTTACCCGATGTGTAGTTGCTATTTGAATCCATGATTATTTAGATAGCGTTGTATAGTAGTTAAGTACCGATACTAATAGTGATACCGACGAAGTAATTAGGCCGATAAAGCCCGTGTAGCTCGCCACTTTGACAAAACTGTCCTTCGTACGCGCCACATAAATGACATCGTTGGGGTATATATAGTAGTATTTGGAATCAATAATAGTATTCGAACGGATATCAAACTCTAATATCTCCGGCTCTTCGTCCCCGTTTGGGCGGATAATACGAACATGACGTCGGTCTCCGGAGTTCATTAGGTCGCCGGTCATAGCAAGCGCCTCGAAGATGTTCATGTTCTCCTTATATATATAATACTCGCCCGAGTTAATGTCACCGATTACGGTAAACATCTTGTTATAAAGCGCCAGTTTGACGTCCGCATCCGGAATAATCTCGCGGAAAGCCGCTTTGACGGTATCTTGCGCCTCTTCTACGGTCAGTCCCTCTACATGAATGGGATGCAGGAACGGCAAATCAATGGTTCCGTCCTTATAAACACGATAGGAATTCGCGTACTGAGTATTCACATTTTCGTTTGCACCAAGAATCTTGGAAATCGTCTCGTCCATCGTTATTAGACGATAGATAATTTCGTCGTTTACATGAATCCGATACGGCTCATGAACGCTATCCTTCTCGTATTCAGGTATCTTATGTTTGCCCGGCTCTTGCAACAGACCGATTACTCGATGGCTGTAACAACCGGTTAATACTACGCCCGCCACAATAACCACGAGCAATCTCAAAATTTGTTTCATTGCTTTCATGGTTATTTGGTTTTATATTTATTGACGTGATTTATGCCCGTTGCCACAATCGTGTAAACAAACACGCCGAACGACAGAGTCGTTGCAACTACGCCGACTACAGCACTTGCCGAAGTAAGGCCGAACGCCTTTCCGGTAAGCTCGCGGACATAGATAATATCATTTGGCTCGACATAATAGAACTCTGAATTGATAATATCCTTCGACCGCAAGTCGAACTCCCGAATCGTAGTTTTACCGTCAATTTCACGGATTATTTTCACGCGGGCACGGTCGCTAAAAGTCTGCAAATTGCCCATTTGAGCGAGTGCCTCAAAAATCGTCAACTTCTCTTTCTGTATCGGGAAACGGCCGCTTTTAACACCAATCAGCGAATAGCTACGCTGCATAATATTCACCTCCACGGAAATAGTCGCATAACCGGGTATCTCCTTGAGCAAGGAACTCAGTTCCTCCTCCATTTTTTGTTTGGTCTCACGAGTCGTCAAACCCTCTACATGAATCTTACCAAGTGTCGGAAAGTCAATATTTCCCTCTTCATCCACCAGATACGTGTACAATTCACTGGTTGAACGTCCACCCATCGAATTCATCTGTTGCTGCATCTGATGGCGACTGGTCGAACCCGTTCCCGAATTGTACATCTTCATAATCTTCTCGTCCAACGAATAGACGTAGATATACAGACGGTCATTGACGCGCACTTTGTATTCCTCAAAGTTGAGGGTATCGGTATAGGAAGGTATCTTGTGTTTGCCGGGCTCTTGCATATAATTGACCTTACGCGAAGTCACGCAGGACGCCAGCCCCACAACCAAAACCAACAATAATATATTTTTCAATTTCCGCATTTTCAATCGTAAATCGTCCAATCGTAAATAATCTTATCGCTTTTCGTCCCATCCAAACGGGTGTTTCGCAAGCGGCAGTTTCGCCAACGGGTGATAGTCGCCCACCAGACCAATTGGCGTTGCATGACGAATCTCGCTCACCAACTCTATACACGGCCGTGCTTCACCAATCCGAAAACCTTGTCCCGCAAGAATGCGCTTATACGACTCCGTATGAAGCTCCGTAAATCCGGCAGAGAACTCAAACTCCTCGCCGTCAATACTCAGCGTACGGTATGTCTTTTTCTCGCCCTGTACTGCATTCGGCGGCAGGCATTCTGCATTGATACTCAGGAAATAACGCACACGTGCCTTCTTGAGCTCAAGATAGCCCGCAACGCGGTCAAAACTCATTACGTGAACTATATTCTTCTGTACCGGACCGAATACCCACTGTAACATATCGTAGAAGTGCACGCCGATATTCGTTGCCACCCCTCCCGACTTGTGAATATCGCCTTTCCACGAAGAATAATACCATTTTCCGCGCGAAGTGATATATGTCAAATCCACGTCATAAATCTTATCTGCCGGACCTGCCTCCACTTTCTTCTTCAGGTTCGCAATCGCCTCATGAAGACGCAACTGCAGAATCGTATAGGCCTCGTGACCGGACTCCGCCTCCAACTCAATCAGGTTGTCGATATTGTACGGATTCAGCACTAACGGCTTCTCACAAATAACGTTCGTTCCAAGACGCAAACCATAGCGGATAAACGCATCGTGCGTATAGTTCGGCGTACATATAGACGTCCAGTGTAACGGGGTATCAGTTCTCATCTGCTTTGAGCAGAAACGGTCAAACTGTTCGTTCTCCGTATAAAAGGAGCAATCCGGAAAACTGCTATCCAGCCGACCTACCGAGTCGAATTTGTCATAAGCCACCATCAGGTTATTACCCGTGTCGGCTATCGCTTTTATGTGTCGAGGTGCAATATAGCCTGCTGCACCTATCAAGGCAAAGTTGAGTCTTTTCTCCATTTTTATCCAATTAGCGCGCAAAGGTACAACAAAAAAACGAATCATGCAAATTTTTTTTCATTTATAATGAATGATTCGTCATTTCACACCTTATTTCGACGTTTTTTACACGCGCTCAAGCCGGATATAGAAGGTCGTCCCCTGCTCGGATGTCTCAAAGGAAATAAATCCGTCTGCGCCCTCCACAATATTCTTTGAGATTGCCAAACCAAGCCCCGTTCCGGTAGATTTGGTAGTAAAGTTCGGCAGGAATATCTTCGATTGCACTTCTTCCGGAATGCCCGGACCGTTATCGGATATGCTTATTTCCACGTATTTACTATGTTCATCGTTTTTTAGAATCACAATAATATCCCCGTCTGGCGCGCCGTTGATGGCTTGTACCGCGTTTCGGATAATATTCACAAACACTTGCCCGATTTGTTCTACATCTGCCCGAACCATCACACCGAAATCCGGTCCGAAATATCGAATAGGCGTACCTTGCGGATTATGCGCACTTAGAGCCACAGCCGCGCTGAGTTTGAGCGCCACATCCACCTCGCCGGGCTGAACCTCCGGCATCTTGGAGAAGGTCGAGAACGATGACGCAATTCGCGACAGATTGTCAATCTCCGATATCAACATCGCCGTCGTCTTGTCAAACTGCGCATCAAAACGGTCAGTTCCTTTCAGGCGCTGTAACTGCTGAACCGTCAGCTTCATCGGCGTCAGCGGGTTGTTTATCTCATGTGCTATCTGTCTCGCCATAGTCCGCCACGCGCCTTCACGTTCTGAACGAGCCAGCTGACGGGACGAACGGTCCAATTCATCCACCATCTCGTTATAGCGCTTCACAAACGCACCCAACTCGCCACCTTTATCATATGGTACGTGACGATTCTTCCCTCCCATCGAAATCGTCCGCATCTGTTCGCCGATTGCCGCCAATGGTGCCGCCAACGCACGAGCCAGAAGAACATCGAATAACGCACCCAACAGCAGCACTATCAAATATACCGGCAACAATCGCGCAAGAAACGAATCAACTTCACGACCCTCTTCCACTTGCGAAATAAAAGACGGAACAGCAATATACCCCAATTGAACATAACTGCCGTTAATAAACTCCGAATAAGCTGAAAGATACTGAAAATCACCCAAATTGGAATAGCACGTCTGATATTGCTCTTTAGAGAACATCACTTCCGGATCCAAATAAGTCGATAATACTCGTTGCTGGAACAACTGCGGCGTGGACGAACCGATAAGATGTCCCTGTATATCATACACATGGATATCCGTACCGTACGAATAGGCAAGGTCGCGCAAATCCACACTAAGGTTGGCTGAAGAAATCGATGCCGTCGAAAAGTCCCAGAAATATAGATTCTGCAACGCTGCTTGGATAAAACGGCACTTTTGCGTAAGTTCTGCTTCCTGTTGCGCGCGATAGCGCGTACGAATATAATGTACCGAAACCCCAAAAACGGCTATGAATCCGAGCAGCACAACAACAAGAGTCGTATATACGATACGGCTGCTCAAACGCATATTCGAAAAACCGCCGGCACGAACCACCGAAACCACAACGGCTACGATTAACACCAGAAAGGCAAAGATAGTAATCCAATAGAACAGCCGTGCTTTGGAGTGCGCAGAGAACAATCCCGTCTCTTTCTCGTTCGTTCGCTCCAACAGCGGTAAATACGAGAAACTTTTGGAGATTTCTTCTTCCGCATTGATGTGCCACGATATCGGAATAATCGCCTCCACATCATAATCGCCCACCCGTTGCCACAACACGCGGCAACTCGCATTCGAAAATTCACAATCCGACCAACCACCCGCGCGCGGGTCATATATATTAGGTTTGGTCAAACTGTTATCCGACCAAAACACTACCGTCCCTTCATAAAACACAAGGTAATGAATATCCGACGAACGACACGCTATCTCCCAAACCGAATCCTTGTCGCATGCTATAATCGCCGCCTTGATTTCCTCCAACTCACGTTCGGCTCGTTTTTCCTTCAAAGTGACACTTTGAGACTCACTCGAACAAGAATTTGCAAGAATTATCAACAAAAATAGCAATATTTGACTAACTTTTTTCATTTCCGCTTGCAAAATTACAAAAAAAATCGTACCTTTGCAAGAAATTTTGAATTTTTTCGCAAATGATTGCTATTTTTAGTGCATTATTGCTCGGTTTTTTGATGATTTTAGACCCTTGTACCCTCTTTACGAGTATTGCCGCTATCGGTTATATTGACCGCGAAATGCAAAATCGGAAACGGGTTCTTATTACCGGATTAATGTTCGTTCTGGGTAAACTGGTCACCTACGTCCTGCTCGCTGTGCCATTCATTATGGGCGCACAAACCGAAAGCATTCACCATCTTTTGGAGCATTGGGGAGAACCGTTACTGTGCATCTTCATGCTTGTTTGCGGTGTGCTGCTTTTGGTGGTCGGACATCACCATCACAGCCACGACCACGGCATGAGCAAATGGCTGCAAACCGTGGACGACAAATCCAGTTGGTTCTGGGCATTTATGCTCGGTATCTTCTTCGCAATTGCCTTCTGCCCGCACAGATTGGTATATTTCTTTACGATGATTGATACCGCCATCACCCTGCAAGCGCCCCTAAACTGGATTCTCCCAATCGTTTTTGGCTTGGGAACCGGACTGCCGATTATTGTGCTGGCGTGGTTAATCAGTTATAGTGCCATCAGCACTCAGACTCTTACCGAGAAATTAGGCAAGTTCGAGAAATGGTTCCGATATATTTGCGCCGTACTCTTCTTAGGTTACGGTATCTATCTCGGAATACATATTTGGGGCGGAGAACATCACCATCACGATTGCTGCCATGAACATACGGAATCCTGCGAACACCATGTCGAATAGTTTCTTTCGATTCAAACAATTTACCGTCTGGCACGACAAATGCGCCATGAAAGTCGGCACAGATGGTGTCCTTCTCGGCGCGTGGGCGCCGACGGAAGGAGGCAATATGCTGGATATCGGAACAGGCAGCGGACTTATAGCCTTAATGCTTGCCCAACGCTGTCCTGAAGCACATATTGATGCTATTGATATTGACGCCGACGCCATCACACAAGCACAATTCAACTTTGCCGCCTCTCCATGGTCCAACCGCCTCCACGCCCACCACATCTCCCTACAAAATTTCGTAAAAAAAAGACATTCATTATTCATTAATCATTATTCACTTATTGTTTCGAATCCGCCATATTTTATAGATTCGCTCAAAAATCCCGATCAACAGCGCCAAACTGCAAGACACACAGATACCCTCAGTTATTCCGAGTTAATTCAAGGAGCCGCACAATTACTCGCACCCGATGGAACCTTTGCGGTTATCTTGCCCGCCGAAGCCTTCGATTTATTTACTGCCGAAGCCGCAAAAGTCAATCTCTTTCCCTCACACATCACTCACGTCTACTCCAAGCCCGGCAAACCCCTCAAGCGCATCCTCCTCGCCTTCCAATTCCCCTCTCCCGTAACCCATAACCCCTCCCCCATAACCGACTCCATCTACATCGAATCCTCCACCTCTCCCCGCAGCGAAGAATACGCTCGCCTCACAGCAGATTTTTACCTCTAAAATTCCTTATTTTTTCCGAACCAAAGACGATAGATATACGATAGATACACGATAGATACACGATAGATAACACCGCCAATACCTTGACCCAACATTTTTCCTGCCTAAAATAACAAAAAAATACAAATTTATTTGTATATTCCGAAAAATTCATGTACCTTTGCAGGCAGATTGCAAATCGCAACCAAATAAATGAACTAAATTAATAATACCATGAAGAAAATCAGTACCCTTCTTCTGTGCCTATTGGCTGTAACTTCAGCCTTTGCAAGCACATTCTTCCCATCTCGTACGGATTTCCGGGACGAACAGATTTATTTCCTGTTACCGACCCGTTTCTACGATGGCGACCCCTCCAACAACACACAATGTTGGGACAACCAGTCCAAAAATGCCGGTGACCCTGCTTGGCGCGGCGATTTCAAAGGATTGATTGAAAAAATGGACTACATCAAAGCCCTCGGCTTCACGGCTATCTGGATTACACCTATCGTCGAGAACGCTTCCGGCTATGACTACCACGGCTATCACGCTTCAGACTTCTCGAAAGTGGACCATCGTCACGAATCCGAAGGCGTTAGCTTCCAAACAGTTATCGATGAAGCACACAAACGCGGAATGAAAATCATTCTGGATATCGTGCTCAACCACACCGGTAACTTCGGTGAGGCCAATCTCTGCAAGCTTTTCAACCGTGACTGGACGGCCGACCAGTCGTCTATTGATGACTGCATGGTCCCCTACACCAAGAAAGACGGCGGACTCCTCCCCGACAACTATCTCAATCTCGAGTCCGGCAAGCAGTATGCAGCACGTCTGTCGAAGATGAAAAACTCCAACGATGAGAACGGACAGGCCAAGAACTATGATTCCCATAACTATTGGCACCATTATGCACACGGTAACTGGGATGAACCCAACCGTTGGTTCTTCCAAATAGCCGGTGACTGCGTGGACCTCAATACCGAGAACCCCGCTGTTTACAACTACCTCATTAAGTGCTACACCACTTTCATCAACATGGGTGTGGACGGTTTCCGTATTGATACCGGCGGACATATTCCACGCTTGTCGTTCAACAAGGCGTTTATTCCTGCCTTCATCGCGGCGGGTGAAGCAGCCAAGGAGAAGCGCGGCGGTACTCCTTTCTATATGTTCGCGGAGGTGTGCGCGCGTTATAGCAGTATTCTCTATCGGGAGCACTCCAACCTCTCACCCTTCTATTATACTTGGGCTGAATCCAAGAGCTATTCTTGGGACAACCAGGCATCTTCGTGGGACAATCTCGTCGAGATGGAGGGCTCAGCTTGCGACTCGCACACCAACTGGCAATCCGTTTGGCAACAGGCTAATGATGACTTGGGCGGTTTGTCCGGTCAGCCCACATCCAACAATGCACTGCTTAGCGGCAATGACTACCACAAGCCCGACTATTCCAAGGCTTCAGGGCTCAATGTCATTGACTTTACCGAGCACTGGCAGTTCTCAAGCGCTTCCGGCGCATGGAGTGTGGCGAAACCCTCTAATGACAAGTACTACAACGATGCTACCTGGAACGTCGTTTATGTGGACTCCCACGACTATGCTCCCGATGAGGTGCAGTTCAACCGCTTCTCGAAGGGGCAGGATGTATGGGCGGAGAACCTCTCACTCATGTTCACCCACCGCGGAATTCCGTGCTTGTTCTACGGCTCGGAAGTGGAGTTCCAGAAGGGAAAGCGTATTGACGAAGGTACGAATATCGCACTCCAGAATTCGGGACGTGCGTACTTCGGCGGATATATCAAAGGTTCCGTTAATACTACTGACTTTGCCGAATACAACTCCGCTACCGGCAACTTGGCAACGTCCCTTTCTCACCCCCTGGCACAGCACATCCAGCGTCTGAGCAAGATTCGTATGGCGGTACCCGCACTCCGTAAGGGACAATACTCTGTGGACGGATGCTCCGGTTCTTTCGCTTTCAAACGGCGTTATACCGACGATACTACTGATAGTTATGCGCTCGTCTGCATCAGCGGCAATGCTTCTTTCACCGGCATTCTCAACGGTACCTATACCGACTGCGTTACCGGCGATGTCAAGACCGTTACGGATGGTACACTCTCTGTTTCCTGCAGCGGCAAAGGTAATCTGCGCGTCTATGTCCTCTCGACGACCAAAACCCCTGCCCCGGGAAAGATTGGCGAAGATGGCAAGTATATCTACACTTCTTCTGCGAAGAATATCCCGAATCCCACATGGGACGGCACGGAGATGGAACTCACCGAAGACACCGGTAGCGGTGGCGGAGGCGGCGGAGGTGGCGGCGGTACGCCTGTTGAACCCTGCTTGACAGATGCAAACGAACGCGCTGTATTCTTCACCAAATCCAGCGACTTTGGTTCATCCATCAACTGCTACATCTGGCATACCGGTACCGGTAGCACCGTACAAGTTTGTGGTAGCTGGCCCGGCAAGAAAGCCACCTCTCTCGGCAATGGAAACTATAAGTTCACGGTTCCCGATGAAGCAAAAGAGATTGACGATTCTTGGATGATTATCTGGAATGATGGCAGCGGCAACCAGACCGGAGATCTCAAATATCAAAACCAATATCTCTATACCGGTTCGAGCAAAGGCAACATTGCCCCCACTTCTAAAGTGACTACGATTTGCGAAGCTACACAAGTAATTGAAGAGATTGATGGCAATTCGTTGACCAATCGTCAAAAGGTGCTTTACAATGGTATTCTCTACATCAAACTGCCGGATGGCAGCATGTACGACATGCACGGCACAAGAGTACAATAACAGACATCAAAAAAAGTGCGGGCAACCGCACTTTTTTTGCACATCATTTGATGATTTGTCTCGCGTCGATTACTTCTTTGCCTTGTCGCAAATAGCCTTGAAAGCTTTCGGCTGATTCATGGCGAGGTCAGCAAGGACCTTGCGGTTGATTTCAACACCTGCTTTCTTCAACGCACCCATCAACTGGCTGTAGCTCAAACCTTCGAGGCGAGCGGCAGCGTTGATACGCTGAATCCACAATGCGCGGAATGTGCGTTTTTTGTTCTTACGATCGCGATAAGCGTACTGGAGACCTTTCTCCCATGTGTTCTTGGCGACAGTCCATACATTTGCACGGCCACCAAAGTTTCCTCTCGTGAGGCTCATGATCTTCTTGCGACGAGCGCGAGAAGCTACGTGATTTACTGATCTTGGCATAGTTCTGTAAATTTTTGGTGGTTAATACTTAGCGCAGTAACAGCATTTCGCGGAGACTACGCATGTTGGATTGATCGACCATAGCAACGTGGGTCAAATTACGTTTTTGCTTTTTGGTCTTCTTCGTCAAGATGTGACTTTTGTAAGCGTGTTTACGCTTAACTTTACCGGTTCCGGTAAGCGTGAATCGCTTTTTTGCACCAGAATTAGTTTTTACCTTTGGCATTTTGTTTTTGTTTTAGTTAATTATTTATTATTAAGGTCTAGGGCAGCCAGTTTGGTAAGGCCCTTTGACCATTTCTTTCTACTTTCGCCATTATTTCTTCGGAGAAAGAATCATTATCATCCGCTTGCCCTCAAGTTTCGGCATTGCCTCGGGCTTGCCGCAATCTTCCAAGTCATTGGCAAAACGTGCAAGCAACAATTCGCCCTGCTCCTTGAACACAATTGAACGACCTCGGAAGAACACGTATGCCTTCACTTTGTTGCCATCCTTCAGGAACTCCTGCGCGTGACGTAACTTGAAATTATAGTCATGATCATCCGTCTGAGGTCCGAAACGAATCTCCTTGATTTCTATCTTCTTGGAGTTCT
>Ga0310786_10003734_pt1 | contig 21874 bp, 44 predicted proteins | sample AusTroGonzalo_MG_FD_203881 | JGI IMG/M metagenome (GOLD analysis project Ga0310786, IMG submission 203881) | Bovine rumen microbial communities from tropical cattle in Woodstock, Queensland, Australia - Gonzalo_03 (v2) (version 2) | ecosystem: Host-associated > Mammals > Digestive system >...
TCGTAGGTGTCATGGTATGTCTTGCAACTACGGAAATAGAAGTAGTCAGAATCCAACTTATCCAAGTCTTGAATGCCTTGCTTAAAATATCTGCCTATCCCTATAATCTTGTTGCACCAATGGTGATAGACTTTCTTTGGTCTTTCTTGAAAGAATCCCTTATATTCAGGGCAGATGTGTATGTGATGTACTTCACGCAGCCAACGCATTGCTAAGGCTTGCGAAGGTGCTGAACATTTATGTACCAGAAAACTCTCCTTGTTTCTTCGTGGATAATATTTCCAATCACCTAATTCTCCTTGTGAGGAATAAAACTTGAAGCAAGGCTCATCAAATCCTTTCTCCTTCAGTAGTTTTGCCACCTCTAATGAAACATATTGCTCTTCAATCATTTTCTCCTCCTTCCTTAATTGTTCTGTCTTCTATTATAAATTGGGTATATAATAATGTAATACTGCCAACACGAACTTGGCCACCTTCGATATACTTATCAGCAAAAAACTCCTGCAATTTATCTATCACCTCAAAACGCTCTCTATATCTCTTATCTATTAAGAAAATAGCATTGCCATCTTCTTCTACAACTATCACTTCTTTATTATCCTTATGGGATGCATAGTCAAATAGTTCCTTTAAGGATTTAATTGCCTCTTGTTTACTAATCGCTTTCATTGCTGCCTCCTTTACCTCTGCTGACAAAATACGAGTGGATTTCATCAATTCCTTCTTTTCAGCGTCCCACTTATAACCAGCCTCTTTCATCTTGGCAAACAGAAGGTCACGTTGCTCTTTGGTGGCTGGGGTTACTTTTTTCCCTGTCCAATGATGTTTAACACCAGTTCTGAATTTGCCTAAAGTGTCAATTCCACAATAACTTCCAGGACAACTACCTCCGCCATTATTGCCATTGTAGATAAATGCTCCTGCCGACGTGGCAAGCACATCACCGTCCTTGGCATCCTTAGTAATGTCCCACAATCTTGCATTATGCTCATAAGAGAATGGTATTCCTTGTTCTGTATCTAATAGATAAGCATCTTCAGTGAGTTCTACGACCTTTCCACAACAATAGTCATTGACTATAAAATCGCCCTCCTTAAACTTATGTGTATTCTTTTGCCCTTGTTCCACAAGTGAATCATACACAGCCTCGTGGTCATAGTCACCTATATTCTTGCTGTCAGGAGTTTCGTTGATTTCCACTATTTCTTTTCCATTCCACTTTAAGCCTTGATCTTCAAGAGCCAAGTGTATAGCATTTCTCATTTCTATTGGTAATCCTTTATACTCTATAAAAGACTCCCACATCTTTTTGTTGTCTAATTCCTTTGCCATAATTATTCCTCCATTGCTTTACGTAAATTATCAATTATACCGTCAATAATCTCCATTCTTTTAATTCTGCCTTGAAACGCTTGATTCTTAATCATATCATTTCTAAGCCACTCACACACCTTCTCAATATCCACTAATCCTTTTCGTGGGTGTTCATCTGCCCACTCTGCCATTTCTTGACATGCTGCAACCGAGCATTCATGAGTTGTCTTAATACCCAAATCTTGATATTTTCTATCGACAAGTTCAATAGCCTTTTTAAGTATTTCTTCTTTTCTTGTCATAGTAAGTAATTTATTTGCAGTTAGAAAATCAACTACCCATCCACAAGCACCGTCACAAAAAAGTAAATACCCATTATAACGAGTACATTTGCCGTTTTTATCTCTAAAAGGGCAAGTGTTTTGTCTGTATTTAAAAGCCTCTTCTTTTGTCATAGTAGATTCCTTTTCTTTAGTTTAATTATTATTTCTACACAGGCATCTACAGCGTGATTATGAACATTTGTAAAAAACGGATAATAACATTCACATTTGTATAAACCTAATTCGTTTTTTACTACACCACAATTAGGAATGATATCCATCAATGCCGAAACTGACCATGCTGGGGAATCCAACTCAATGTCAAAACAACCGTTCATGGGTATTAAGTTGGTATTCTTAACATACATCATATCAGCACTCTCTATTGGCAGTATCTTTGCCAACTTCTTGCTCTGTGAAATATCCGTTGCTATCTTTGCCATAATCTTACCATTCAATTTCAATACTAAAACATAACCAAGCAATGCCAATCAGATTCTCTCTTGGCTCGTTTTTATCCCGCATAAAGTATAATGATGGGATAAAATTAAATCCAAAGTAATTCCATCTGTGGTATGAGTAAAATTCTATCTTTGCCATATCACTTATCTTTTAAATTACATTCACTTATGTATGATGCAGACGTTGTTGTTATCTCTACATACTTTTTATCAGGGCAGTCGCAGTTCTCGCAATCACACGGGAACCTGCCATTCATACATAATCTCAGAATACTGCCTATACTATAAAAATGCGGACATTGTAGTACTTTACACATTGCCTTTTACTATTTTGTTATACGCTTCAATCAATTTCTTTATTTTCCCTAAAGTGTCAACGTGATAGAAAGTAATCATATCATTGTGCCATTTATAATCTTTATGCCAATTAGCCAGATGTACTTCCATTGTCGCCTCCTTCCTCTTCCTTACAGAACTCGACATAAGAACCAACATAGAATGCTATTCCAAGAACCATTATCCCAAGTCCAGAATGAATCCAGTAAGCACCGATGCTTGTCAATGCAGCACCTATAGCGGCATATACATTACTCTTTTTCATTCTTTTCTCCTTTCCTAATTCAAAGTTATCTGAAACTCGCACCCATCAACAGCCCTCTCCAATAGGTATGTCTGGTGAGGGTCTTTGTTCTGAGCAAGATACCATCTCTTACAGTTGAACCTTTGTTTGCACCTGTTGTTGGTGCAGGCTGCTATGTCCTCGTTGTGGTATGCCATAGTTATTTTATTTATAGATTAATAATAACATTGCCATTATTCCTATTATTACGAATGCTGCAAGTAATGTCTTGAGAAATCCTTTAAAATAGAATCCATAATCAATATTCATAGTTATTTCTCCTTTATTTATACATTTCTTCTGATGCTTCAAGTGCAAGACCTTTCTCAATCAATCCACGATAGTCAAAATGATGAGCATTAAGCCAATCAATCAGTTTACTAATTTCATCAATACGAGAAATTCTTCCATAATCACTACCACTTATTCCAATAATCCACCCAGGAACATTAGTTTTATTAAAAGCTGAGTGGGGACATATACTATGAAGTTCCTTTTTCTCTTCCTCAGTCATTGAAGACATTGGGCGGAGGTATGGCTTAAATTCGTGTATTTTTAAATGGAAACACAAGTCATCTATATAATAGTTAAACCAATCACCATTATAGCCTACAAGCCTTGCATCAATACTTTTACCATGCTCATCTTTATGTTTTATAATTACCTCATAAGGCAATCTTGCGCAGAGGTCTTTCAACAATAATTCTTTTTCTTCAATACTAAGTTCTTTCATAATTATTTATATTTTAAACATTGATTATATTTGCATGGGCAATCTCTATCGTGTATTATATCACATCTAATACTTTTATTACTTGGAGTTCCTGCATCGCAAACCAAACATCTGCCACCCATTGTTGTTTTTTCGTCAAGAGTGACACGCTTATAATAGTGTCGCCACCAAGTTTCACGTAGAAACCAATCTACCATCTTTACAAGCCATTTCATAGTCACAATAAATTTAATTCATGTAACTTTAATATCATTTCGTAGCAAGCATCAACAAGGTTGTCTGCTTTAGTATGTAAATCGCTCACATGTGGATATGTAATATAGTTGTCATCAAGTGATATTACTGGTTTGCCACCTTGAATTTGTGGTAAAACACCAAGCAACGCTGCAAGACTCCAACAAGGAATATCATAATCATAATCAACATTTGACCTATAATCATCAGTTACAAACGGAGTAAAACATTGAATATATTTGTCAGATACTCCATTTTTCCAGTACATATCTGCACTTTCAAGTGGCAGTATTTCTGCCAACTTCTTTGACTGTTCCAGCGATGCGAAAGCCTTGCGTTTATTATTTACACTTGTTTCCATATATGTATTGCATTTTTTGTTATTATACCTGTTTTTAATTGTCTATTGATTACCATATAAGAGTCGCCAGATGTCTTTGATGCTTGTAAAACAGAACCATACGTTTTGATGTAATTGCCATTCCTATCGTACATTGCAACTTTCCTTGGCTTATATACTCTTTTTACTCTTTGAACCCTTTCTTGTATAGTATCTTCGTCACATTTGTATATCCATATATAACCACATTGGTAAGAAACTCTTCCACTACAAGATAAACTTATAGTTGCGTGGTCTATACCTTCAATTCTTTCTGCTTCTGCAAGACTTTTATATTCACAAATAAAGCTTCCGTCTAAATCGTATTTTAGAATAGGCTTACTATTACTATTTGCGATACGCTCTTTGCAAGTCCCATAATTAGAATTATATTCAGCGGTACACCATTCTAAATTTTCAACGTGATTATTAGTTTTATTCTCGTCTTTGTGGTTTATGTACGGATAGTTATTAGGGTTAGGAATAAATGCCTGTGCAACAAGCCTATGAACTCTTTCATTTTTTCTTTGACCATTACTATCATACAACAAAACAACACAATACCCATGTTTACCAACACAAGTAGATAAAAGATGTGGTTCTTTCTTACGAAAAGACTTAACCCTTCCGAAAGAAGATACTTGATAAAGTCCTTCCCATCCTACAACATCTTTCCATATTTCATCTGTATATGATTTAATTGTTGCCATAGTTATTTCTCCTTTAATTTAATTATCAACTCTTCCAATTCCTTTTGCCTGCGCTCTTTACAGAACCTACAGTTGCCTTTGTGGGCAAGTACTTGATAGGAAATAACATATTCACAAGAGTCTATAACGACTGTGCTATATCCAAGTATAGCAATACTGTCATCACTACTGCTTTCCAAATCTCCACACCCAGCCATCAAGACAGCCGCAAGTGCTAATAATAGTAGCTTCTTCATAATTAACCCTCCTTTATTGCTTTTAATGTGTCTTCTATGCCTTTTCTATGATTTTTGCTCTTAATCCATTCATTGCTGCCTTATTTCTTTAATTTATCAATCATTCTTGTCAAGTCAAACAATGGAAGATTACCTTCAACCTGTTTTTCGTAAATTAACTTTTCAACCTCTCCAAGCACATAGTTTGCACCTGCCATGAAGTCCTCAATGTTTACAGTACCTTGGTGTTCTCTGCCATAGGCTACTGCTGCTTCATCTATACTTTTCATACGCTTATTTCTTTAAATCAGTACCATAGATAAGTTCACAGAACTCATCCCATTCCTTTTCATCATCACTTGTATAACCGTATTTTTTATCATGCACGTGCGGTACAAGCGTTGTGTTGAGGTTGAATGTGTGGATAGCACGCTTGATTGCCTTTTTCTTTTCCTTGCCATTGAAATTGCCACCAAGAATCTGTGTAAGGTTTATACAAGCCTCGTTAAAACGCATGGCATTCAGATGGCGTTCTTCATCAAGTGCATCGGTATAGCAAGAAAGTACAAAGTTCACGTCAACTTGTTTCTTGTAAAGCAGGTCTATTAAGACATATCTGAATGGCATGTCGTCATTATAGTCCATTTTTTTGATGTCTCTAAATCTAAGTTCTTCCATACGATTTGCTTTTAATTGTTAATACTATTTTAGTGGAGAGGAGGGAATCGAACCCTCAACACCAGTAATCCAGTGACAAAGACTGGAGAGTGGTTTAACCATCGGACTCCTGTGTACTTTAGGAATCCCTTCCCCAAGTGCCCTCCGCTGAGGGCTACGTTAAATTATAATGCTTTTAGAAATAAACCCTCACGGGCTTATTCGTCTTCGTCCAGTTCATCCATGTACTCGTCGTAGGTCTTTTCCCCGTCAGGAGTCCAGATGATATACATGTTGTCCTCTGCATCCGTGGTGTAGGAATCGTAGGAATCGACCTCGATATCTGACTCCTCGAACTGGTCGTCAATGTCAGATGCCATGGCATCGTAGATGTCGTCGAGGTTATTCTTTACAATCTCTGCGGCCTCCTGCGGCGTGTCTGCCTCAACATAGACCGTTGCGTACTTGGCGATAGTCACCGCCACAATGCTGTTTGTTCTCTTGCTCATAATCGTTTCGTTTTATAGGGTTAAACACTAAAGTCTGTCGTTTGCCTGGCAGATAAGGTCGTATGCCTCCCTGATACGTTTACGTTCCTTCTCACTCAGTTTGTCTCTGTCAGGGAAGCCGTACATACAATCGTCCAACATTGCACGGGCGGAATTGATGTTTTCCCGCACCTTCGTCAAAATAAATTCCTGTCTTGGTGTCATTACTCATCCTCCTAACACATTTCAACTTTAACGATAGCCTCCAGCGTCTTCATCTTCTCTTCAAGAACTTTCCTTTGTTCATCCATTACAGCAATTGCAAGTTCTGGAGAGATATTGAATAACCTCATAGATGAAGAATAACCATCAGGAACTCCTAATTGCATTCCTTTTCCAAATCTACCGAAGTCGTTCTCTGGGATCGGTCTTTCAAATGAACTTTTTTCAAAAGCCTCCTCATTTCGTTTCCTAACTTTTTCTACCTCTTCGGCCATCTCTTTTCTGAGTTTGTCAATCGCCTCTAACTGCGTATAGCAGTTGTAAATCTCTCTTGCAGTTTCTTTTGTAATCATTGTTTATCCTCCTTGTTATAAATGTTTCCTATTACATCAAATTCAAATATTGGCGAACTACCCCTCATGTCGCCAAAAAGACAGCATAGTGGCACATCCTTATCTCCAGGTGAACTTCCAATACAAAAGCCTCCTTCATCCCAAAAAACAGGCGATGTATATTCTTTGCGCTTTTTGCCCTTGATTTCGTCAAGCGTAAACAGGTCGAACCTGTTACCATCTTCGCAGAACTCTTCCATCAGAAGGTTATCAAACTCCTTCACTCTAATGATGTCGCCTTCATAGATGTTGTTGCCGTTCCTATCCTTCAGGCCCGTGAACTGACCGACACTCTCTGGATCGACCTCATAGTCATCCCAACTCTTGCCTGTAGCAAATTCGTCAGGGCAGACAAAGTGTGCGCCTCTGTTCTGCAGGTAAAAGCCATACAGCCATTGCTTGTTCTTGGCGTTGTAGCCCCTGAATTTAATCTGTCGCATAGTTAGTTACCTTCTTGTGATTTGATTATATTCTTGTAGTCGTTCCATCCTAACTGGTATCCAATACCAAACAGAGTCAGAAACTGTTTGTAGGCAAAATCCTTGTCGCCCTGTCCGCCTACTTCAACAAATTCTTCAAATAGTTGCTTGATACGCTCTTTAATTGCCTTTTCAATCTCAATATGCTCTGCATAAATAGACTTGAAAAAATCTCTGGCCTCTTCATTGCATTCTATATCAAATGTAATGCTTCCATCTGGAAATTTACTCTTCTTATTTGCCATATTCAAAATAGATTTTGTTGCTTACTATTGTTAATCTCCTGAATCAACAGACCACGACAGTCCGAGTTCCTTGCAGTAGGTGTGGTGATCCGTCTGACGATAGCCAGAAGAATAACCTTTAACCTCCCATCCGTAGATTTTCTGCTGTTCCCAGAATGCCTTGACAATGGCATTCTCAATACCTCCGTGCATCCAGCCGTTTGCATAGCCTAAATCACCGATTGGTGCTAATTTCCTCAAGTCCGACAGGCCGAAAAGACCAATCTTCTTTGACAATTCAAGTTTGTCTTTGTCACTCATAATCGTTTTTTTTGTTTTTGTTATTTATTCTTTATCAGTCCAAGAAGAAAATCCTCATGAAGAACCTCCTCACCATTTGCCTTCTTGTCGGCAATCCATTGCTCTATGGAAACGTTATTTGCATCCGACAACTCAGCCTCACGCCTTTCCTCTTCCTCCTTCTTCTCCCTGAGATAGAACTGATGGTTCCGCCAGGGCATGAACTGTTCACGCAGTGCTGATACAATCTTGTCGGGAGATACGGAGCCGTACCAGTCAACCGTATATGCACCTCCCTGCAATCTTGCAAGAAACAGGCATATCTCGGATGCCTTCAGGTAATGGAACTCAGATGCTATAGTCTGCGAACATGCCTCCAACTGATATGATGTCATCTTCTGCCCCACGTTCAACTTCTCCTGAAAAGTTGTCAGATGCGCGACAAGCCATTGTATGTCGGCCCTGCCATCGTATGCAAGCCTCAGATCCGTAAGCGTAGGCGCATTGCCGAAGAGGCATCTGTCCGGGTGAGAGGCGAACAACTCCGTTCTGTCGGGATGATACGCCATCAGGAAACTGCCGAAGGTCCCGTAGGTCGAGCGCAGAAGGCTAATCCTCCTTTCCGTACTTGGCAATAATTGCTGCGGCCTCGTTAAGGCGTTGCTGCCGTTGCTGCTGCTTGTTGTCTCGGACAATAACTTCATCGTAGTATGCTTTTTGGTTGAGGTAAGTAAGAGGCCTTTTCCTGAACTGCTTATCAGGCGTTGAGGCAACGTATGCGGGTGTTGCATCAATGCATGCTTTCTTTTCATCATCAGACATCTTCGCCCATTTCCTGATACAGTCGGAACGTCTGCATTTCAGGTCGTACATTTCCCACCACTTGTCAAAGTCAAGCGTGCGTATCTCGGTCTGCTCTGGATGCAGGACTGTATAGCCGTTCGCCTCCAGGAGCCTCTTCGCGTCCGCTATCTGCTTTCTCGTAGCCATAATCAGAAAGGTAATGCATTTGCGTCATCCGCTGCGGGTGCAGGCTGTTCCTTTGGCTGCGTCTGCTGTTGCTGACTGCCGTACTGGGAGGTCTTGAGGTCGCACAGGTAGTAAGGCACGCCCTGTCTCTGCTGGTCTTTCTTGCATGCAACCTTCAGGTAGGCGGAGTTGCCGTACTGATCCACCTCCTTCTTCTCGTTTATGTCAATACTGATGAACTGATGCGTCGTACCGTCCTTCATGTTGGCGGTCTTGACAAGTTCGGGGTGCTGACGTACAACCTGACCCAACTTTGTAAGGTCTATTGATCCATAGAAATTTGCCATAGTCGTTATTTGATTATCGTTTTAATATTATCCAACTGCTGCATCTTCTCCTTCATGTAGAGTACCGCGAGGTCGATGCGCGATTTAAGTAGTTCAATCTCAGACTCATCCCTTGGTATGCGGAGAATCTTGAGTTGCTTGGAGAGGGAAATATAGGGATTGAATGATACAAAGTCCCAGAAGTCGCAATCGGTAACGAGCATATTGGCATAGCACTGCCAATAATATTCCTCGCTGTTTTCCTTCAAGTCCTGCGGTGTCTGGTACATCAGATATTGCAGATGCTTCTCAAGCGTGAAAGGTGACTTTATTTCGATGCCTCCCTTTTCCTCGCGTACAAGTCCATCCGGGGAAACACCCATAAGCCTCGGGTATTTCTCATAGGTGACAAATCCGACCTGTATGATTTCGTATCCCATAACCTCAGAGTATCTATTCCGTGCTGCATCCTCCCAAAAAGTACCCCATCGCATTGCAGCGTTCTGAACGGAATGCTCCTCAATGTATTCGTCAACAATATTGATGGATTCCTGAGAGGTAGAGTTCAACGGAAGATAGTTCTCCATCACCTTGCGATTGAGATATGTGAAGGTGGCATCTGAGAATGCCTCTTCAACGGTAGTGACCCTTGACTTTGGGTTAGCAGCCTTGAATGCTGCTAACTCCTCATCTGTCATCGCTCTTTTGTGATTCTTCATTAGGCATGAAATCTCTGATGCCGTAATCTTCCCTAATCTGGCTCTTTGCCATTCTCTTGATCTTTGTTCCATATCAACTATTTCTATAAATCCATTTATGTCCTTTTGAATACCTTTGTTTCCCATTACAACACAAAGTTATACAACTAAGTGGGGTGTTTGTTTCTCTTGCTGCATCTGTCATAGAATCAAATTCTTTAATAAATTTACCATCCATTGACAACATGATAACTGCCTTACGGAAACTTTTGGCACTTTCAATATCTTCATCAGTTAAAGATTCTCCTTTGTAACGAAAGATATAATTGTGAGTTGTTCTTTTCTTTTTCTTGCAAACAGCAGTTATGGCAGAAGGGTCTAATTTAAGAAGTTTTGATGCTTCTTTAATACTTCTATGTTCTATTGTCTCTCCGTTATAAATATTATATGAATAAACAGCCTTGTTTGTACTTTCAACCTTTCTTGCAATTCCACTTCCATAATTGCTATTATATTTATAAGTACACCATTCCAAGTTTGATTTCATTAAGTCAATTGAACCATCCGCATTGACACAGATATAATTGTTCTTCTTGTCTTCGTCCTTATGATTTATGCACGGAAGATTATGAGGATTAGGAAGAAATGCCAAAGCAACGAGTCTATGCACCTTCTTTGTAACACTTTTTCCATCACATGACAAGTGAACTTGAAAATAACCGTTTCTGTCTAATTTTGATGATAATATGCAAGGAGTAAGTGTTGTAACACCAGGCCCCTGCAATCTAATCCTTTTAATAGATCGTATTTTACCCAAATTACTTGCTTCGTAATATTTCTCGAAACCTGGTATTCTCTTCCAAACCTCATCCATAATTACTTCTTTTTATGTTCTGCGTCCTTCTTATCACCTTCGCCAAAGAGGTCTCCAGATGGCGAAACCTCTTCTGCCACAGCCTCCTGTGCAGGTTCGTTGTCAACATAGTCAACATCGTATGAGTCAATCTGAAGGTCATCTTCCGTCAGGCCATCATTCGGCTTAACAACGGCTTGATCGAACTTAATCGCCTGCTGAATGGCAACTGACTTCGGTGCGTACTTGGCAAACAGGGCTTTAAGAACGGTCTTCCGTGCCATTGCGTCAAAGTCGCTCTGCCATGGAGAGGACTTGCTTCCACGATAAGCCTGAGAGAAACGCTTGGCATGAGCCTCAACCTCTTCCTTTGTCCAATAGATGGTCTTGGAAAAACCATTGGTGAGATCCATCCTTGCCATATAGCCGATAACATTGTCAGATACCTTGCTGTCCTCATCAAACACATACTCGCCTGTGAACTTATTCTTGCTTACAAGTTGCCCTTCGTACACCACCTCATCAATGATGTTCTTGAACTGGCCAGAGCGTTCTGCAAGTTCGATGAGGCCTTTGTACCCGAGTTGAAACTGGCACTGACCCTTGTAGGGTACGATGTAAGCAAGTCCGAGCGTCGGCACTATAGGCAGGTCGAGCGTTGCTGCCACCATAGCAGAACCGAGGATTGTCATAGGGTTGCAGTTGCGTAGCATTGAATTGCCGTTTGCAACTGAGATAACACTACTCACGAATGATGCGGCCTTCTTCTCCGAGCCAAGCACATCATTAAGTTTCTTCATAACTGCGCCGCTGCTCATAAGAGATTGTAATGTCTGCGGCTGCGTTGTCGTAATTTCGTTTGCCATAATTATTCGTCTTTATTGTTTAACTCCAGTTATTCATCTTATATACAAAGTTGGATGCCTGTATCTTTGTAGCGAAATCCGTGATGAATGTATCCGTTCGGACACCGTTCTCGGTCTTTCCTGCTTTCCACACACCCCAACTCCTTCTGTGAGGAGCGTAGTAGTATTGGCCTTCGCTAACGTTAATCATATAACATCCACAAAATTAGTTTCCTGCAATGCCTTGAGTTTCATGTTATAACCCTGTTTTAGGTACTCGTCGATGAAGACCTTGGCCTTGTCGATATTAGCAGAGAAGAAAGCGATGGCGTATGACATCTTCTTCTCCTTCCCCTTGTCATCTGTAAAGGTGTCGCACACCTCTGCAGTAAAGATAGATTCACTCTCGTCGCTGCGCTTGTTAGCAATCTCCTTCAACTGAGACCGCTTGATGGCAACAATGTCGAGTCCTACATTCCCATCATACAGTTCGTACATCCTTCCCTCGACCTCAGTGAATGTGTCGGCCTCCTCAAGGATTACAGACTCCCTGCAGTTCTTCTCTTTTCCTTCATCGTCAATGACGAATGATGCTGTCGCTTCGTAAATCATATTATTTCCGTTTTGTTAATTGTTCCCTGAATTTCGGTTTCCCCGTTATGAACTCCACCCTGTAAGGCTTCCCCGTCAGCGACGGACGCTGCTTCTCTATGTATTCCTGGATCTTGGAAATGTCGTATATCGGAGTGTCACCCTGATACTCTATGATGTCCGTGAACGTCAACGGCATCTTCATCGTGCAGATCCATCTTTCACCAAGCATCACATCAAAGGGAAGCGTGGCGGTGCTTATCTTATACCTGTCCTGAACATCCATAGCGTCGAACCATTTTCTTCTTTATCAGCCTCAGCCTTCTGGCATAGTTATACTCACGCAAGGTCGGCTGCTTGTCCTGAACGATCGCCGTACACTTGTCGATAAGTGTCACAAGTGCCTGAAAGTCACTCTTGCTGATTGTTATCTGCATACATCAGCCCTCCTGTTGATTCTTGACTGTTGCCAGAACTGCGCGTGAGCACTTGAACTTGACACGAGTGACCTTCTTCTTCGGCTTCACCTCCTTCTTCGCAAAATCATATCCCCCGTTGCAGACCCTACTCGAGATGTAGAACTCGCCGAGGTTCCCGATACGTACAGGGATGCCGTTGCTCAGTTCGTCGATGACAAAATCCGTCTGGGCTTTTATGACATCCCTGATGATGTCCTTGCCGTAGCCTGTGATCAGCGAGAGTCTGTGTATGAGTTCTCGCTCATTTACTAATAATTCCTTTACCATATTCTTTAGATTTGAAATTTTAAGCGGTTCTTACGTCTGTCACAGGTTCTTCCTGTGGTTGTATCACGTTTTCCAGCACAGATGCCGCATAGACCAGTCCGATGCAGAAGAGGATGGTGAGTATCAGTGCCAGGATGTACTCCCGTTTCTCCTTCTTCGTCCATCCGCTAAAGTAGTATAAGTCGATGATTTTCTTCATATACGTTGCTGTTTTTTAGTTACACACATGGGATGACCTGAACCTCTCGGCTACCTGTGCGCTCAAGGTCTATCAGGCACTCGCCCAAACGTTTCATCTGGCGGTCATTGTTAAGAGTGATACAGGTCTTCACGTCATCTTCCTCTATATAGAGCATCACGTGATCCTGTTCGTAGTGTTTCGTCACTTTCATAATCTGTCTTATTTGGAGTTAATGTATTCAAGATATCTCTCCTTCAGTCCTTCCTCATCAAAAGCCCACTTGTCCTGCTTGCCGTCACCCTTCTTGATCCCGCCGATGAACGGTGCAACCTTGCGGAGGGTGTATTGGGATATGCCGATACGCTGTGCGGCCTGCCGAGAATTGAGCATAGCGCCTTTCCTCTTCGGTGTCAGTCTCTCCATCCGACGTATGAACCTTTCATCATCGAGAAGGAGGTTCACAACCGCCATTGCCATCCGCTGCACGTCGTACTCGGTCATAGTCTTAGCAATTAGTGATGAGGGAAAGCAGCCTGTTGTAGCGTCCGAGGACTGCACATAGGTTCTTGTACTCGTCGTCATCGTCAATCGGCGACACCATTGCGTCGGATGCAGTTGTCAGCGCATCTGCAATCGCACCTTTCTCCTTCTCTGCCGCATCGATCATCTGGTCGATGTATCTTGCGGCCTTGTCTGTAATTTGAATCTCTGCCATAACTATTGTTTCTCTATAAAAACCTTCGGTGTATATTTATCGTAATATTTCTTTAGCATATATTCAATAAGTTGGTCGTATGTCTTGATAAACCCATCGTTTATGAGTTCGGTAAGTTTACGCTCCAACTCAAATAGTTCGCGTTGCATCTCCTCTGTCCCCTTGCTGTTACGTACACAGGGATAATGTTCTCCGAAGACTATGCAGTTCACGCCTCTCGATATTCTGGATATGGCCGTCGGCATAAACTCCTTCGGAACAAGCGTGGAAACAGCCGTTGAAAGTTCCTTATAGGCATCCCCAGCATCCTTCCTGAACTTTATCATCTGGTCAGACACAAATTTCAAGACGTGGTATTCAAACCTTGGACTAAGGTACATTGCAAACTTTAAGAAGAGTACAGGGTTCATCCAAGTTCCTCCATTGTACTTTCCACGAGAGGTTACAGAAAGAGATTTTTTTAATTCCGTAAAATCTACGGATTTAAAACCAAGTTCATTTTCAGCGATTTCCGACATAAGTTCCGTAAGGTTGGTGGATTTCCAGAAATTGTCGATGTCCCTCTTTTCGTCCGGGTTGGTTTCGTTCCATTGCTTCATCAGTTGGGTTGCATTGAACATTCCATCCTTCGTCCTCTGCTCAACCTCAAAAACACCCATTGGCCGCTTGATAATCTGGTTCGTCTTCATATACCTTATTAATTAAGTGTTGCCTTACTTGTCAACCAACATAACCGTGAAAATGAGATTTTCCCTGTCTGTACTTGTCTTGAGTTCCTTCCCATCGGGAATGTCAATAGTGCCTCGTGCGTAAGAAACCTGATTCCTCGCCGCTACCGTACTCTTGAAGTCAGGCATCTTCACGACAATCTTTCCTTCTACCAAATTCTTGATGTCCTCAACTGTTACAGTTTTTGCCTCCATTGTTCTTACTTTTAAGAATTATTATTTAAAAATATTTGGCAGACCCAGCGAAAATGCTTATCTTTGCAACGGATTATATGCTTGGAACGGCTTAATCGCCGAGCCTGCTCGATTCTTGTTCTTACGAATTACTTTGCAAAAGTACGAAGAACTTTGTATTAATACAAATTTTTGGTGGAACTTTTAACATCTTTTATATAAAAACATAATATGAGTAAGAATGAAAGGTTTGTCAAGGCCTTCTATTTCTTGAAATCGGAAGGCATTTTTCGTACACAGAAAGAGGCTGCAAAACTGATGGAAGGTTCTGCACCAAACATTTCCAGTGCGCTTGCAGGAAACGAGAAAGTCCTTACGGATAGTTTCATCATACGTTTTGCCAAGGCATTCAAGCAGATATCGTTGGACTGGCTGCTTTTTGAGGAAGGCCCCATGCTGACAATACAGCCAGAGTTCAGGGATGAAAACACTCCACTTGTGTTAGAATATGAAGAAGACAAGGATGTTATAGAAGAGCAGAAGAACATGACCGCAAGGATCATGGAACTTGTAAATGACCATGGCCATATTCCAAAGACATTTGCCTTGAAAGCGGATATTGAGGTATCACTATTCCAACGGAAATTAAAGGGGCTGGCATTCTGGAGTGTGGCAGATGTTCACAAGATTTGTGATACATATCGAGTTCGAAAAGGATGGATTGTAGATGGAGACGGCCAAAAATACCGACTTCCAGAAGAGGTTCTGGAGACGATACCTGCAAGGTCAAGTACGATAAAGGACAGCAACACGATACCGCTCATACCTATGAATGCGGTAGCAGGAAAGTTCAATGGCAACGACAATCAGATAATGCCATATGACATTGAATCCTATTTTGTCGTGCCAACATTCAGGAAATCGGATTTCTGCATCAGGGTGGAAGGCGACTCAATGGAGCCGACTTATAGAAATGGCGATATCATAGCATGCAAGAACGTACCGATGACAGACATATGGTTTCAGTGGGGAAAAATCTATGTGATCTCTACGGATCAGGGAGTATTGGTCAAGCATATCGAGCAGGGAAGCGATGAGCGGCATGTCAGGCTTGTGAGCGACAACCCCTCATACCATCCTTTTGAGATCCCTGTGGACGGAATATACAACATGGCCATTATAAACGGCCTTATAAGGGTTGAGTAATATATAAATATAATAAGGTATATGGAAAAGAAAGAGGATCGTCCTGCCGACAGGTTAAAGCAGTTGGCGCAGTGGTACATTGACCACAAGGTATTTCGTGGAATGAATATGTTTGAGGAGGCATGCGGGCTTTCGGAAAGGTATGTGAAGAACCTGTGCGCTACGGTCAAAGGCAACCCAGGCGTTGACAGCATAGCGAAGGTCTATCAGACGTTCAGGGGAGTGAGCCTTCACTGGCTTGTGCTTGGAGAGGGTGACATGTTCACGGTTGACGAGGACGAGGCTTTGAGGGCTGGCCGTGATGCGACGGACGAGTTCAAGAAGAAGGCCAAGATCCGCTCGATGCTGAACAACAAGACCCTGAAAGGGATGACGCGCGAGGAGAAGATAGAGTTCGTAAAGTATGTGCTTGAGGACAAAAAAGTACAGAAATAGTACACCTATTGCGAAAAGTATGCGTAAGTGACTGATTATCAGTGTTTCATTCAATTCCCCTATCGACTACAGATGGGGCTTCAAGGCCCCATTTTTATTGTGCTGAAAGTCAACGATTTACATCTATAAGTTGCTGAAAACCAATATGATAAGGGAATATGTACTCTTGAAAAGCCATGTGGCATTATGTTGCTTTATGTGGCGTTATGTTGCTAAATGTACTACACCATGTAGTACACAAATTAAAACAAAGTAGTACGCCTGTTTTTTCAGGACTTGGGATTTTCAATCCCAAAAATGGTTCAAAAAGTAGGGACTATAAAGGGAATAGAACCCCTATGCCCTGATATCAGGCAGTCGAATTAAAAACTATAATTATGTTAGTACCGAAGATTACATTTGTCTTTGACCGCAGACATACGGCGGACAAGAACCACAAAGGAACCATAGAGTTGTGTATCACCTACAACAGAAAGCAGAAACGCATTTCCACAGGCATATCAGTCTATCCGAATCAGTGGAAAGGCGGGAATCCATATGTATCAGGCTATGAAACCTCGAACATTGACAACAAGACACTATCATCATTGTGGATGAGGGCGCACAGAATCGTTTCTGAGCAGGTTGAAAACGGCGAGGTGGATATAGATTCCATCCCCCGCCTGTTGAAGCCGTCAGAGGGTGCAGGAATAACTTTCATGCAGTATGTGATGAAACGTATCGAAAAGGAACGTGTAACGGAGTCTGAGGCCACCTACCGCCAGAAGGTCACCTTCTACAACAAACTTCATGAGTACGGAAAGATAAGACTCTTCTCTGACATCAGCGAAAAGGCCATCCGTGACTTAGATGAGTGGCTGCACGGATATGAATGGACTGTCACCGACAAATACGGTAGTGACGTGAAGAAGAAATACTCCCAGGGAACCATAGGCTCATTCCACAAGAACCTGAAAGCCTTTATAGCCGATGCAGTCGTTGACGGCTATCTGAAGGAGAATGTCTATGTGACAAAGAGGATCAAGGTGGATAAAGGAAGTACACGAATAGAGCAATACCTGACCCCTGACGAAATAGACAAGATACTGAATGCCGAGATGCCTACAAAGTCGCTCTCACAGGCTCGTGACCTGTTTTCCATCCAGATTATGACGGGAATGGCATATATCGACCTTATGGAGTACGATTTCGGAAAGTTGAAAGATGCCGATGTCGGTTCCGTCTGTCACGGCAAAAGGAGGAAGACGGGCACTGAGTTTGTGTTCGTGCTGACTGAAAAGGCGAACGAGATACTTGAGAGATACGGCTACAGGCTTCCGAAACTGAGCAACCAGCAGTACAACACCAAACTCAAGATGATTGCGGATGCAGCAAGCATAGACAAGGAACTGACCTCGCACATGGGAAGAAGGTCATGCGGGGTCGTGCTCCTGAATGCTGGTGTTCCCATTGAGGTGGTCAGCCGAATTTTAGGCCATGAGTCCATCCGCATCACTCAGCAGGCTTATGCCCAAATATTGGACGAAACGGTGGCAAAGGAGGTGCAAAAGGCGTTCAAGTGACAGTACACCTTATTATATTATATAAAAGGGTCATTTCGTTTTAGAAACATCGAAATCTGTTAATATGTCACTGACCTCGATTAAACCACCATAATCAGGTTCATCTTCTGTTTTCATATAGGCTATTTGCGAAATGTGATAACCCATTGCCATCAAAAGTATTTCTACTTCTTCTGAATTTGCATTTTCAACGTCCCAAACTATCTTTGATATTGTGGACGTGCTGAAGTCCATTACTGTTATATACATACGCTATGCTTTTTTGAAAATGAATATATTCTCATCTGCTTCATCATGTACTCCTGCATCATGCTCTTCATTCCATGACACGTTGCCGAATACACGTTTGTTGACCTCTAATTTTTCTGTTCCCATATACCTGAAGCCTGCTTCAGTAAATACGCGAACGGTGTCTTTCTCCAAAGGATATGTGACACGTTGTAGAACCACGTCTTTTATATTGATTGCGCAATAGGATGACGGTTTCAGATAAGCAAGGATATTTATCGCCGTTGGTCTCATCCATTTTTCAAGCCAGTCGTTGTATTCCATTCCTTCCGTATAACTCTGTCCGTCTCCCGGGTATATCTCAAGTCCAAAATATGGAGGAGAAGTAAATGCAAAATCCATCTGAGATGACCAATCTTCCTGTAAATTCTCACTACCTATAGCGCGAATATCCGTAACGGTCTGAAAGAACGACGGATTGATACTGTTATATCTCTCTGCGCACTTATAAAGCCTCTCAACAAGTTGCATGTTAGGGTCTGTTCCAAAATAGTTCACACCTTTGTGAAGTGCCGAAAGCATACGTGCACCCCATCCACATGACGGGTCGTAATAGTTTCCTCCAGTAGGACAGTATTTCTGAATCAACCTGTCTGCCATCTTTATAGGAAACTGCGAAACCTTTCTTGCTGCCCTTATTCCGCATAGACGGAAAGCGGTCTCCACCCTTTCTCCCAATGTCTCTATTTGTGCCATCATTGCGTGTTTTTCAGGGTCACACTTTCCTTTGAAATATTCAAGTATTGGCTTGTATTGACATGCCTCCTCTATAGACCAAGCATCCTGTCCGTTACGTGTCTTATACATCAAATCCAAAAAGAACTTACGGGTAATTGCAGATATTTTTGCACCACCCTTTGAAAGTGAAACAAATTCATCATCCACTTCACGCTCATCTGCTGGCCTGTATATGTACTCAACTACCTTATTCATTTCATCGTCTGTCATCGGCAAAGAAATAGAAGAGTTGAATGAGCGTCCTTTGTATGTGATTATCTTCTGGTCTTCTCTCATTCTTCCTCCATATAACTTTTCGTCTCTGCCTTGTATTCCGCAATCTCTCGCATGGCCTTCTTCATCTCGCCCTTCGTGCGGAAAATGTCGTCGAAGTCTGGGATGGTTTCCTGCGTGGAATCATATAGGGTGTCGGTGTCGAGCCATGCCTGCACCAGTTGCTCAAGTCCGAGTGATATGTTCCTGTCCTCCCCTGGCTCCAAAGGATAGAACGCTGTCGAGGCAAACATCTTCGTGGCCTTCACCCATGCGTCCAATACCCGCTTCATCGAGAACTGGTCAAAGATAGTATGGGCTATCCTGCTGTTGATGCCGTAGTCATCTGGGCATTTCTCAATGAAACGGCTGTGAAGGGTGTCGGACATCCTCAGTGCGGCGATTGCCGTGAATGCCCATGCCGATGCGTCGGCCTCCTTCTGTCCGTGAGCAAGGAGCGATTTTCTGTACTTGTTCCACAGGCTTGTGACCAAAGGCCTTGTCCTGTTGAAGGCGGGGCCTCCTATGCCCTTCCAGAACTCGAAATACTGCTGGTCGGTGAAGTCCTTGCCGAACTTCTTCCTCGTGTTCTCGGTCATGTCTGCGACGCAGAAGAAACGGTTAGTGGTGGCATAGAGAAGCCTGTCCTCGTATGCCTTGTGCTCTTGCAAAACCGCCTTGAAAGCCTGCTTTATCTGGTGTTTGTAGCGTGGTGACTTCCTGATGTTGTCGTGCGCCTCAAGCGTCACCAGCCACGCGCAGGTGTTGCACACGCCGAGCGTCAGTTTAATCATGCCGCTTGCGGCCAAAATGCGCCGTGTCAGTTCCTCTTTGCTCATGGCTCCCACTCCTGTATTTCATATATTACACTCAGGCCGCATGAGGTCGAAACGTCAAACTCCAACTTACAGCCTTTGCTTCCTTCCCATCCTCTGCACATGAATATCTTGTCGCATTCGAGGAGGTTCTTGATGTCAACCCTCATGTGATCACGCCAGTCTGCATCCTCCGACAGTCCGTTCTTCAATGGGTTTACCACCTCGTAGAAATGCGAAAGGGCATCCTCCACGTTCTGTGCGTATTGCCTGCGCTCCTCGATATCGTAGTGCGCTATCGGCAAAGAGATATATATTTTCTTCTTCATAATCGTTATAGTTTACTGAACACTTTCATATACTTATAGGCAAATTTGTATGCCTCCTCACAGTCCTTTGCCGTAGGGACGTGTCTTATCTCAGGGTTGTCATGGAAACGCACCGACTGCAAAAGCACAGCCATGTGGTGACGCATCTCCTCCTTGCTGACGAACTTCCCATTCGTACACGGCTCGTCGCACCGCTTCGACTCCATCAATGCCAACGGACACAATCCATAGCCGTCCGTGTCCTCGGCGTAGAACCAGCAGCACTCGCCACAGAACTTGTCCTTGTCATGCATAGTAGCATTCTCCTCTGCGTAAATATTTTCTTTCATTATCTTATTTCGCTAATTTTTAACTTTCCTTCCATTACCATTCTTGTTTGCTTGTCAAGTATCTCTTGGAACTCTATCTGGCAAAACAACGAACAATCTGGTATTATTGCTGTCACATCATTACCCCTGTCTGGTTCTAATTCGTCAAGATATATTCTTTTTCCATCTGCGTCTTTTAGACAGGTTGCTCCAACAATTCTTTCTATTTCTGCCATACGTTTGAACCTTTCAGGAAAATCTCTCCTTATCTTGTTCCAATAGCCAATACCGCCTTTTACGCAACCGATACAGTTGTTGTTATTATAACCCAACTTGTACATTGTCGGAATTTCTATTCCTGCCATTTTAAGCATTCCAAGCGCATCTTCTTTTGTTATCATCTTTTCTATCAATGGAAAAAGCGGCTTTGTTGATGGGTTCTGTTGTTTGAATCGTATGGCGCGATTGATTTCCCTCTCGCAATAGTCAAATCCCCAAATTTGCCCCCCCCAATTACCTATAGCATCCTCATAAGCATATCGCACATCCTTCTTAAGTTTCGATGTGCAACTTGCCCCGTGAGGCCCGTTGATATATCTCTTTTTTAGCAACACGTCATCCACATCCGCAAACTTGTCACTTCTTAAGATTTCTATATCAACGCCAAACCAATTCTCGCAATCACGCAGAAATCTTTTATTGTCAGGATGACTGCTGCCTGTTTCAATATATACGACTCTCACGTTATCGTACATTGAAAGTCCTATTTTGCAAGCAACGGCAGATGTTGCGCCACAAGAAAACCATGCTATTATAGGTTTTGGAACCATTTTCATCTCAATTTCTTCCTTGTCTTTCAGCAAGGCTTCCTTCGCCTTTGCCGATGTGAAATTCCTATGTTTCATGACTTCAGTTCCTCAGCAAGACCGACAAGATAATTTGCCAGACCCTTCATTTCATTGATGTCCTTAAAATAAACATTTACACTCTCAGACTTAATGCCATCTTCTACAAAGCATAAATTGCATGTAAAGGATTCTCCTTCCTCGTCAATGAACTCAGCCATAACATTTTTCACATTCATAGTCTTATTGCCATCTGCCGATGTAAAATCCTTCTTTTTCTCCATATCCTCATCTTAGAATAACGATAGTTGTTGCGGTTCGTTGCTCTTTTCAGGGCCTGTTTCAATGAACATCTTTGATTTTGTTTATTGTTCATAATTCGTGCAGACTTGTTGCGAATATATTCCCGCCCTTTGCCTCCGAAGGATAATCTACGGTGCATTGGAAGGCAGGAGTTTCACAACTTAGCCTAACTTAGCAATGAGTAGGTGTGGCTCCCGTGGAATTGTCGCTAACA
>Ga0310786_10003736_pt1 | contig 21868 bp, 36 predicted proteins | sample AusTroGonzalo_MG_FD_203881 | JGI IMG/M metagenome (GOLD analysis project Ga0310786, IMG submission 203881) | Bovine rumen microbial communities from tropical cattle in Woodstock, Queensland, Australia - Gonzalo_03 (v2) (version 2) | ecosystem: Host-associated > Mammals > Digestive system >...
GTTTTGCCAATATCCCAAACAGTAATTTCACAGTCATCTGGAATTTCACTTATTATTTTCTTCAGCATCCCGACAGTCAGCCCATTCAGATTTGTTCGAAATTCTCTCATTTTGAATCACCGCCCTTGTATGGTGCAGGTAGTGGCATCCATGCAAGAACGGATTCAACAGTTTTACCTTTCCACCACCAATAGTGCATTCCATCTCGTACATCATGTTCGCTTCGATACTGTCCACATCTTACATTGCCTTTTCCATTTGTGATAAGAACAACTTCGCCTTTTTCTGGCAATCTCTCACTACATGGAATCCACTCGGCATCGGCTGACGGCGGTAGCATATATCCGTCTGCCACATACTTTGCTATGGCATCATCTAATGCCCCTGTGGCTTCGGCTGATGGTAGTGCGTTGAGTACTTTGACCGCAATATGTTTGTAATAGTGATACTCGTTGTCTTTTGGGTCTGCACTCATCACCGCCTCTATCGCATCGGCTCTGCTGATTAAATCGCCGTGTGATTGCTTGATTGGGAATTTAACTTTGCCTTCTTCGCCTGTCAGTAGATACGCCATTAGCGTGTCATCGTCTATGGTTGGTGCGTCATTGATATCTTGAAGTGTCACAACATATCCCCACCCATCTGTTAAGCATAAGTTGTCTTTTAGTGCGTCTGCGTCTATTAGTCTCATGTCTTCCTCCCTATGCTGTTCAGCATATCCTGTAGCATCCTGATGTATTCCATTCTGTCCCATCCTTCTATTTCGCATACCCTCATATCTGCAAGGATGTCGGCATATAACTTCACGATCATCTTGTGCCGTGCCAGTTCCTGCAGTTTCCTCGGTGTGTCAGGATGCCCGTCTAATGTAACTCCGCTCATATCAGTTTCCTCCCACAGTTAGGACAGTAGTTCATCTGAATGTCGATATAATCCTCAATGAACTCGCCATCTTCTCCCACCGTTGCCTGAGCCAATACGGTCAGCACTTGGTTGAACGGATAGACCTCAACCCACATTGTGAGTCTATTACGATGGTCTTTTATTTCGCCCTCGTACTCTCCGTTACAGAACTCGCATGGTGTCCGTTTTCGTCCGCTCATGCTACACCTCCACCAAATCATCTATGGTTATCTCGTCTTCCAGCTCGTCCCAGATGTCCTTCAGCTTCTCTTCGTCTATCTCCTCAATGAACTCGTCGTTCTCCACGTCATAAACGATGTCATTCCCACGTTCGTGCGCTTCGATGACTTTGATGCCCATCTCTCTGTAAGCGTCCATCCGTCCGTTCGAATAGTAGCGGTGGATCTTGCGGTCGCATTCGTCCATCATCTCTTCGCACTCCTTGATGCGTTTTTCGTACAGCTCTTCAATTTCCTTGATGTCTTCCCGGATTATCTGCACCTTGTCTTCGTCGGTCGCCTTATAAAGGTCAAGCTCCTTCTGAAGATCCTTCGCAAGGTTCTGCCAGTAGGTGACACGGTCCACAAGGGTATCGTTCCTTTCTTCCAGAACTTCTATCTCGGCATCATACCTGTCGATGCCGAACATCTTCGCCAGTACGCTGTTGCTCATTTCATCACATCCTTTCTATGGCAGCCTTCAATCGTGTCCGCCTAAAAACTCCACTCTGTCTGCGATAACGTCTGAAGTATAGATCTTGCGTCCGTCTTTCTCGTAGCTTCCCGTCTGGATCCGACCGGACACGGCGACCTTCTTTCCTTTGGCAAGGAACTTCTCGCAGTTCTCTGCTGTCCTTCCGAAACACACTATGCTCGGATAGTCCACCCTGTCTTTTTCGTTGATAGCGATGGAGAACTTGCAGATCGCAAGCGGATCGTTGCCAGGCTTGTAGGAAAGCTCCGGATCTCTGGTCAGATTCCCAATCAAAAATACACTGTTCATGATTCCTCCTTGATTCTTTAAAGATATATATATATCTATATTTCTAACTCTATATCTATTTCTATTTATCATATGGATACCCATATGCTGACGCATATGGTGTCTCATATGGTGTCCCATATGGGAAGGATTTGAAAAAGTTATCCACAGGGTTATCCACAGGTTCAACCTGTAATAACTCCGGCATCTTTCAACCGTTCTTCTAAAGGCTTCGCATTGAGATTGTCCAGCCTGTTCTTCTTGTATTTCTCCTTGCGGTGCTTTTCGTATTCGAGCCGTTCGTTTATCCATCCGTCTCCTGATTGCACGAACTTGTCCTGCACCCTCTTCGGGAATGACTGGTATTCTTCGTCTTCTATGTATCCTTCATTGAACTGGTAACACAATGCCTTGATATAGATGCCCACTTCCTTGTCTGTCATCTTCCTCACTCCTCCGAGGAACGATTCCGGATAGAAGTTGAAGCTCGGTGTCTTTAATCTCTTTATGTCAGCCATTACTGTTCCATTCCCTTTGTATCTGCGCATCTACGAGGCGCATCCGTAGTTTTAACGTATTGATGGATTCCTGCGCGGACTTGTACATCGTTTCGGCGATGTCTCGCTTCAGTCTCTTGTCTGCCACTGCAGGAACTCCGTACACGACCTTGTCGATCAGCGTGACCGCCATGCCGTCCGCTCGCAGCTTGAGAGCTTCCTGGCGGAGCTGGACCTTATAATCATGTTCCGCCTGGGCTCGCTCCCTGCCGTACTTTTCGAGCTGGTCGACCAGAGCAGGAAGCCGTATCGACAGTTCGTTCAGTTCGTTGATAAGGTCAAGCATAAAAACCTCCGATTTAAGCGTCTTTTTCGGTTAAAGGTATAATCAATCGTCAAGGTAGTTTCGACCGATGAGAGCCATAAATTCTTGCCTTGTATGGGTCTTCTCGAACTCTGCTTGACACAGCCGTTTTACTTTCAGGTCGAATTCCTTGTCGAAATGGATGCCTTCGTCACTCATGTTGTGCAGTCGTGGTATCAGCCAGATAAAAAAACCGTTTTCTTCGCAGATCTGCCTCGTCCCATAGCCTGGATAGATATGGTGCTTGTGCAGTCCGCTTTTTGTGTGAGTGACGAAGCATTCCTTTTCGTGTTGCAGTATTGACATTGTCATTTCTTGAGATACCTCTTCCGCACATTGTTATATTGCTCAAATGTCAGTTCTGACATATCAGCCACTTTGTTGTACTTGACCACTACGTCCGGAGATTGCCCAGCTTCCATCAGATCATGGACAAGGTCTGCTGCCAGATCCTCGCCGATCTTGGAGTCCAGCTCCTTACTCTTGTTGATGGCTTTGTTCATTTCGTCAGCTGATGCAATGGATTCCACAGAACCGATGCCAAGGAATCCCAGAGCACGCCCGACTGCGGAAGTCTCGCAGTTCTCCAGCATGGACGTTCTGTTGATGTTACTGTTCTTTTCCACTGTTTCCTGCGCATGACCAGTCGCAAGATGCTCTCCGTCTTCGTCATAGATGTCGCACTTCATGACGCAGTAGTCGTCTGGAATGTAATTGATGATCTCTATTTTGATATCTCCCATCGGCATCAGCTTTCTGAAGCCTTGCACACGATCATTGACCATGACGTACTTCTTGCCTTTGATAGGTTCCTTGTGCAGTTCGTCATTTATCATCGTTAATTCTTCGTAGTTCATACATCCTCCCTAATATGTCCATTCGGATGGCGTCCCGATCGTGCACGTGTGCCCCCATGTGGTTGCATCCAGGAACGGGCAGACCCCGTCATCGCTGCTGTGGCACTCCCTGCTCTCGCAGTAGAACATCAGGTCTTCCACCATATCCTTGTATAATTGTTCCATTGACTTCTCCGGTTCGTACTTCTTCGTGTACCACGGGCACCCGTCACAGGCACCTTCGTGCTCGTTCTCGTACTTGCCACAGTGAAGGCATAATTCGTTTATGCATCTATGCAGTGCGTCCATCATGCCCTCCTGTATCTCATATATCTGGTCGTTTCGCCGTATCGGTTCTTCCGCTCTTCCATCGTCTTCTCGCTGATGCGTGTCGCCAGCTTTGTGATGCCAAGGTCGGAGAAGGCTTCCATCGGAGAGATGGATCCGAACCGGTCGATATAGTCCAGTATTCTTTCGCCCTGTGTCATTGCAATATCACATCCTTTCATGTTATAATAATTTGATAGCTTCACCTGACCTTCTGTTCATGTCATGCCCACAGATTTCGGTCTGTGGGCTTTACTCTACCCCTGCTTCGTTCAGATGCTTGCGGATCGTCATCTCCGAGACTCCAAGTTCGTCGGCGATCTTTGCGAAGCTCCATCCTGCCTGTCGGCACGCTTTGGCTTTGCCCATGTCGATGGACTTCTTCTTGCGTCCTGTCTTCTTTGTTTCCGCTTTTTTCGGTTCATGATCCAGCAGCGCAAGCACCGCCTGCTTGATGGCTTCGTCCTGTACCGAAGACGTGTCCATCGCATTTATAAGCGTCCTGACTATTTCAATGTTGGTCATTACTTACCCCCTTTCTACAGAATGCCGTCTATGAAATGGTTACCCAGTCCGGCCATGATAATAACGAGTGCAAACGTGACCAGTGCCACGATAGTGTCAAATCTTTCTGTTCTCATATCGCACCTTCCTTTTCGAATTGATAAGACGTACGACGCCTTCCCGTGTGGGCGTCATCTTTCCCTTCAGGCTCTTCGTGATCAGATAGGACATATAGTCCTCCCTGTTCACGGCTTCCTGCTGCTCGTATATCCACTTCATTCGTCTCTGACATCCTTCCAGGATGCACACGCTTTGCAGTCGAACCGCTTTCTTTTTCCAAATTTCTGGCACATTCCCATCATGGAAGCGTGTCCGTTCTCCTGCCAGTACTGACATTCACAGCAAAGGGACCGCTTGTAAGATTCGTTCACAATGTACTCGATTATCGCCACAAACTTTTCCTTGTCCCATATGATCTTCGGTTCATTGTACTCGATTTTAGACAGAGCATCGTTGACGCTCGCTTGAAGGTCCTGATAATCAAGACCTGTGCAGATTTTGACTTGTAACATAAAAAATACACCATCCTTTCCTTTAGATGATGTATTCTACCCTATTTAACTATGCCGAAAGAATTATGATTATCGGAAGAGTTAAGGATAGAATACACCATTCTCACCTATTTGTTCTTGGCCGCCAGCAGATACTGCTCTATCATGTTTGACAGGTTGCGGTTCTCTGCTTCTGCCTTTTCACGGAGCCATTTAACCAGCTCCTTGTCCAGTGATATGGACAGCTTTTCTTTCTTCGTCATATTGCATATCCTTCCTTCATCTGTTATTATTGTACTACCAAATACTACTATATGCAAGAAGAATTTAATGAAAGGATGTTAAGATTATGGCAAAACGGTGTAAGATGTGCGGAAAGACTATCGGAGCGTTCACGAAACATGTTGCCCTCTCCGATGGTGCTGTGTGCAAGAAATGTTTTGAGGATTTAGGTTTCGATTATAATGACAAGGACCTTTACTCTCATGACAGGTTCTCCCAGATTGAATGCGGATATGGTGCATATATGCGGAATCTCATCGGCGATGTGCCGGATCAGGCGGAATATATCGAGCTGTTTGTGGCTGGATTCGACTTCAGGCAAAAGGAATTAAAGTCGCTTCTGACGGAAGAAAATGACGATTATTCTCTTCCGAAGAAAGCCTTCCTTGAAGAAGTCGCTGAAAGAACATACCAGTATTATACTGAAACTTATCCGGCTACTCTGGTGCCGGAACCGGATAACGAATATGATCCGAATGCTATCGCCGTCTATGTTGACGATTTGCATATAGGATACATCCAGAAGAAAGATCAGAATCAAGTTGACCTTGACCAGATCGAGAGTGTTGAAGCGGAGATATATGGCGGAAAGTACAAGGACATCGACTTTTCCGACTATGAAGAAGAGCTGGTCAAAGGCGAAACACCATACAAGGCGAAACTTATCATCACAAAAAAAGAGGGCCAGTGATGGCCCTCTTTTAACTTTAACACGGGCGTGGAGGCAAAATCTAACAAACCAATGTTTTTAAGCTGACCCGTGCAAAGTCCATATATAGACAGGCAGCGGACGACAAAACCCACCACACAATGTTGTGCTATTGATATAACTTGCTGCCTGTTTATATCTTTATAAGCTCGCTCTCATTTTTCGAGGTCTTCGATGCGGTGGTTAGCCACTTTCAGCTTCTCTTCGTGAACGTCCACTACCCTCTCCAGCTCATAGACGCGCTCAATAAAATTGTTGTGCTTTTCCACCTTTTTCTCCAACACATCTATGCGATATAAAGTCTTGGAATTGTTAAAAACTACAACGATGATGTTTGAAATGACCGCAAGGCCGCCCGTTATCAATGCAATCATAATCCCTTCTGTCACGGCACTCACCCCTTTGCCCTCAACACCTGTATGGTGTCTTTTCTTACGTTCTTGCGCTTGTATCTGAAGTCGTTCTTCCTGATGTTGCCGAAGCGGTTATAATGCCCGGCATCGCATACCCTGTTATGCCCATAGTAGAACATGGCGTGCTGGTCATGTCCGCCCTTCTTCTTGTAGCGGATGATGTCGCCTGCCTTCAATTCCTTCACTTTCGGGACTCTTCCGGATATAACAATTTTGAACTTGTCTTCATGCTTCTGGAATGGTGTCTTCACGGCGTGCAGACTGGTGAAGTGCCTGTCGACTCCGCTCTTTCTGACTACCGTGTTCACGAAATTGCCGCAGTCGGACATCTCCGGCCTTGTATCGTAGCCGTACTTCTTCATGGCTTCCTTGCAGGCGTTCCGAGGACGTCCCTTCTTATACGACCAGTTCTTCCGTGGAGTGCCGTACTTCCATGCCAGCTTGTCCATCTCTGCGATGAGCTTCTGCGCTGCCTTTTTCTTCGGTGCTTTGTCCTCTACTGGCGTTTCAGGTTCCTCTACCTTGATAGGCTCTGCCTTGTTCTTTTTGTTTATCCACCTCTGCAGCGATTTGACCGACGCAGGACCGAAGTCTCCGTCGACCTTTGCGCCTGTCATCTTCTGGACGGCTCTGGACGTTTTTCTGCCCCATGCACCGTCTTCGGTGATGGCAAGGTAATGCTGCAGCCGTTTAACGGTGCTCTTGCCCAGAACTCCGTCGATTGTAAGACCGCCCAGCGCACGCTGGAAGTTCGCTATCGACGTGTAGCCGAACACCCCGTCGACCTTTATCTGTCCGAGGTTGATGGCTGCAGGCTTATAATGCGGACGGAATACCGCCTGCACATAGTCGCCGTTTCGCATCTTCTCGTCTACTTTGCCGCCCGATGTGTTGCCCTCGATGGTCTTGATAGCATCCGTGCTATTTTTATGCACTACCAGTCCGATGTGGTTCGGCACTCCGTTTTTCTCCCAATCGAAATAGATGATGTCGCAGGACATCGCAAGATATAAAGGGATCTCTGCGAGATTCTTCCTGCACCATTCTATTGAATGCGGACAGTATGTCTCTTTCTTGCCGTTGAAATACAGTTTGCTGACACCGCCTTCGTGCGCTACATAATCCACGTATGCGTTGCACCACGCTGCCCCTGCTGGAAGTCCGCAGAACTTGCGAAATATCGCTCCGTTCCTACCTATGTATTTACGAGCGATCGCCAGTACTTCCTTATTCGTCTTCATCTTCTACCTCGCTGTCTTCCGGTTCGTCATAATACTGATATAGGCTGTGTTCGTATTTCACTTCAGGAAGACCGGTCGCAATGGATGTCAGCACAGACAGGATCCCTGCAAGTAGTGAAGCGGAAATGACGATTCGCCAGTCAACGTCAGATATGACCGCCGCCGTTCCGATCGTAGCGATGGCGGTCTGACATACTGTTCTAATTGCTCTTATTAATGTCGCTTTGATGAATGTATTCATGTTATTCTCCTACATAACAGGCCTGCAGGAAGCATTCCGCTACCGTAACACCACCCCTGGAGCCTGTTGCGTTTTCTGCCCTTAATAAAATGACGTCGCCAGCCGATACCTTTGCGTAGGTGTCGATAACCACGTCGCCGTTGAACGCCGCAAAGGACGTTCGGATCCTGCCAGTCTGCAGGCTTGCTGAATTGTATATCTGTGCTACAAGGTAGTCATTTGCCGTGAAACTGTCGGAAAATCGTACTTTCGCACTCAAATGTACTACCCCTGCGTAAAGGCACTTGATCCCGTTGGACGCTGCGGAAAACGCATCGCCTTCCGAGATGTCTGCCGTCGTTGACAGATTGATGGTCTTATAAGACGTCGAAAGACTGCCGGAAAATGACGAACCGTGCAGCTTCATTACAGACCCGATGTGCGTGTTGTTGTTCACATTCAGCTTCGTTGCTGATTCCTGCCCGATTCCTAACGCTTCGGAAAGCGATGTGGACAGAGTGCCAAGCTCCAGCTTTTTGTAGCGTTCCATGAGAACGTCCCACTCTGTCTTGACCACCTTGAACTGCCCGGACATCGAATACTGCGGAAATACGACGTTCACTACATCGCACAGCCGGCACTTTTGCAGGTTTTCGAACTGTTCGTATTCGTTTTCGTCTGTTATCCGCACGAAGTCCACTTCGATACTCTGTGCAGGCATATACGGCTGGTTAGAAGTCAGGTAAGCCGATGCTTCCGTCTCAAGCTGTGCGGATGTCGGTTTCCCTTCGAACTTGCTGGTAAGGTCCAGCGGTATGCATCTGTTGTATCCGTTGAACGGAGGATATGACGATGAAACCTCGTTTCCCTTGACGCACACGTCGTTGCCCTTGCTGTCCTGTCCGTACCAGTACGGAATGACGGACGTGTAAGTGTCAGAGAAGTCCATTTCTTCCTTGTAGTCCGTGAGGTTCAGCCCGTATCGGATGGTAAAGTTTTTGACAGACCCTCTGTTGTTCCAGAGTTTGACGGTGAAACGGTCCCACTCGTATTCGCCGCCGTAAGCGTCAAGGATGGAGCCTTCCATTCCGCCCAGTACCTGCCGCACGGAATGCGGTACGTTGTCGCCCGATGCCAAAAACCCCGTGGACGTTTTGTCCGTCCAGTAGGTGAACGGATTCGTCGGTGTCGATGTTCCGAGCATCGTGAACGCATCAGCCAGCGAGTTGATGTTGTTTCCGCTGACTGTCAGAGCTGTCTGCCTGTAGCTGACGTGGACGCAGTGGAAAGTGACGATGCCGTCTATAGGTCTTTCATATCCGACGATGTCGAACGGCTGGATGTCTCCGCCTTCGTCGTGCGTTACAGCGACGATGCGTCCGCACTTGATCCTGTCGAAATTGACCCCGTCCATCGGATAGTCAAAATCCAGTTCATACACGCCGTTCCTCTCTTCGGAGCAAACAGCGGAGACACAGTCACGCAGTCTTCCCAGCCCGTTGGTGGTGAATGATGTTTCGTCTTTTTCGTATAGGATAGGAATCATAACTGCCACCACCTTGGAGCTACTTTCAGCTCGGTTATCGTATTGGCATAGGTGAACGTGTTGGTGCCTGGTGCCAGTGTCGGAAGCTCCGAACCAAACACCACGACGTTGTTCAGCGTCATGATGGTGTTGTCGCTCTTGTATCTGTAGCACTCACCGATGTCGCAGTCGATGTAGGTCGGATTGCCCAGTGCCGATGCTGTGGAGTGGACAAGAATGGTTGCTTTTCCGCTCTCGTCACTTGTGCTGCATATAACACTCAATGACGTCGAATATGTCGCAGTTTCGGTGAATGTAATCGTGCTTGCGGTCTTGTCGTACTGGATTGTCTGCGTCACCGTGTAGGTGATAGTTCCAGATGGTGATGTGCTGGTAGCAGCCACTGTCACCGTGTTGGTGATGGTCTTGTTCGTGCCGATGGTGATGGAGTCGTTGAAGTTAGTGACAAGATTTGTATAATTTCTTCCCATCCACCAATTCATCTGCCAGGCAGATGTCACGCTGCTAAAATTGGCATTGGAGTCTGACGTTGTGTTCCCCGATATGATGCCAGTTGTCAGCAACGTACAATAAAACGCACCGCTCAAGCTGACAGTGTCGGACGTGTTGACCGTGTCGATGTCTATCGAGTATGTCTTGCTCGTTGTCCATGAATCGCCGTCTGCCAGATAGAAGTCTCCGTACGGTGCGTTCTCTATCTCCATTTCGTAGCCGTTGAACTCCAGCGTGCCGTATCCCTTGACCGCAAGGAGCGGACTGGAATCGAACAGCGTAGGGTTCGACAGCGTTCCGTTGTTGGCTACCGCTGAAGCGGTCTCGCCAGTGGTCAGCCACCTCTGCGGTTTGCACTCGAACGTGATTTCGAACTCGCCAGCAATCAGAAAGTCGTGCGACACTTCGATGCCAGCCTTGAATATTGCCATGCGGTACTCGTTCGGGTTATAATCGTCCTCAAGTCTGCAGTATCCGACCTTCGAGCAAATCCAGTTGCGGAAGTTGCTCATTTTCGTGGCGAAATTCGATTCGTTCACATCGTACATTCCAGCCTTGTAGGTTATCTCGATGTTCTCGTATCTGCCCTGATCGAGAGCGAACGCTCCGTTTCGCCCCGGAATGGTTATCATTTCGACGGCACGTTCCGGAGCATTGAACACTCCTTCGCCTGTCAGATACACGCCGTAATTTGCGGACGATGTCCCGTCGAATGTAAATGTCTTATAAGGTGCTACGCCCATGCCTGTGTTCTCCTTTTCTGCATATTAATCAGCTTCTGTTCCACGGCGTTGGCAAGGTCGTTGACGCTCATGTTGTCCGAGCCGTAGACGTTGACGATCATGTCGCCGCCCACACCGCCGACTACGGATGCGATGTCTTCCATGAGCGAGCGTCTGCCGTACAGTATCTCATCCTGTCCTGCATCGCCCACCACGATACCAGTAGGACGTGAGAACATATACGGATTCGTGGCGGCTTTTGCGTAGTGATGCCATCCGCCCACGCCGAACGTAGGCGACTTGACGTTCTTGTCTCCGACCTTCGTGCTCTTTGTCCCGATGTTTATCTTCGGGAGCATGAAGGATACTATCTTCTTCAGCTTGATCGGGAAGAAGTTCTTGATCTTGTCGATGATCGCCTTCACCTTGTCCTTCGCCGCCTGGATCTTGTCGGTGATGGACGTCTTGATGTTGTTCCAGATCTCGCTTACCTTGTTTTTCAGGGCTACGAACTTCGCCGTGACGTTCGACACGATCGTGGTGACTATCCGTGTCACGGTAGCCTTTATCGTGCCCCAGATGGCTTTCGCCTTTGCCTTGATCGTATCCCAGTTTTTGTAGATGGCGATGCCGATGGCAATGGCAGCCGCTATCGCCGCGATTATAAGTCCGATAGGTCCGAGCATAGCACTGAACGCTGCACCTACCGCAGGAGCTATCGAGATGATAGTCCCAAGTGCCGATATAAGTCCGCCGATGAACATGATAAGAGGACCTAATACCGCGGTAATCCCTGCCAGTGCCAGCGCGAATGTCGCTATCTGCGGATGCGCCGACATGAAGTCGATGAACCGCTGGATGACCGGCATCAGATTCACCTGGAACCACGAAACGAGATTCGCTACTGCCGGAAGCAGCACTGCACCGATCTGTTCGCCCATGTCTCCGAGTGCGTTCTTTGCCTGCTGGATCTTGCCTGCGTCGGTCTTTGCGAACTCTTCGTTCATGTTACCGACGTTCTGGGTTACCACTTCGGCAAGCATGGCAGCCTTTTCTTCTTCCGTGCCTGTCTTCAGGATCTCCGCCTGTGCGTCGGTGAACGAGATGCCTGCACGCTTCAGTGCGCCGGTCTGTCCCATCATCGCCTTACCAAACAAATTGGCGATGCCTGTCGCGTCTTCCTGTGTTGCGTTCATGCCCTTCTGCTGTACAAGCAGATTGTTCATGGCAGGCAGGATCTTGTTGACCGTGCCCGGATACTTGGCGTATGTAGCGAGCTGCTGCGCTCCTGCAAGCTGTACTTCATCGCCGATGACTCCGGCTTTCTGCTGTGCGGATGCAAGGTCAAGCGTTGACTTGACCGCCTTTTTTCCGACGCCCATGCGTGTCTTGTAGATCTCCTGCAGCTTCTGCTCGGCCTGTGCCTGCTTCTGGCTCATATCGATGAGCTTCTTGCCTGCGTAGATCCCTGCCACTCCGTATACGGATACCGCCGTAGTGATGGACCGTCCTGCAGCGGTTATCTTTCCGCCTGCGGTCTTGAAGGCACTTCCCACAGCCATGACCTGCTGTTTGCCGACGGATCCGAATGACTTCAGCTCCGCCTTCGCCATCTTCAGCTGGTTCTCCGTCTTTACGATGTCGCGTTCAAGCTGACGGTATGCAGCGGATGTCTTGTCGACGCCCTGCGCATCCATGCGCTTTTGCATGGCTTTCAGACCGTTCAGCTTTTGGGTGGTCTGCGTGACGGTGGTCTGAAGCAGCTTGAACTTCTGGTTCAGCAGCGTGGTATTGCCCGGATTGAACTTCAGCGAGCGGTTGACCTGCTTCAGTTCCGCTTGCGTCTTGTTCAGCTTGCCTTGCATATTGCCCAAGGCTTTATTCAGTTTTTCCGTGTTGGCACCAAACTCGATGGTGATGCCTTTGATGTATCCAGCCATAGTCTAAAATTTATCAAAATCTTCCTGGGTTGCCTTATATGGATACTTGTATTCGTCGTTCCCTCGTTCGGTCAGCATATCCTCGACAAGCCCGTAATCCATGTTTTCTAAATCTTCCATGGACAGCCCAAGTTCCTTGCATCGGAGATAGAACAGTCCGATGGTCATCTTCCTTGTGGTTGCCCTGCCCTTCTTCTTAGGGTGCGGACGTCGTGGCCTGCTGGTCCATGTAGATGTTCAGGATGTCTTCCGCAGTCTCCACGAACGCCATGGCAGAGAATCCTTCCAGCCATTCGATGAAACCTTCATAGTTCAGCTTCGTCATGTCTGCCTTTTCTGCCTGTTTTGCCATGATGTAGGCAAGCTGTGTGACAGCTTCCACACCTTCGGCTTCCGCCTTCTCCTGATTTCCGAGAATCTGAAAAAGGTCTTTCTGAAATACCTGTTTGTAGCGGAACGGCGTGGCTGCGTTTGCCATCAGCTCGACTTCCTTTCCGCCGATGTTAAGCGTTTTGAACATGATTTTGCCTCCTTGATAAATTGTCCATTAACGTTATAAAAACCGCCCACAGGCGAAAACAGAGCCTGCAGGCGGTATGTATAACTTAGTCCTGAACTGTGGTGAACCAGTTCGTGTATGCAGTTGATGCAGTGTTCGCACACTGTGCCTTGACGATGTTGTCGAACGCTCTCGGTGATGCGGTGATTTCGCCCGTGACGGTCTGTACCTCGATCCCGTCTTCCGTAGTGGAAGATTCGATGTCAGGTCTTGCCATCTTGCAGTTATACAGCGCATACTTCGTTGCATTGACGTCGCCTTCGAACTGGAACAGCAATGCAAATGCCTTCGGCTGTACGTCAGCCGCTTCATAGTAAACGCCGGTCTTTGCGCCTGTGCCGACCGTCTCGCCCATGATGTCAGTTCTGAAAGTGTCAGGGATCATGGCAGATTCGAAGTCTCCGCTGTAACCGTTGTTCGCGATCGCAGTGAAGTACTTGATATTGTCAGCGTAGAAGTCGTTCGTGTCGCCTTCTGCTGACAGCGAGAGATTGACCGCACCAGGCCATGCAACAGGCGTGCCGTATGTAACGGTGTTCGTGCCTACAGTCACAGTTGCATAGTGTACGTTCTTCAATCCGTACTGTACCTTGTTAGCCATTTATAAGTACCTCCATTTCGTAGGTAGTCTGGAATAACTTTTCGTCGTTGAGAAAATCTGTTTGCTTGTACCATGTCAGGCCTTTGGCTTTCAGCTTGCCCTCGATGGTGGCTTCGGACGTATCGTCCTTCGTCTTGGTGTACAGCTCGATAAAGAGCTGTCTCTTGTTCACGTAATTGGCATCATCCGCAAAAACATCGTTTTCCGAGGGGTAATAGTAAACGACATATGGCGGATTCGGTGTCTTCGAAAAGTGGCTGTGCCGCCACGTAAACCCGAATGATGCTATTAAGTTTGCTACTTCCGTCTTTGTCATAGTCTGCTTATAACCTCTTCCATGTATCTTCGGGATTGTTCTTCTTCGACTCTTGCAATGTTGCCCGTATAGTTGACGTTCTTCGGATAGTGACCGCCGTTTCCGGTGGCGTGCGGTTTCTCCAGAAGATGCGTCAGCATATAGAGCCTGTTGTGTACCGTTTCGGACAGTTTCCTGCCGCCGGTCTTCTGACCTTTGTGGGTCCACCCCTTCGCGTACTCGCCGCCGGTCGGCGCGGTGCTCTTCAGCTCGCTCACTGTCTGGCGTGCAACGTCCTTCGTTACCTGTTCAGCTTTCTCAAGGACTTCGTCGCCGTATTCAGCCAAGGCTTTTGTCACCATTTTCTCGAACTGCTCCGGTGTTACGGTCACGCTCTTCATGCCCCGACCTTCCTTTCCACGTAGATCTCCAGATCGTCGCCTGTGCGGTACGTACGGTATACGGAATATCGCTGTCCGCCGTACTTCACTATTTCCTCGCCGTTATAATCGCCGAAAAATACGGTGAAGCGGAACTGCGGATTCAGCTCCGTGTCCGCCGCAGCGAAAAATTCGCTCTGCGATATGGAGTCCACCTCGCAAAAGACGGTCTTTTCCGACTCCTGTGCGGTCTCGTTGCCCAGCGCGTCCGTGCTGATCGTGCGCGTTATAAGTACTAAAACATCACTCATATCACTAACTCCAGTTCGTATAGCCTGTGGCGTTCATCAGCTGGGCTTTCTGCTCATCGTATGAAGCCTTCAGGCGATCATAGTTCGCAGGAGCTCCGAAACTCATCCGCACGTACGTCATGATGGCCTTGTTGACCAGGCTGTCCGGCGTGGCGTATTCCACTCCGGCGACGCCAAGGTCTTTCTTCGCCGCTTCGATGTACTCGGAGATCTCGGTGTCGTATGCGGTTGTCGTGACACGAAGTGCCATCTTGCAAGAATCTAAAATTGCCATTAACTTTCCTCTTTCTCGAATGCTTCATAAAAGCTCCGCGTGATCGGCGCGTATCCCATGTGACCCAGGCTTACCGACGGGTCGCAGTAGATCTTGTAGCCTTCACGCCGTGCCCTTATGCAGAACGCGCAGTCTTCGCCGGCGTTCGCCAGCGGTGTGAACCAGTTGCCGACTCCGTCCTTCGCCGCCATGTCAAAAAGGCAGTCGGTCTTCATGAGCACGCATCCGAATCCGCATCCTGCCACCTCGAAAGGCTCGTCAGGTATGGTTTCGAAGTCTGCCCATTCAAGCACGCCGTCCTTTTCTTCCAGCTTGGAAAAAAGAACAGGCGTGAACGGTGCCACCCTGCGGAAATATAACCCCGTCAGGATGTCGATGTCCTTTTCTTCCATTGTTTTCAGCATGTGCTCAAGGGTGTCCGGCTGGAACACCATGTCGGAATCTAACCACAGAATGTAGTCCGCTTCCATGTCGATGGCATATCCAGCCAGCTTGTTCCTTGAGTCGTAGATCAGGGAGCCCATAAGGAAGGACACAACGCAATGGTCGACCTTTTTGAGGGTCGACAGACACTGTGCGAATCTCGCACTTACCATGTCCATGCATGGTACAGCAATCAGTATTTTCTTCATGACTTAATGCCTCCACTCATTTCTGTCATTTGCTATTTCGTGATCTTTACAAATGCGTTCGGTGCAACAACGCCGATGCCGACGTATTCACGTCCGACGATCTTGATCATGTCATAAGACGCCATGCTCATGTCATCGAACTTGATGGTTACATCTTCGCCGTTCGGGAAGTTCATCAGTGCGCCGTGGTCAAGGTCGCCTACGATTGCGTAAGTAACGCCAGTCGTTGCTGCAGTGAAGGACTTCATGCTGTTGTTGAATACGACTTCCAGTCCTTCGAACGGATCCGCGTCGAAGTTTCCGGCATACTGTGCAGCCTTGAAGTTGCCCCAGGTTGCCTTGTTCATGATGACAACAGGGTTTGCTGCTTCGTCGGACAGCTGTGCCATTGCCTGCGCTACGAGACCAACGCCTACCGTAGTGGATGCGATCTTCGGAACGCCTACGCAGGTAGTAGTAGATACAGTGCCACAAGCATCGATGGCTGCGATCAGTTCGTCGGCTGCCTTCTTCGCGATCTGATAGGTCAGTTCGTCATAGATGTAGCGCAGGAACTCTTCGCCTCTCATGTCATACGCTTCGTCGCTGATGGTGATCCACTTTTTGATGGACTGCGGAATCAGCTGGACAGTTCCGAGCAGCAACGTTTCTTCGTCTGGCTCTTCGTCGCCTTCCTGATGGATTACCGCTCCGTCAGAGCTGATTTCAAAACCGACCTTCAAGTTGCCCTTCAGGTATGCTTTTCTTACTCTTGATGTGATGCCGTCTCTCTCCCATGCGGTCTTTGTGATGTCGTATACCAGTTCCGGGACAGCTACAGAAGGTCCGTTTGAAACGTTCTCAGTGAGAAGGTCACGGCATTCTGCATCGTTTCCGGTCTTGAGGTATTCAACATATGCATCGATGTACTCTTTTGAGTTTCTGATTTCCATATCAGTCATTTTTGTTTCCTCTCTTTTCTCGATTACTTCTGTTTCGATGTTGGTGATAACGTCTTCCATCGCTCTCTTTTCCTCTGCGATGGCTGCTTCGGCTTTCTCGATTTCCGCTAAAACGTCCTGACGTTCTTCCATCAGCTTGTTGCTTCTTTCTTCCAGCTCTTCGGTAGATGCTCTTTCTGCTGATTCTTCCTCAGCTGGCTCTTCCTCTGCCGGTTCTTCAAGCTGTGATACAATGTCAGACAGTTCAGCGTCTATCGCTTCCAGCCTTTCTTTCAGTTCTTCAAGTGTCATTTTGCTTGAACCTCCTTGATTTTTCTTGCCAGTTCTTCACGACGTTCAAGGTCTCTCCGCCTTTCTTCCTCTGCCCGAAGTCGCTCCGCCTCGGCAGCCTTTTCCGCTTCAATCACTCCGTTGAAGTAGTCACGTACATGAAGTTCCGTTGTTGGATTAGCTGGGAAGCTAACCGCCGATATGTCAAAGACCTTATCTATGCGGTCTATGATCCGTGTTCTTGTTTCTGCGTCGTAGTGGTCTTCGCCTACCGTGAACGCAAAGGACATCTGCGGATAATTGCCTGCTGCGATCTCCTCGAAATGTTCCCTTCCTGCCTTTGTCATGGACAGGTCGGTGATCTGGTGCAGTCCGTTCTCGTCGATGTCCAGCTTGACGGTTCCTGCGGAAGATCTCGCATAGACCTTGCCCTCGTGGTCGACACGGTAGACAACGTCGCTCATGTCAGCCTCGTCGAATGCGTTCGGCTCGATCCGTTCGTTGTAATCTTCGCCGTCGATCTCGATCAGCTTATAAGGCTCGAATGTGGACGCGTAGCCTTCCACCAAAAAAGATGGCTCGTCGCCATCCTTCCTGACCTCATAGTTCATGTTGCGGTATTCTCTATTCTTCATTGCTCTCTCCTTCTTCCAAATCATTGACGTTCTTATACTCTCCTCTAATGGTTCGGATGTCTCCGCCTTCCACAGGCTCCATGTTGAATACTTCACGCGCCTCGTTGATGGAAAAGATGCCGCGGTCGGTCAGCTGTGCAGCGACCTGAAGTTTGTCCGCGTTGCTCATGTACTGCAAACGGTTGGCGGTGAACATGACGCTGTTTCCCGTCGCTCTCTCGCGTTCGGTGAACATGGCTTTCGTCAGTCCGTCGGACAGTGCAACGGAAAAGACTTCCACGCACCCCTCATAGAACGCCGCCCATGAATCGCCATACGCCTTGTTCTGCAGTACGTCCTCGTTGACCCCGAAGTAGTTGTAGACGTTCTTCTGGATCTGTTCCATCTGCTTGTCATCCACGGTGTACGGATTGTTCTCGTACTGGTGGATATCACTGTAGGTGTTCGGGAACAAAAGCATACCGTCGCTGTCTCCACCGAATGCCAGAGACCCGAAACGCTGTGCTTCCTTCTTCAGGTCTTCGTCCTTTGTGAAGTTCTGCATCTTCGCCCAGAACCTGAACGTCGCTCCGTTCTTGATGGCTTCCTCGATGCCCTGCTTGTTCAGGTCTATCATCTTCACCGTCGGCTCAAGCGCGTAGTTGCTCTCTCCGAAGAAGTCACGCTTGTACTGGTGCTGCGTAAGGACAACGCACTCGTTAAGTCTTACAGCCGCCATCTGTCCGCGCTGGAACTCATAGCGAAGCCATGCATCGTCCTTGTACTCCACGATCTCGCACTTCGTAGGCAGGACCGTGTAGTAGCCTGTGGTTGTGAGTGACTTGTCCTTGACCGGAACGATGAACGCCGTGTTGTGGATGTCCAGTATCGTGCTTGTTCGTGATAGAAACTGCGGCCATGTCTGCCACTGGTTCGGTCCCTGCTTCAGCTTTGCCTGCAGTCCGGGCTTCGCACTTCCGGTCGATGTGAATTTAAGTTTCGAAATGTGGCGTGCCCTTGCGTAGATCGCCGCCCTTATAAGCTCGGACTCATAAATGGACCCCTGCCACGAATGGAACACCGGCTTGTAAGGTGTCAGCGTCTTGAAGAACTCCGCCCTTACAGCGTTCTGCTGTTCCCTGTTCGGTCTGAATATTGAATCAAACAAACCCATAAACTAATTACCTCTCATTTTTCAGCTGGGCTCCATACTGTGCGTACCACTTCTGTCTTACAGTGAGTGCGTCCAGTAATGCAGCCATCCCATCGATGTGTGCGTTTGCCGATACCTTTATGAGTTTGCCTCTGCCCCGTTCGGTACTCATTTTCACCGCACTATTCAAAAAATGTATCTTCAATAAATCATTATCTCCGATGCATATTTTTCCGTCTTTCATCAAGCCTTCCGCTTCCTGCATGACGCCCCAGAGGTTGTCGCCCTGGTAAACGTCATCGCACACGAACCCGTATGATTTCATGTCCTGAATCAGGTATTGTGCAGAAAATCTGTCGTATCCCACAACCAGCGGAAGTATTTCGTATTGTTCTACCAGCTCCGTAAACCACCTGAAGCAGTCGGTGTAGTCGACGAAGTTGTCGCCGCTCGGCTCCAGCAGACCACGTTCCACATAAAGGCGATACGGAACGCCGTCACGCTCCGCCGCTTCGTCTATCCGCTCCGATGGAAGCCAGAACTTGCTGATGACGTTCAGGACCCCGTCCTTCTCTATCACAACGCACGCGGATGTAAGGTCGGTCGTCTGCGACAGGTCGATTCCGCCTACCGCATAGGAATGAGCGAAGTCTTCCGCCCTCAAATGCTTGCCCATGCACTTCGTGACCGTCTGTGTGGACAGCCACGCCGTACTGGAGTTTTGCTTTACGCATCCGTATTTTGTGATGAACTCTGCCTTCTTCGATAGCGACCCTTCTGCTATTGCGATCTCTTCCAGAAGGTAGTCAACGGAAACCGAAACGCCAAGATTCGGATTCGCCTTCTGGAGCTCATTGATGTCGTTCCATTTTTCGACATCATCGAGCATATACAGAAACGGGGCAAGCCTTGTCTCTTTTGAATCTCCCAAAAGAAGACGCGTGCATCTTTTGATCAGCTCGTCGTATATTCCCTCGTTCTCATATCCTGCCGTGGATATGCTCAACAAAAGCGGCTGCCTCCGCGATCCGAACGATGACTTCAGGACCTCGTAAAATTTGAGTCCGGCTCCGCCCTTCCAGCTCGCGATCTCGTCCGCCACGCACATCGAAATATTCAGCCCGTCTGATTTGTTCGCGCTGAACGCAAGCGATTGCGCTGACGAATTAGTCGATGGGATGTATATGTCCGTTCGTCTTTTCTGCGAGATGCTGTCCAGCTCCGGTTCCTGCATGATCATCTGGTGAAATGCCTGGAAACAAAGGTTCGCCTGCTGAAGTTTCGGTGCTACGAAATAAATCCGTGCGCCGTACTCCCCGTCAAGGAATGCCATGTACTCCGCGATCGCCGCTGCAAATAAGGTTTTGCCGTTCTTCCTGGCTATGACAATGACGGCCTCCCGGAACTGTCTCGCTCCCGTTTCATCAACGACACCGAACAAAACAGCCAGCGTTGCCTTCTGCCACAGCTCCAGCTTTACAAGCTTCGGTGCAAGTTCTCCCTCGTGATGGTGCGCGAAGTTCTCCACGAACCGGATCGCACGCATCGCTTTTTTGTTGTCATAAAAAAAATGCTTGTTTTCAAGACCTTTGATGATGTATTCGTACCAAAGACGCACCCACTTTCCAACGACAACGCGTCCGTCTTTGATTTGCTGGTAATACTCGTAGATATTATTCAATGTCCATCAGGAGCATCTCCAGCTTGCTCTTTCCTTCCCCGTTGTCATCCGGAAGTGCCTTGACAATGTTGATCAAGGTTGAAACCGTTCCGTTCGCAGCGGTTGCTGTTTTGTTGTATTCGGTGATGGCTGGATTCGCAACAAGGTTTTTGCGTCCTTTGACGTATTCCTTCGTCACGAGAGGCCCCTCGCCTTGTATTACTTTTTCAAGTTCTGCCATGATCGTCATCTGGACCTGGTATCGCTTAAATGTTGTTATGAAGAAAAAGTTCTGCGTTACACCTTTCTCTTCAGCTTTGCGAAGTATCTCCTCCGCCTTGCTCTGCAGATCTATCTTGTTTGCCATGTTCATTCCTTCCCAAGCGACTTCACAATCTCACGCTCGCGTTCTGATAATTCCCATACGGCATACTTTATGTCCGCCGCCTTTTCTGCCGTCGCCTTTTCTGCCGCCGCCTTTTCTGATATGAGATACCCTTTCCCGTATATGGTCTTCCCGTATTCCTTCTGTGCATCTAATGCAGAACACGGGTACGTTTCCGAAATTGGTACCGAAAAATCAACGCCGTTCTTCGAATATCTTGCGATCATTGCAGACGTGATCACTTCATTTGGGTATGAGTATTTCGGCAACTCTTTCCGTCGTTCTTTTCTCCACTCGCAGTCTGCCTCGTACACAGCTTTATACAGACTTGGCGCAGATTTCACGCGAAGACCATTTTCGTCCATGTTCGTGAGAAAACTTGTCGACACGATCGCGCCATTCTCGTATGTTACTCCTACGCCTACTGGCAATGCAGTCGCACACGTTGCGCTTAAAGAGCTAAATAGCGTCAGCGTCGGTGCAAACAGGAAGAACTTCACGCCGTGCTCTGTGTACCATCGCAGTATTTCCGCAAGGATGCTGAACGGCGGATTGTCTACTACGATATCGTCGATTTTGTATCGTTCCTTTTGATAGTCTCCGCCAGGGTAAAATGGCCGGACAAAATTCGCACGGTCTACGTTGTACTCTTTTGCGACCCAGTCTGCGACGGCTTCGTAGACAAGCACCGGTGTATAGCAATCATCCGTTGTTTTCTTTATCTCGAACTTGTCAAGAAAATCGTTGTATTCGTCGTTGTCTTCTTCTCTGCTTGTGTCGTGGTGATCTTCACGGTCGAACCAGTCCGCCCCCCCTACATTGGATGTGTCTAAATCAAATCCAAAGCCGTCCATATCCATCTCGATCTCTTCAAGCTCGATGCTCAATGCGTCGAAATCCCATGTGGCAAGTTCGCCTGTCCGGTTGTCCGCAAGCCTGTACGCGTTTGCCTGATCTTCAGTTAGATCAGCAACAACAACAGGCACGGTTTTCATCCCAAGTTGAATGGCCGCTTTGTATCTTGTGTGCCCAGCAATGATAACGCCGTCTTTATCCACCACGATTGGCTGCTGAAATCCAAATTCACTAATGGAATTTGCAACAGCGTCCACCGCCTCATCATTGTGGCGTGGATTGTTCTGGTATGGGCGAATATCTCCCACTAACTTTTGCATTACTTCGAGCTTCTCGCCTTTTTTCATTCCTACCTCCGTTCTCCCTCGTTCCAAAAACACGCACGTCTGCCCTGGTCGGTTTTTTTGTGG
>Ga0310786_10003737_pt1 | contig 21860 bp, 33 predicted proteins | sample AusTroGonzalo_MG_FD_203881 | JGI IMG/M metagenome (GOLD analysis project Ga0310786, IMG submission 203881) | Bovine rumen microbial communities from tropical cattle in Woodstock, Queensland, Australia - Gonzalo_03 (v2) (version 2) | ecosystem: Host-associated > Mammals > Digestive system >...
CCTGCTTTGGGTATATATTCGAGATACTCGATGCGACTGACAAAGAAGCAGTTGAGATCGCAACGAACATCGCACACATTATGGAGAATCAGTCTTACGATCATGGCGCGTCATGGCGTATCGTTTCCGTTGAACTCCTTGAACAGGATGAACGATACAGAATAGCTCCTTATGTGTTGGTAAAATTCCGCGTTCGAGATGCAGGGTAAGGAGGAAACGCAGGATGGAAAAGCTGCAATTCGTATACGTCAGCGATGTGCAGCTGGTAGTTCATGCGCAATGGCTGAACCGGGGAGATTTCGCGGCAGGCTGGTGGGAATGTTCGGCTTGCCGGCGATGGTGCGAGATGCGCGGAAATCTGTACAGCTACTGCCCGCATTGCGGCGCGAAGATGGATGAGAGGGACGAAAATGGCGCTGAGAGAGATCGTCGTTGATAATTTTGCCGGGGGCGGCGGCGCTTCCACCGGCATTGAGATTGCCATGGGACGCTCGGTGGACATCGCCATCAATCACGACCCCGCAGCCATCGCCATGCACCGGGTGAATCACCCGACCACCGAGCACTACACGGAGGACGTGTGGAAGGTTGACCCGGTCACGGCCTGCGCGGGGCGTCCCGTAGCTCTCGCCTGGTTTTCACCAGATTGTAAGCACCACAGCAAAGCGAAGGGCGGCAAGCCGGTGGACAGGCACATCCGGGGGCTGGCCTGGGTGGCGGTGAAGTGGGCCAAAGCGGTTCACCCCCGGGTGATCATGCTGGAGAACGTGGAGGAATTCATGGACTGGGGGCGGCTGGATGAAAACAGCCGCCCGGATCCCCGATACAGGGGCGAGACCTTCCGGCGGTTCGTTCACCGGCTGGAGCGGCAGGGCTACCGCGTGGAATACAGGCTGCTGCGCGCCTGCGACTACGGCGCGCCGACCATCCGAAAGCGGTTCTTCCTGATCGCCCGGTGCGACGGTCAGCCCATCCGCTGGCCGGAGCCGACCCACGGCGATCCTGACGGGCTGGAAGTTGCGGCTGGGCTGAAAAAGCCCTGGGTGCCGGTGGCTGACGTGCTGGACTTCTCGCTCCCCTGCCCTTCCATATTCGCCACCTCGGAGGAGATCATGGAGCAGTACGGCATCCGCGCCGTGAGGCCGCTGTCCGATAAGACCATGAAGCGGATCGCCAGGGGCATCATGAAGTTCGTGGTAGACAACCCCAGACCGTTCATTGTCCAGGTCAATCACAGCGGCGATTCCTTCCGTGGACAGGACGTGACTGAACCATTGGACACAATCACCGCCAAGCACGGAACCGGCGTAATACTGCCGAGCCTGATCCAGTATCACAGCGAACAGACGAAGGATGCGCGAGGCCAGCCAATTCAGAAGCCGCTCATGACCGTGGACGCCTCCAACCGCTACGGCCTGGTGTCCACCTTCATCAGCAAGTATTACGGCGGCGATAACGTGGCGGCGGGAGCAGACAAACCGCTTCCAACGGTGACCGCCATCGACCACAACGCGGTGTGCGCGGTGTCGGTGATGCAGTTCAACAACAACAGCGTCGGCCAGGAGGTCACCAGGCCCATCAACACGCTGACCGCCCAGGTGAACCACTATGCGGAGGTATGCGCCTTCCTGGTGAAATACTACAGCGGCGACGGCAACGGCTCCTCCTGCGGCCATCCTGCCCCGACGATCACGACCAAGGACAGGCTGGGGCTGGTGACCGTTCACGGCCAGGATTACCGGATCGTGGACATCGGCCTGCGGATGCTGACGCCGCGGGAGCTGTTCGACGCCCAGGGATTCCCGCCGGATTACATCATCGACGTGGACGCCGACGGCAAAGCCTACCCGAAATCGGAGCAGGTGGCGCGCTGCGGCAACGCCGTATGCCCGCCGATACCGGCGGCGCTGGTCAGGGCGAATCTTCCGGAGCTGTGCGGGGAGATAAGCGCATGAAGAATCAGCGTGGCGAAGTGAATTGGACAAGACTTCTCGGAGTCGGAGGTGAATAGAGCATGAAGTCACTTGACTATGTTAAGTCCCATATCGACGAGTTTGAGGAAGATGATTTCCTCGACAGACGATTCACAAAGCGGTTCGTCGATTTCCTTCCAACGGATGAATGGGAGGAATTCGGTTTCCGATATACCGGGGATTCCCCTCGTATGCCGAAGGCATGGACGGAGGAGAACATTCTGGAACAGCTCAGGCAGGATGTCGAATTCGGATATGAAAAAGCCGTCGACGAGCGCGGCATCTCGTCCGATCTGATGGCGATGGTGGTCAACGCCTGGTGCAAGGTGCTTGAAAACGGCCTGAACCTCAACGGGGACGATGGATGGTATCACAAAGACCAGTTCACAACGGTTGCAAAGCACTACGGTTGGGAGCTTTGTGAAATGGGAAGTGAGGATACATGATGGCTTACACCAATGAACCGCGTCCCTGCGTGGTGGATGGCTGCCGCGCCCTGTTCCACGGCTGGGCGGAGCTGGAGAAACCGAATATCGAAAATGGCAGGCAGGTCGGCAGATGGAAGAATGTGGTGGCCGTGGCAGAAATGGAGGACGGGACGATAAAAATGGTCACGCCGGAAAAGATACGCTTTTCCGACAGCGACAAGATGTTCACGAAGGACTTTCGGGAGGAATGACGCCATGCCGTACAAGGATGTGGAGACCGATCGCGCTTACAACCGAAATCGCCGTGCGTGGCTGAAGGAGCATGGCATCTGTACGGACTGCGGCTCCAATTACTGCGAACCCGGCCATGTTTACTGCAAAGCCTGCGGGGTGAAGCGGAAGCAGCGGAATGACGCCTATGATTCCAGGGTGTCCAAGACGGAGCGCATGAAAGCCCTTCGGCATGCGCGCATATCTCAGGGCCTGTGCGGGGACTGCGGCAAACCGGCCGAAGCCGGACGTCCTACATGCCCCAGGTGCCGCGCCCGTCGGCGCGAGAGCGCGCAGGTCGCCAGAATCCGAAATCGGATCAAACGGGAAACGGAAGCCAAAGTGGTGACACGACATACAGGAGGTACAGCAAATGTCTGAGCATATTCAGCTCACCTACGCGCCTTTTCCGTCCGTTCAGGGGCAGAAGATCAGGCGCTGGGAATGCCATCTGAACGGGGTACACGTCGGGAATATCACTTACAGCCCCGGAAGGCGGTATTCCGCCGGCGATTATTCGGCGGAGGTATACGAATGTGAAGATCCGGGCGTCTACAATCTTCCATACCGGCGGACCAGAACGTGCGGCGACTATCATTCCGTTTATGCCGCGAAGGTCGGCATGCTGGAAAAGGCCAGGGCGTATGCCCGCTATGCCCAGGTCGAGAAAGCCCGAAAAGCCCCGGCAGCCTTCCTGCCGTCCGGGGATTATCAATTCTACCCCACCCCTTCCGCGCTGGCGGGCAGACTGTTTGGAGCCGTGAATTTCAACATGGTCAAAACGGTGCTGGAACCCAGCGCCGGGAAGGGCGATCTGCTGGATTTCGCCATGCAGCGCAAAAAGACCTGGCGCATTGGCAGGCAGCGCAGGTCCCACGATGGCGATGTGCTGGAATGTGACTGTGTGGAGATCGACCCGAATCTCCGGGCCATCCTTCAAAGCAAGGGTTACCGCGTGGTGCATGACGATTTCCTGTCCTTCGCCACCCGCAAGCGATACGACCTGATCCTAATGAATCCCCCGTTCTCCGAGGGGGGATCTCCACCTGATTCACGCCATAGAGCTGATTCAAAACGGCGGGCAGGTCGCCTGCATACTGAATGCCGAAACCATTCGGAACCCCTGCAGCAACAGCCGGAAGCTGCTGGCGAAGAAGCTGAAGGAATACGGCGCTTCCATACGCTTTGTCAACGACGCCTTTGCCGGGGCTGAGCGCCGGGCGAGGGTGGACGTGGCCCTGGTGAATATCTCCATCCCATACACCTTCACCGATGAAACCCTATGGGAGAACCTGAAAAAGGCGCGGGAGGCGGACGGGCTCAAGGACGATACGCAGGCGGGCAGCATCGCCCCGGCGGACAATGTCGAACGGCTGATCCGGGAACACGACATGATGTGCGCGGCGGGAATTTCGCTGATGCGCTGCTATAACGGGGTGGCCGGGCACATCCATCCGGGTGACCGATGCTCTCCGTTCATTACATTGAACATCGGCGAGGCCAGCCACATCGGCGTGGAAAGATGCGGCGCGGAGCACGTCAACAAGTTCCTGCGCATGGTTCGCGCCCATTACTGGCAGGAGCTGTTCGACCTTCCGGACCTTCGGAACCGGATGACCTCGGATATGCAGAAGCAGTACAGCAGCCTGATTGATGAAATGCGGGACTACGAGTTTTCCCGCTTCAACATTCGGCAGGTGATCGAGCGAATCATGGGGCAGATCACCGTCGGCGTGGAGGAAGCCATTCTCAAGTGCTTTGAAAAGCTGTCTGCGGAGCATTCCTACAACGAAAACCTTCCCAATGACAACATCCACTACTACAACGGCTGGAAGACCAACAAGGCCCATTTCGTCAACATGCGGTGCATCATTCCCACGTGGGGATGCTTCGCCACCAAGTACCGGGAGGACAGCAACGGGCGGTATACGGGCAGTTACATGGCCATATCGCCGGAGGGATGCTTCAAGGTGCTGTCCGATCTGGAAAAGGCGCTGAACTATCTGGACAGGGGCGAAACCTCGGATATCGACCTGATTGCCCAGCTCAACGCGGCAAAGCTCGCTGACCGGAACCGCAATATCGCCTGCAAGTATTTCAGCGTCACCTTCTTCAAGAAAGGGACCTGTCACATCAAATTCCACGACCAGAAAATCGTTGACAGACTGAATATCTACGTCGGACGCAGCAAGGCGTGGCTGCCGCCCTGCTATGGCCAGGTGCGGTACGATGAAATGGACGACGAAAGCCGCCGGGTCGTGGATGAATTCCAGGGGCGCGAAGCCTATGAGAACGTCATGAAGAACGCGGACGATTACCTGATTGACGTCCGGGCGACGCCGCTGCTGACGGCATGAACAGCCTCCGCGAGTGCCTCTGAGGAGCTGAGATAAATAACGGAATGGAAGGAGAAGATCACATGGTACGAAAAAGGGGGATTGACGAATGAGCGATCCAACGCCGATTCTCGTGGCGGTGGCCTGGGCGGACATCTTCGCCCTGGCCGCGCTGCGGTTCCTGAAATGGATGGCTTTGCTGGCTGTGGCCGGGCTGATCGCCGGGGCGATCAGTCGGCGGCGCTGAGTGTTTGAGAGGGGCGGGATAGCACATGAAACGACCGTACCGATATTACTGCCTTGACAGGCCGCCGATGCCCGGCACGGTTCCAAGGGGCATGACCAGTCTTGAGGATTTCCGGGAATTCAGGCGCGTTGACGAAATAGATGCCTGCGCCTGCGGGTATGTCGAGTATGACCGAGAGCTGAAGGCGAGCGAGATTCGCGCCTATAAACTGGCGGCTGTGGAACGCAAGCACAACTGCAATGACGATTACTGTGAGATTCAGGAGGCGGGAGAATGCAGGATGAAATCAAGAGCATGAGCGAAGCCGAGGTATTGGCAGAGCTGAATACGACCAGGCAGCGCATGGAAAAGCTGGCCATTGAAGTGGGCTATATCGGCTCACAGATTTCAGCGAGGAAGCTGGCCCTTAGCGCCAGGGGCTTAAGCGTCAAGAAGAACACCACGGACGGCGAGCTGGTCACCATGCGCACGAAGTATCAGGAATTGAGCAACGAAATCAGCCAGATCAAAGCCCGTCGCCAGAAGCTGCTCAAGGCAAAGCAGGAGTACGAGAAGGCCAAGCCGCCCGAGAGCAGGAAGATCAAGCCGCGCGGTGAGAGGCCGAAGAACCGCGTTTATATGGGCAGTGAGTTCAGGGACTGCACCGGCTATGAGCGTCGGCTTGCGCTGCTGATGGCCTATGAGATTGGCCAGAAGCGATACAGCGAGCTGAAGCGCCAGGCCAGCGATGACACTCGGAGCGGTGAGACTGACTTCTATACCGGCGGCCAGCGTTCCCATTGGGATGACGCCTGCCGACGGCCGGAGTTCAAAGTCGCAGACGACTTTGAGCGGATGATGCGGACTAACTACAACACGTTCGCCGGAGAGGAGCTGTAGTATGTGGAAATGCTTGAAAACGTGAAGAAGGCATTGAGGCTTTGCTGCTATGAGCCGGATCCGTATGACGATGATCAGCCCTGTAAGATGGTCGTTTCCTGCGATATTTGCCCTTACTGGGATGAAGAATGCGGATGCAGGGAGACTGATCTGTTCAACGATACTCTGAAGCTGTTGGATAGGCTGGATGAGGTGAGTATGAAATGTGAGGAACGCAAGAATGATGCAGATGGACATGAGGGCAATGAACCCCAAAGAGCTGTACCGGAGCTCCACCGGATCATAGAGCTTTTGCAGATTGAGCGCGAGTGCGTCAGCAGGAACCACGATCAGAGCTGTGACCGCATCTGCGGCGCCTGCGATCTGGCGCAGGAGGATCAGGAATTGCTCTCGGTTTACGACGGAGCGATTAACTATCTGAAGGCGCTGAGGCAGAAGGACGAAGAGATCAGAAGCCTTCAAAAAACGATTGCAGAGCTGTGCGACGGCATCGCGCAAACGGCGCCAAGGGTGCTGAGTATCGCAGACATCATCGACAATCTGGTGACGCCCACGGTGATCTGGTTTGAGTCACGAAATGCGAACGTGTTTGCCGGTGTCTGGCAGATCGATCATTACGAGATGGAGGACGGCTCTATACTAACCGACCTGGGCATGGAGATTGCAGAGGCTCCGGGGGCTTATAACGTGCTCTGGCGGGTATGGACGGACAATCCGAATGACGCGTGCCGCAACGCGCACCCCTGGCAGAATCATGAACATGAACAGGGAGGAAACAGAAGCGATGATCTGGGGCAATAAGCGACTGAAAAATCTGGTAGACATTGGAATGATCGGTAACACCGATGAAAAAAACATCAACCCGGCCTCGATCAACCTTCGCCTGGGGCATACGTTCCTGGAGCCGGAGGCGGAACAGGTCGTCAAGCTGGGCGAGGAAATGCGGTACAAGCGTTTCGAGGTTCAGGACAGCCACTTCATTGTCCTCAATCCTGGCGGTTTCATGCTGGCGACCACGCTGGAGTGTATCGACGTTCCAATCAAAGCTGCGGCATTTGTCCAGGGCAGATCAAGCATTGGCCGCGCCGGGCTGACGGTTCAAAACGCCGGGTTTGTGGACCCTGGATTCAGAGGCCACATCACCCTGGAGCTGAAGAACGACAGCCCTTGTCCCATCGTGCTGTTTCCGGGCTATCCCGTGACGCAGTTGGTGTTCATGGACGCCTGTGACGTGTCGGAGGGGTACAAGGGCAAGTATGTCGGCCAGGTGGAGGCGATCGGCTCCCGGATGCAGCTGGACGGCATCACGCCGGGCAACGCCATATGAGCCAAGGTCGGCGCAAAGGGGATGATGAAAATGCCTGACCTGGAACAGGTCATTGGAAACATTCGGATCATTCGTACCTGGGCCGCGTGTTCGGCGATCAGGTCGAAGGATATGGGCAGGATCAGGGAGACGATGGACGACGCGCTGACCCTGCTGGAAACACAGCGGCCCAGGCTGCTGACGCTGGAGGAGATTCCGCTCACAGCGGGCATCCTCTGGCTGGAGGAAAACGACTGCGTATGCGCCGCGATGTTTGAGCGCCTGGAGCCTCAAACCGTATTCGGTCGTATGACGAACATCCTGAAATTCAACCTCCTTGGCAGAAGCCGTTTGTGCGGACATGACGTGATGACCTACGGACGCAAGTGGCGGTGCTGGACACAGTGCCCCACGACTCAGCAGAGAAAGGCGGAGAAATGGAATGGGGAACAGTCTCAGAGGACCGCAGCACGGAAATAAGGCGCCGTATGTGATGCGTCTGGAACGGGTATGCCAGCTGATCGAGCTGGACGGGAGATTCCCGGCCATTGAATTCAATCCGTGCAGCGATGCCGGAGAAATCCGGAACAGGCTGCTCACGCAGATCGGCCTGAGGATCCGGGAAAACGGGGTGATTACCCTGGTCCTGCCGGGCAGCTTGAACATCACGGCCTTCGGGCTGACGCTGGCAAACTATAAGAAGGTCTGGCGCTGCTGGCAGAACGGCGTTCCCACCGAAGCTCAGCGCCGGGCGGTGAGGTGGGGATGATCGGCGATTTATGGAATGCGAAGGAGGCGAAGCGGAATGAAGGGCGCTGAATCGATCCTGCTCAGGCTGAAATCATGGTTCACGTTTCAGAAGGAACGGACCCTGCTGTCCCTGAAATGCCTTGGACTGCGGATCATTCTTTGGGAGGAGCGCTTGAAGCTCGCCCTGCTGATCGCCGCAAAGCGATTGTTGCAGCGGCTCGGAGGTCATGACCATGGCTGAAAAACCGATCCTGTTCAACACCCCAATGGTCAGAGCCATTCTGGACGGAAGAAAAACGCAGACCCGGCGGTTGGTGAAGGGTCTGCCGCTGGCGGAGCCATGGTTCACCGTTGAGGATGGCAGACCGCTGATGTGCGATGAGAGCGGCGACTGGTATCCCGCAGAGCGGTTCTGTCGGGTCCAGCCCGGAGACATCCTGTGGGTGCGGGAAACCTGGGCAAAGGATACAGGGCGCTTCCTGTACCGCGCAGACTATGGAGACACCGAAGAATTCTACATGAATGGTCGGGAAATCAAAATGGCTTGGCATCCCTCCATCCACATGCCGAAGGAGGCGGCGCGGCTGTTTCTTCTGGTGAAGGACGTGAGGATTGAACGGTTACAGGATATGACCGAAGACGACGCTTTGGCAGAAGGCGCGAACGCAGGCGAATATCTGGATGAGCAGGGCAACTTAATAGACGTTTACTACCCACATGAAGATTTTTCCCAGATATGGGACAGTACTATCAAAAAAGCCGACCTCCCGCGCTACGGATGGGATGCAAACCCGTGGGTGTGGGTGATCGAGTTTGAAAGGACAACCAATGTCGTATGACAGGTTTGAAGAGAGAAAGCGAGGGGGACACCAATGGTGATTAATGTCAGTCAGGCGATTGGAAAGATCACTCTGATCGAGGACATCGGGAGGACTGTTGAAAGGATATGCGATAACGAGAAGGTTGAGCACAGCGACATTGAAAAGCTCGACCTGGCCTTAGAACTGCTCGAAGAATACGGCGCTCTGCTGAAAGCCGCAATGGTGCAGCTATGAAGGGCTTTGAAACTGCCCGGTGCAAAGCGATGGTCAGCATCGCCATTGTCAGCCTGTTCCTGATGATTGGTATGCTGCTCTCGGGGGTCATTGACGGTTGGCTCAAGAACCGGTATCAGGATTATGACAAGGCGCTTCAGATTGTGGATGACGCGGAGCTGTTCGATCAAGCCATGCGTACCTGCGCAGGGTACGCATTTGTCCAAGGCGAGCTCAGGGCGGTAGACCCCGTTTCCATCCCGGACATTCCCGGAGAGTATGGATATATCATCAAAATCAGGCAGCGCCAAAGGAGGCACACCCGGACATTTACCAATACGGACAGCAAAGGGCATACGCATACCCGGATCCAAACCTATCGAACGTGGCATGATGAGCAAACCTGGAGATGGCACTGCGAGCAGATTTCATTCCTGGGACACCATTTCCCATATGGTACCATCCATGCACCCAGTGCCCGATACATCGACACAATCTATGAATCCAGCCAAATTCGATATGTGTATTACGCCTGCGCAGCCGAGTATACCGGCACACTGTGGGCCCGGCTCGGAGACAGTGAAATATCTGAAACGGTATTTTATGAGGGGCAGGATATTGGCGAGACCATTTCATGGCTGGAATCTGGCTGGGAGAAGATCGTGTTCTGGATTGTGTGGATGCTGCTGATGGGGCTGGCCATTCTCGGTTTCCACATCCTATAAAACGAAAGAAGGGTGAGACATGGGAAAGAAGACCAAAATCGACTGGTGCGATGCCACATGGAATCCTGTCACGGGCTGCTATCACGATTGCCCCTATTGCTATGCAAGGGGGATTGCCAATCGTTTCGGCACACCGATGCAGGGAGAAGGATTCAGGAATACCTACATAGTCGAAAAGCCGATACGCAAAACCGCCATGCCTGGAACCATAGGGGCAATCAACCCGTATCCGCGTGGATTCCGGCCAACCTTTCACCGCTACAGGCTGGACATCCCGGCGCGCTGGACAAAGCCGCGCACGATCTTTGTGTGCAGTATGGCTGACCTGTTCGGGGAATGGGTGCCTGACGAGTGGATCGTGGATGTGCTGAACGCATGTCGACTGGCGCCGCAGCATCGGTATTTGTTTCTGACCAAGAACCCACGGAGATACGATCAGCTGGAAGATGCAGGCATCATCACAGAAGAAGATCAAAACTTCTGGCTGGGAAGCACGACAACGGACATCAACAGGGATTTGCTGCATTGGAATCGAGCACTGCATACCTTCCAAAGCTGTGAACCCATGCTTGCGCCTTGGAATCCGGCCGGAGAACCAAACCGCAAATACGAGGGGGCATGGCCGGAATGGGTGATCTTCGGCGCGGAAACCGGGAACCGCAAGGGAAAGATTATCCCTGAAAAAGCCTGGATCGACAACGCGGTTCAGATGTGCCGAAACATAGGCGCAAAGGTATTCATGAAGGAGAGCCTGCGCGGGCTGATGGGCGCAGACTTCAGGCAGGAAACACCGTGGATGCAGGAGGGGATAAGATGACGGATAAATTGTTGTTTCAATGCAGGGGAAAAAGCGCCGTGACCGGCGGATGGGTTTACGGTTATCCTGTACCGTTTCCGGACGGAATCAGCGGTTGGGCGCTGACAGGAGAGCACTTCTTCACTTCCGACCGGAGCCGCGTCGCAACGACCGAATTCGAGGAGGTATTATACGACACCATCGGACGATTCGCCGGGGTTGCGGACTATTTCAACAATCCGGTTTTCGAGGGCGATATTGTGAGTACCAAACCGAAGATGCGGGGTGTTGTGCGGTTCGGCGCTCATCTTCCGGGCGTGTCGCACCTGGAGAAAACGGCATTCGGATTTTACATCGAATGGTCTGGCCCGGAAGCCAATGTGTTCCGGCAAGACGTGGGATACTGGTTTGAAAGGCGGGAGCTTGTCATCCGTGGGAACATTTACGACAATCCGGAGCTTTTGGAGGTGAGCACATGACGACGGAGCAGAGGGAACACCTTGCCACCACCATCGCCATTCTGGACATGGCTTCCGCGATCCTGAAGGATCTCAAATCGAGCGCCTCTGACATCGTCGGCAGGCAGGCGGAGATCATGCAGGAGGTTCTCGACAACGATCTGGGGGGATGATTGATGGCTGGTCGTCTATGGAAGCCGGAAGTCGGCTCAAAGGTCTGGTTCGTCACGGAGCACTTCTGGCGGCGACCGGGGGCAGCGAAGTGGCAGCCGGAATATGAGTTCATGGTCTATCAGGGGGAAGTCATGGGCTACAGAACGGGCAAATGGACGGATGTTGAGATCATGTATCGCCTTGAGGAAGGCGGAATCCATCTGACCGACATCGTTCTTCGGGCGGACAGGCCGACCATCTTCGACAACGCCAGGGACGCCGCGCTTTACGCGCAGGAGAAAACCGACGAATATCTGAAGCATTGGGGCTGGATCTGGTCATCCGGGATGTGGCCGGACAGGCCGCCCATGCCCCGGCGGTGGGAGAAATACCTGATACCGACGGATGAAAAGGAGTGAGTGGCGTGAATGGCATTGACTGGAAAAGCGACCTGAAGGATGCCATGTGGGCCATGTTCTGGGTGAAGCAGAACGCTTCACCGGCGGACGTCGAAGCCGACAAGGACGCGCTGAAGGACAGCGTCGCGCGGCTGATTCGGATGACCACCCAGAAAAACGCCGGCCAGCGCGGTGCGAAGAATTGTCTGGACTGGGAAAGCCTTGATACCGCGCTCATGAATATTGCCTGCGCCGCAACGTCGCTCTGCCTGAGCGGCGCTCTGGGTGATATGCCCGAAACCATCGAAGGAGATTTTTAAACGAGGAGGGTTTTTGAGATGATCGCTTACTTATGCGATTGCCGGAAGAAATGTGCCGACAGCCCCGGATGCTTCAAAAATGGCATGGATGTGGGATTCTGCAGGCACACGACAGATCCGAAACATGCGTTGAACGGCGAGTGTGCGGAGCCGCAGAACCATCCCGAACGCTTCAATGCCGTTTACGACAAAACGAACGACGCCGTGATGTACTACATTGAAAAAGAAACATGGAGGAACGAAAATGTACATCGTGATGAAGGATGGCATGTACATGATGAATTACCGGGATCTGGGAATCCGTGAAATCGACCAGACCGGAGAATACCGGCCGATCATGACCGGCTTATACAGCGTGCGCAGCGAGGATGCCATGCGGGTGAAATCCGGGGCTGTGGCGGACACATTGGGCGCTGTTTCAATCATGGAAAGGGTCAGGGACAGGAGGTGTAATCGAAAATGACGCGCAGTGAGATATTGGTAAATGCCATGCGCTGTGTCAATGGGGATCGCGAGCAGCAGTACGGCAATCCTGAGAACAACTTTATGACCATCGCGCGATTCTGGACGGCTTATCTCAATGCCAGCGGGGCCGGCGACGGCGCGAGCGTCACCATCCGCTGCCAGGATGTCGCCGCCATGATGAGCCTCGTGAAAATCGCGCGGATTGCGACCGGCGCTCAGAAGGACGACAACTGGGTGGACCTGGCGGGTTACGCGGCCTGCGGGGGCGAGCTGGGGAGCGGCGATGATCCGATCAAACGCAGTTGCGACGGGTGAGATTCATGCGTGAGCCTGAGGAGAAGGGCGCGGGGGCTTGACAGAACGGCTTCCAAAAGTGCCATATGTGTGCATAGGGTGTGCATACGGGTGGTTTGACAGCCTGTGGTATAATTAGAATGGGTTTCATGATGAAATCCGGAGCGCGCGTCGCATGAGATGCGCGCTCTCTTTTTTATGGCCGCCTTCGGGCGGCGGAATGGGGTCTGCCAGGTCCATTCCCCTTATTCGTCCCATGCCACTTCCGTGAGGGAGGAGGCGAATCGGTCTGCGTCTGACTCCTTGGCGCAGAGTTTCAATGCGGCCTGTCGCCACACGCCGCGGCTTGATACCGACAGCGAAGGAGAGACCCCGTGGAAAAAAGGTACATAGACATCGACATCGCCGATCTGGTGCCCTACGACAGAAACCCGCGCAAAAACGACGGCGCGGTGGATGCCGTTTCGGAGAGCATTGACCAGGTCGGCTACATTACGCCCATCGTGATCGACGAGAACCGGCAGATTCTCGCGGGCGAAACCCGGTGCAAGGCGCTGAAGAAGCGCGGCGTGGTGCGCGACAAGGTTCTGCAGGTGATCGGCCTGACGGAAGAACAGAAAAAGAAATACCGGCTGCTCGACAACAAGGTCGGAGAGATTGCCGAGTGGGATCTGGAGCTTCTGGCCGGGGAGCTGGAGGCCGTTGATTTCGACGGGTTTGATTTCGGCTTTGACGATCTGATGGCGGATTTCGCGCCGGAAGATCACGAAGGCGGGCAGGCCGAAGAGGACGGTTACGAGCCGGAGCTGCCGGAAACGCCGACGGCGAAGCGCGGCGACATCTGGCAACTGGGGCGGCATCGCCTGATGTGCGGCGACAGCACCGACGCCGGGGATGTCGGGCGGCTGATGGGCGGCAGGCTGGCCGATCTGCTGCTGACCGACCCGCCGTACAATGTGAACTACGAGGGCGGCACCGGCCTGACGATTCAGAACGACAACATGGAGGACGCCGAGTTCAGGAAGTTCCTCCGGGACGCCTTCCGCTGCGCCGACGGCGCGATGAAGCCCGGCGCGGCCTTTTACATCTGGCACGCGGACAGCGAGGGCTACAACTTCCGCGGCGCCTGCCATGACATCGGCTGGCAGGTCCGGCAATGCCTGATCTGGAACAAGAACGCGCTGGTGCTGGGGCGGCAGGACTACCAGTGGAAACACGAGCCGTGCCTGTACGGCTGGAAGGGCGGCGCCGCGCACACATGGCTTAACGACCGGGCGCAGACCACGGTCATGGACTGCGACAGGCCCTCGAAGTCCGACATCCACCCCACCATGAAGCCGATCTCCCTGTTTGATTATCAGATCCGGAACAGCTGCCCCGTCGGCGGCGTCGTACTGGATCTGTTCAACGGCTCCGGCACGACGATCATGGCCTGCGAGCAGAATGGGCGCAGTGCCTGCGCCATGGAGCTGGATCCCGGATATGTCGATGCGGCCATCGACCGCTGGGAGAAATTCACGGGCGAAAGGGCGGTTCTCCTGAATGAGTGAACGCCTGACGCTGGGCAGCCTGTTTGACGGCTCGGGCGGTTTTCCGCTGGGCGGTCTGCTGGCTGGCATTGAGCCCGTCTGGGCTTCCGAAATTGAACCGTTTCCCATAAGAGTAACCACAAAGCGACTTCCACAAGTGAAGCACTACGGCGACGTTTCAACGCTGAACGGCGCGAGGCTTCCTCCCGTGGACATCATCACATTCGGCAGTCCCTGCCAGGATATGTCCGTAGCCGGGCGCAGGGCTGGCCTTGATGGTGATCGTTCCAGCCTGTTCTATCAGGCGATTCGCATTGTGAGAGAAATGAGGGAAGCGACGCATGGAGAAAAACCGCGATACATCGTCTGGGAAAACGTCCCAGGCGCTTTTTCATCCAACAACGGACAGGACTTCCGGGCAGTCCTCAAATCGATCATCAACATCAAAGTCCCGGAGACCGATGTGCCTCCGCCTGAAAAAGGCGGGTGGCCCAAAGCCGACTTATATGTGGGTGACAGATGGAGCATGGCTTACAGAGTGCTTGACGCGCAATACTGGGGAGTCGCCCAGCGTCGCCGTCGTGTGTTCCTTGTCGCGGATTTTGGTTCCGAGAGCGCCGGAGATATACTCTTTGAGCGCCCGGGCTTGCCGTGGCATACTCGACAGGGCGGTGAAGCGGGGGCGGGAGCTTCCGGACGTGCTGAAGGCAGCCCTGGAGCAGCAGGCGTCTGGTGCGTAAATCCGCAGGGGAGCAGCGGCATCACCGTGACGGATGATGTCGTAGCGACCCTCGTTGCCCAGGATCACGGCCATCATCCGGCTGTGCTGGCGGCTGGATTCTGCACCGAACACAGCGCTCAATCGGGAAGTATCGGCTATGAGGAGGAGCGCAGCCCTACGCTCCGCGCCGGTATTGTTCCTGCCGCGCTCTTGTTTGAGAACCATCCGCAGGACAGTCGATACGACGGGCCAAAGGAAAGCAGCCCTGCGGTGACGGCCAGGTACGGCACCGGCGGAAACAATCAACCGCTGGTCGCGGAACCGAAAGCATTCGGCATCGGAGCCTACAACAGTCTGGCGTGGCTGTCCGAGAATCCTCACGCGGGGATATACGAGGCGGATACAGCCCGGACGCTGGATCAGTCCGGCGGCAATCCTGCAGCGCACCAGGGTGGCATGGCTGTGGTGGAAGCCTACGCCATGACCATGTGCAGTTTCATCCAGACAGGAAAAGACGTCACGCCTCCGCTGATGGCGCGGGATTACAAGGATCCCATTGCGGTCAAAGCGCCGATGGAGTATCGGGTGCGGCGGCTGATGCCCGTGGAATGCGCAAGGCTCCAGGGGTTCCCGGACGATTGGTGCGCTGACCTCGGCACCGAAGAACCGGGCGAGGATGAGATTGATTTCTGGATGGATGTGTTCGAGACACACCGGCGGCTGGTGACCCGTGCGGGAAAGCCAAAGACCAGAAGGCAAATCATCAAATGGCTGAAGAATCCGCATATTGACAGCGCGGAATACCGCATGTGGGGAAATGCTGTCGCGCTGCCGTGCGTTTACTTTGTAATGGCTGGCATCGTTAAGCGGCATGAGGCTGAGTATAACAACAGGCCGTAGAGCCTTGAGCATAAGGAGGAACACAAAATGAACAACTTCAAACTGGAAGCGCCCTGGTACACCTATCAGAAGAAAGTCAAAGCCATGTTTGACCGCGACCCTGACATCAATGTCGGCGAGGTCTACCAGAGGGAGAACGGCAAGGACTACGGCTTCGACGTCGATGTCCGCAACCACGAGAAGTACCTGGCCCTTGACCGGGTGCTGAACCGCGTGAAGATCTTCGGCAACGTCACCCTGTTCATCGCCCTCTACGACGAGGAGAACACTCTGACGGATGAGGCTGTCGCCGTCTATAAGACCATCTTCAAGGGCAACCCCATCGTGCGCAAGATCGAGGATGTGGTTGATCCCACCGGCACCCATCACGGTTATGTCGTGTTCAATCCGGAGGTCATCCAGTTCTACGACGACGATCTTTCTGACTACCGTCGCAACTGGACAGGGCTGGCTCAGAACATCGCCCGTGAGCTGTTTGACGACGCGGCTCACGGCGTATGCTTCTGCACCGCCGACGTCCGTGAGAACGCCGGGGAGGAGGATTCCGACGATGCGGAGGAACCCTCTGAGCTGATGGAGTAACGATTTGGGCACAGTAAGAGCCGTGGACGCCTCTCTTTGACGCGAACCGCCCACGGACATTATAGACCTGCCGACGCCTCTGCCATTTTCGTGGCGCCACGAAAATGGTATGCGTACCACGGGGGCGGCTCCGGGATGAACTGAGCGTTCGCGCAACACCTCAGAGAGATCGACAACGGCAATGCCCAGCCGGCCTATAATCTTTTCACGGCCAAAGGCCCGCTCACAATCCGGGCAGGGGCAAAGCCGCTGGAACACCTTTGGTTCCCCGGTTTTATCCGCGAAAGCCGGGAAAGCCCCGAACCCCGATGCCGATCACGCCGGGATTCGGGGCGGTTAATGGCGCACGGCGATATGCTGATTCTTTTTGTTTTATCATTAGAATAAAAAGTTATGCTGCCATTCTTTGAGTTTTTTCTGGCTTTCTTTATGCGCGAACCATCTAAATGAAAGATAGGGAGAGCAAGTGAATTGGTACGGGCTTCGGACGCTGAGCCCGTCAGCGTCCACCGGCAACCGGGAAGTTTCCCCACCATAGTCGCCTATTCTCATGCCGCGAATCAGGGGCGCACCCTGTGGACGGCACCATTAGCGCAGTCGTGAGCTGACCGCTCACGGGGATATAAACACCGCTGGCGGGGGTGGTGTTGGCTCGATGACAGGATGATTTCCCGGCTCGCCGGAGCGTTGCGTCGCCGGTTTTGTGACAAGTGACAAGTGTGACAAGAATTTCAGGGAAATTTTATTTCCGCTGTTTAGGCGTTTTTCGTGAGACGCGGGCGCTCTGTGACAAAAATCTTGTCACAGACGGGTTTCGGCTCAAAATGCGGCGAAAAATTCTTGTCACAGGAGCTTGTCACACCAGAGATCTCAGGTTTTATATGGCCTCTCGGCCTATATGTGACAAGAGTGACAACTATTTTTATATAAAAGATATTTTTCTAAAACAGGTATACGGGCGCGCGCGAGGCCCGCAAATACCCGCGTATATACGTATATATAATATATAGGGGAATTTTGGCCTTGTCACGTCACATCCGGCCCGGGCCGCATTCGGGCGTTGGCCCGTTTCTGTGACAAGCTCGGAATAAGAGTTGGTGAGAATGAGAGAGTCCAATCCGTTTTACAAGACCGCAAAATGGAAGCGGCTGCGCAGTGTGGTGCCGATCACGCCGGGGTTCGGGGCGGTTAATGACGCATTGCACGGGAGGATGCTGTCCAAAGAGTGCGGGATCTGCGTCTCAACCATTTCGTTGTCAAGGAGCGATAGCCCATGCCATACACGCCCAACAAGCCCTGCGCGCACCCAGGCTGCGCAAAGCGTGTGCCGCGCGGCGAGATGTACTGCGAGGAGCACAGGCCGCTGCACCCGAAGGAGAAGGAATCGCGCCCGGCGGCTTCGCGCGGTTACAACCGCGACTGGCGGCGGGCAAGGCTCGATTATCTGGAGAGGAATCCGCTGTGCGTGGAGTGCCGGAGGGAAGGGCGTTTCGTCCGCGCTGATGTGGTGGATCACATCGTCCCGCATCGAGGTGACCGGCGTCTCTTCTGGGACAGCGACAACTGGCAGAGCCTCTGCAAGCACCACCACGACGTCAAGACCCGGACGACCGACAGAGAGTACATCAAGGCGCATCCGTGGCACAGCGGGGGGTAGGCCGACGACAGCCCGGGGGAGGGGGGTATCGCATCTCTGCGGTCGCCGCCGGGAGACCGACGCCCAGCCCACGAAGAAATCTTTTCGGGTTCAAACACCCTATTGACCCTTGACTTCATCATGACCCTCTTGGCACAGAAAGGACGATGAACATGGCCAGAGATGGCACCAACAGGGGCGGCCGACGCCCCAGATCAGGCCCAAACAAAGCGGCGCTGGCAGATAAAGTGATAAATGGGCGCTCTGCAAACATATTGCAGTTCCAGACAGATGACATGAATAGCGGGGATCTGCCGGATGGCGCAGAGCTTGAAGGCGTGGATATGCCGAAACCCAATGAATACCTGTCTGCAATGCAAAGAAGCCTCAAAGATAGCAGCGGGAATACGGTGTTGCAGGGCAGGCCGCTCGGAGCCGACCTGATATTCAACGAAATATACTCATGGCTGAAAGCGCGAAAATGCGCCAAGCTGATTAATCCGCGCCAGGTAGAACAGTATTCCGAATTGATGGCACGCGCCATTCAGTGCTCCGAGGCACTGAGCAAATTCGGCCTTATTGGCAAACACCCCACAACCGGCGCGCCCATTCAAAGCCCTTATGTTGACGCAGAGCTGAAGTACATCAAGCAGGCAAACATTGTTTGGAGCGAGATATTTCGCATCGTTGAGCAAAACTGTCTGGAGCCATATGAGGGCATGCCGACTGGCGATGGTATGGAACAGCTGATATTCGGGGGGAAGCCCAAATGGTGAAATACAAGCCTACCCGTTTCATGGCAAAGTCCAGTCACTATAGCAAAGAGGCCGCCGACCATGCGGTCAACTTTATCACATCTCTCACCCACACGAAGGGCAAATGGGCGGGAGCAAAGTTTGAGCTGCTGCCCTGGCAGGAACAGATCATCCGGGATATATTCGGTACGCTCAAGCGGAACGGATATCGCCAGTTCAACACGGCTTATATCGAAATTCCGAAGAAGAACGGCAAGAGTGAGCTGGCTGCTGCCGTTGCACTGAAGCTGCTCTGCGCAGACTACGAGGACGGGGCGGAGGTCTATGGCTGCGCCGCTGACCGCCAGCAGGCGTCCATCGTATTCGAGGTCGCCGCAGAAATGGTGCGCAATTCACCCACGCTGTCCAAATGGCTGAAGGTGAACAAGAGCCACAAGCGCATCAGTTTTCAGGCAAAGAACAGCTACTACCAGGTGCTGTCAGCCGAGGCGTTTACCAAGCACGGTTTGAATGTCCATGGCGTCATATTCGACGAGCTTCACGCACAGCCGAACCGTAATCTGTTTGATGTGATGACGAAAGGCTCCGGCGATGCCAGAACCCAGCCGCTGTATTTCCTGATCACCACAGCCGGCAACGACATCAACAGCATCTGCTACGAACAGCACCTTAAAGCGCTGGACATCATGAGCGGAAAGAAGCACGATCCCACCTTCTATCCGGTTATCTATGGCGCCGCCGACGAAGACGATTGGACGGATCCGAAGGTATGGAAAAAGGCCAATCCGTCCCTTGGCTACACCATTGATATCGAGAAAGTCAAGGCCGCGTGCAGCAGCGCACAGGAGACACCGTCCGAAGAAAATGTCTTTCGCCAGCTGCGATTGAACCAGTGGGTAAAGCAGTCCGTGCGCTGGATGCAGATGTCCAAGTGGGAAGCCTGCGAGTTCGACTTCAAGGAAGAAGACCTGGAAGGGCGCTTGTGTTATGGCGGGCTGGATTTGTCCAGCACCAATGATATCACGGCCTTCGTTCTGGTATTCCCTCCGGAGGACGAGGAAGATAAATACTATATCCTCCCCTACTTCTGGATCCCGGAGGACAACATGGAAGCGCGTGTCAAAAGGGACCGTGTGCCCTATGACCTGTGGGAAAAACAGGGTTTCATCAAGGCGACCGAAGGAAACGTGCTCTATTACTCGTTCATCGAAGACTTTATCATCCAACTCGGCGAACGGTTCAACATTCGTGAAATCGCATATGACCGTTGGGGGGCTACCCACATGGTACAGAACCTCCAGGAAGCAGGTTTGGAGGTCGTTCCCTTCGGACAGGGGTTTAAGAGCATGAACAACCCGACAAAGGAACTCGAGCGCCTGGTGTTGAGCAATGGTATCGTTCATAACGGGCATCCAGTCCTGTATTGGATGATGGACAATGTCGTAGTCGATACCAATTCGGCCGGAGATATCAAGCCTGATAAAAAGAAATCTACAGAAAAAATCGACGGCGTAGTGGCCACCGTAATGGCGCTGGACAGAGCGGTCGTGAATGGCTATGATGCCAACTCTGTCTATGATGATGGCATCATGTTCATCTGACAACTACGCTGATACCAGATAAGGAGTTGAGGCTGAATGAGTATTCTGTCCTTCATATTCAGAGCGCGGGACAAGCCCAAAAACAGTCTGACGGGCAGCTCGTATGTGCCGTGGCTCGGCGGCAGCACGGCTGGCAAAATCGTCACCGAGCGAAGTGCGATGCAAATGACGGCAGTTTACGCCTGCGTCCGCATTCTCTCTGAAGCCATCGCCGGACTGCCGCTGTTCGTATACAGATACAGACCAGATGGCGGCAAGGAAAAGGCGCTGAAGCATACCCTGTTCAGACTGCTGCACGATGAGCCCAACCCGGAAATGACTTCGTTCATTTTCCGCGAGACCCTCATGACGCACATGCTGCTGTGGGGAAATGCCTACGCCCAGATCATCCGCAACCGACGCGGTGAAATCATGTGGCTGTACCCGCTCATGCCAACCCGCATGAAGGTGGACAGGGACGCCGACGGGAAGCTGTATTATGAATACAGGAAACAGTCTGACGACGGCGCTGAGATCAAAGGCGGCACTGTCCGATTGCAGCCATATGATGTGTTGCATATCCCGGCATTGGGCTTTGACGGGCTTGTGGGGTACAGTCCCATCGCCATGGCGAAAAACGCCATTGGACTGTCGATGGCTGCCGAGGAATACGGCGCCAAGTTCTTTGCCGATGGCGGAACCCCGAAGGGCATATTAAAAGTGCCAAGCCTCGTCAAGAACCGGGATAATGTGCGCGAGGAGTGGCAGAAGGGCTTCAGAGGCGGCAATGTCGCCATTCTGGAAACAGGCGCTGAATACAAGCCCATCTCCATCAATCCGCAAGAAGCGCAATTCCTCGAAACCAGAAAATTCCAGATCGACGAGATAGCACGGATTTTCAAAGTGCCGCCTCACATGGTAGGCGATCTGGAAAAGTCAAGCTTCTCCAACATTGAGCAGCAGTCCCTTGAGTTTGTGAAATATACACTGGATCCGTGGGTTTGTCGGTGGGAGCAGGCCATGTATCGTGCTTTGCTGACAGAAGAAGAAAAAGAAAATATGTTCATCAAATTCAATATGGACGGATTGCTGCGCGGCGATTATCAGTCGCGCATGAATGGGTATGCTGTTGCCCGCCAGAATGGCTGGATGTCCGCAAACGACATCAGAGAGCTGGAAAACATGGACCGCATCCCTGCGGATCAGGGTGGCGATGACTATCTCGTCAACGGCAACATGATAACCATTACCCGCGCACGGAAAGGGGGGAACGATGGAGTGTGAAAGTAATGCTTGTATACGGGTGCCCATGTTCTTGAAAAAGC
>Ga0310786_10003738_pt1 | contig 21856 bp, 14 predicted proteins | sample AusTroGonzalo_MG_FD_203881 | JGI IMG/M metagenome (GOLD analysis project Ga0310786, IMG submission 203881) | Bovine rumen microbial communities from tropical cattle in Woodstock, Queensland, Australia - Gonzalo_03 (v2) (version 2) | ecosystem: Host-associated > Mammals > Digestive system >...
GACTGCAGTAAGTTCGAAAATAACGGATGTGAGTTTTCCCCACGCTCGTGGGGATGTTCCGGGGGACGCACCAAGCGCGCAAAATGCGCCCTCGTTTTCCCCACGCTCGTGGGGATGTTCCGCGGAGCAGATCGCATTTTTGCCGGACTCTGTGGTTTTCCCCACGCTCGTGGGGATGTTCCGGTCGAACAGGGGCGCGTGAAGAAGCTCGACGAGTTTTCCCCACGCTCGTGGGGATGTTCCGTGTTTTTGGGGCGCAAAATTTGCAGTTATAGCGTTTTCCCCACGCTCGTGGGGATGTTCCGCGCGAATATATCGCATGTTAGATAATGGAAAGGTTTTCCCCACGCTCGTGGGGATGTTCCGGCGCTATCGCGGCACATGAAGCGCGGCAATTAGTTTTCCCCACGCTCGTGGGGATGTTCCGACGCCGCCGCCACCATCGAGGCGAATCCGTACGTTTTCCCCACGCTCGTGGGGATGTTCCGAACAGCATCCGCGCGCGCGCCGCCGAGGTTCAGTTTTCCCCACGCTCGTGGGGATGTTCCGTGATGTAATCCGTTTTGAGTCCATGCACTCATGTTTTCCCCACGCTCGTGGGGATGTTCCGATCGGCGCGACCTTCGGCGGCTTCTTCGATGTGTTTTCCCCACGCTCGTGGGGATGTTCCGTTGTCAGATTTAAACTTCGCGATCAGGTGAAAGTTTTCCCCACGCTCGTGGGGATGTTCCGAATTACGCCAAGCTGCCGAAGGCCATGGCCGCGTTTTCCCCACGCTCGTGGGGATGTTCCGGCGCGCGACTGCATCCTCGTGATTGACTGCACGTTTTCCCCACGCTCGTGGGGATGTTCCGAGAGTCGTCGCTACACGGTCTGCCCATGCGTCGTTTTCCCCACGCTCGTGGGGATGTTCCGCCCGTGTACTACGTGGACCGCTATCGCTGGCCGTTTTCCCCACGCTCGTGGGGATGTTCCGACGATCGTCTTTCCGCACCCCGTCGCAAGGACGTTTTCCCCACGCTCGTGGGGATGTTCCGGCGAGGAACTTCAGGCGAAACTAGCCGAGTTGACAATACAGTTTCCGCCGAGGCAACATGCGATTCTCGGAAAACGCAGGTGTCGCATGTGCTGAAGGCGATTCGGCTGCCGGCGCGACTGGTGAAGGGCGCGGTCCGTATTTCGCTCGGAAACGAGAACACAGTTGAGGACGTGGAACGGATTACCACCGCATTTTGCAAAGTGCGGTGGTGACTTTTCTAGACTCCCTGTGTGTAGGTTAGTTATTAAATATCCTTTAATACCTATGCCACCTTGGACAAGAGTACAACTATTAAAGGTCGCCCGCCACGCGCGGGCGCAAGACGCGCCTGACGGCCAAGCCGGCGAAAGAGGATTCGAAGTGGTCATACGGGATTCGCGGCGCGTGCGTCTACGAGGCGCTTGCTGGATGGCAGGCCGTCGAGCTTCCCGGCGAGTACTACCAGATGCAGAATTCGAAGGGAGACGACATCTATGCGATTCTGAGGGCGTTCGGTATGGAGCTCAAGGCGCAACTCTACACCCGGGGCGAAATCCGTGAGCTGAAGGCGACAGCAAGCCCATTCTGAGGCGTATCCCCAAATTATTATGAGGGCGAGAGACACCTAACCCGCGTCGTCATTGGACAGAAACGCCTTTTTGCAAAATCAAAGTGGCAAACTCGGGACGGCGAATTGCCGCATAACCGTCATTGATGTCGGCCCTATCCCCATGGCGGTTGGCGCATAGTTATGATATAATCGCTGACAAGAAACATAAGACAAGAAAGGATTTTCGTGAAAACCGGTATTGCATTTTTTGCGGCGGGGGGCCTGTTCTGCATGGGCAATGCGCTTTGCGCGCAGGACATTCCAGTTGCGTCGCCCGAGTCGCAGGGCGTTTCGTCCAGAGCGATTCAGCGATGGGTCGAGGCGTGTGAGGCGGCCTCGACAAATGGCCTAAAGGGATATGTGCACGGATTTGTCATACTCCGTCACGGCAAAACCATCGCCGAAGGGACGTGGGCACCTCAGAATACCATTGAACATCCGCACATGCTTTATTCCCACTCGAAGAGCTTCACGTCGACGGCGATAGGCTTTCTCGTGGATGACGGCAAGATCGATCTCGACCGCCGCGTGCTGTCGTTCTTTCCCGAGGCATCGCCCGAGAATCCGTCCGACAACCTGCGCCAAGTGCGCGTGCGCGATTTGCTGACGATGAACCTCGGCGCCAGCCACACGGACGCGGAGCGCGACGACATTGTGGGCGACTGGGTGAGGGCGATGCTCCGCAACACCATAGACCACGAGCCCGGAACTGTCTTCAAGTACGATTCAGGCGCCACACATCTGCTTGCCGCAATAGTCGAGAAGGTTAGCGGCAAGCCGCTGATGGACTTTCTCAAGGAAAGGCTCTTCGATCCGCTTGGTATGACCAGCCCGTGGTCGACGGTGTCGCCGACTGGCGTCGCGTGCGGTGGATGGGGCATGAACATGACGACGCGCGACATCGCGCGATTCGGACAATTCCTTCTGCAGGAGGGGCAATGGGATGGTCGGCAACTCCTCTCGCGCGAATGGGTGCGTCTTGCCACCTCGCGGCAGACGTGGTCCGGCGGGATTGTCGTGCAGTCGCAGACGATTGGCTCCGGCAGCGACTGGAAGCAGGGCTACGGCTTCCAGTTCTGGCGCTGCCGCCACGGTGCCTACCGTGCCGACGGGGCGTCCGGGCAGCTTACCATCGTCTTTCCCGAACAGGATGCCGTGGTGTCTATCAACGCCGGACTAGGCGACATGCAACTGGAGCTCAATCTGATTTGGAAGCATCTTCTGCCTGCATTCGGTCCCTGCGCCATGGCTGAGGACGCCGTTGCGCTCTCTGACCTGCGTGCGAAATGCGCAAAGTTGGCCCTGCCGCTCGAGGATAGGACCGAGTGTGTTTTCGAGGGCATGGACAAGTCGTCGGTCGAGACCGTACCTGACGGATGGATTCTTGTGGCAAACGGACGGCGGCTTTACGTAGGTGACGGCAAATGGTCTGTTACATCTTGGAAGTTCAGCGACGCAAATGTCGAGCCGTTGTTCGTAAATTGCGGAACGCACGAAATCGCTGCGACCGGAAGGCGTCTGCAAGACGGTGCGCTCTCCGTGACCTGGCAGTTTCTCGGCGGCATTCGCCACGGAAGTTTCACCGTGTCGGCTCAGTGATTGCGCGGCATGATGTGCATCAATGCATTCCTGTTTGCTTCAGCGTGCGTAGATTATGTCTGGCGGCGGTTCCGCCACCAATGAAAGCGGTTCGCCGGTGATGGGATGCGCAAGAGCGATTCCTAGAGAGTGGAGCAGCTGGCGGCGCGGCGGAACGGCCATGCGCCGATCCGCCGCGGCATCGCCGTAAAGCGCGTCGCCTGCCACGGGGTGGCCTAGATGCGCGGCGTGGACGCGTATCTGGTGCGTGCGTCCCGTCTCGATCGTGAACTCCACGAGCGCCAAGCCGTTCTTGGCGGACAGGACCTCCCAGTGCGTTACCGCGCGCGCGCCGTCCTTTTCGACGACGGCCATGCGCTTTGCGTCCCATGGTTTGCGCGCGATGAGAGTCTCGAGCGTTCCAGAGCGAGGCTTGGGAGTGCCGTGGAGTATCGCGAGGTATGTCTTGCGCACGCCGGTGTGGCTTTCGAACATGCGGCGCAGCGCCAGATATGCGCGCTGCGTGCGTGCAAGGAGCATGATGCCGCTGGTGTCGCGGTCGAGGCGATGGACGACACCCGGACGCGATGCGCTGCCGACGCGCACGAGCTCGGGATATTGCGGCAGAAGCATATCTGTAAGAGTGCCGCTCTCGTGCCCGGGCGCGGGATGGACCAGGATGCCGGCAGGTTTGTCCACTGCCAGGATGTCGCCGTCTTCGTAGATTATGTCTATCTCTTGATTCCTTTTCATGGCGCCGTTCTGTACAGTTCATGCCCTTGCGACCGTTGCGCACCACACGCGCGCCGCGCCGGCGTCGATGAGCGGCTTGGCGCATTCCGAAAGGGTGCCGCCCGTCGTCATCACGTCGTCCACGAGTAGAATCGTACGTCCGCGAACGTTCTCGGGTCGGCGGACCGCGAATGCGTCCTGTATGTTCTTTTTGCGTGCCGACTTGCCAGAAAGGCGCGTCTGGTGCTCGGTGTCGCGCCGGCGGCGGATGGAAGAGGCGTCGAACCTTCTGTCCAGGCGCGCGGCGAGGGCCTTTGCGAGAATGGCGGACTGGTTGTAGCCTCTGGCGATGTAGCGCAGGAAGTGAAGCGGGACGGGGACGACGAGATCGATTGCGGAAGCGTCGAGCTTCGCCCGCACGGCGGCTTCGAGGAGATCCGTCAGATCGTCGCGCAACCATAGCGCGCCGCGGAATTTGAAGTCCTTCACAAGGCGTGCCGCGGGTTCTGTGTAGCGGACTGCTGCGCGCGCGAATTCAAAGGCGGGGCGCAGTTCGCGGCATTCGTCGCACACGAAGTCGTGCGGAGCCTCCGATGGAATGGTGCGCCCGCACACGCGACATGCGCCACCGCCTTCGAGCCATGGCAGATTTGCGTGGCAGCGAGAGCAAAGGTGGCGCCCAGGCCGATCCACGGGACCTCCGCACTCCGGCACGGCGCATACGCGCGGCCAGCACAGATCGGCCACATGCGCGAGGGCTGTGCGGAGAAGGGCGGTCATCTCAGGCCGAGAAGAGCGACGGGGGATATTCTCCTGCGGACACGAGCTTTGCGATCTCGGACATCACGAACGGTTTGTCCTCGCGGTACGTCACGCCGAACCATGAGGAGTCCGTGGGCAGCACCGCGACGTCTGCTTTGCCTTCGTGGATCATTTCGTCCACGACGAAAGGAATGAACCATTCCGTCTTCGGTTCGCCGCCGTTTTTCGCGAGCCATGCCGGGAAACGTTCCTCGAGGGCGGAGAAAAGCTCGGGCGTGAATCCCCAGAGGTTCATTGACACGCGCGCGTCGCCGGGGAAGGGCTGGACCGGTTTGCCGTCCTCGCGGTTCTCCGCGCCGTCTGGCGTCTTGAAGAGCTTTGTCATCTCCGTGACGCCGGAGAGAGTCCCTTCGGGGGTCACGGAGCAGATGCCGCGCGCCACGGAGCCATGTTCGCTCAAGGTGAGGTCGAGCCTGTAGCCGACCATCGCGAAGTGCAGCTTGCCGTCCTGGGCGGTGCCGCGCTTGAGGAATTCGCCAAGTTTCGCGAAGGCGTCACGTCCGTAGAAGTCGTCCGCATTGATCGCCGCGAACGGTTCCTTGACTGCGGCGCGCGCGCTGCGTATCGCGTGTGCCGTGCCCCACGGCTTGGAGCGGCCTTCGGGAACCGTGAAGGGGGCGGGAAGGTCGTTGATGTCCTGATAGCAGTAGTCCACGGGGATGATGCCCTCGTACTTTTTGCCGACCTTCTCCTTGAACTCCGCCTCGAAATCCTTGCGGATGATGAACACCACCTTGCCGAACCCGGCGCGGTGGGCGTCGAAGACCGAATAGTCGAGGATCGCCTCGCCTGATGGCCCAACGGGGTCGACTTGTTTCAATCCGCCATAGCGTGAGCCCATGCCCGCCGCAAGCACTACTAGTGTAGGTTCCATAAACATGCTCCTTGTCTTCCCCGTTCGTGGCGGGGCTTTGCTGGCGCATATTTTACCAAAATCCCTTTCCCCTCGCAAGGGCATTGCGCCAAGGGCGCGGATTTGGCATAATAGACGCATCGCAAAAGCCCAAAGAGGAAATGACAAAATGACAGCAAAAGCAAAGAAGACCGGAAACAGTACAGCGGCGGCCGCATTCGCCGCCTGTGTTTTATTGATGGCATCTACTGCGCCGGATACAGCGCTTGCGGCGGATGCCGCGAAACATTCTGGATACGACGTTGCCGCCTATGTGTGGCCGGCATATCATCCCGCGCCCCGCTGGAAGGAGCTCGGGATATTCGCCGACGGCAAGGGCGAATGGCAGAATCTGTACGAAGCCGTAAAGCGCCAGCCCTGCGATTGCCTTGACGCGCGGCCGCTATGGGGCTATGAGAGCGAGGCGGATCCCGTGGCCGTCGCGCGCAAGATCGATGCTGCCACCTCGGCGGGCGTGAACGTGTTCATCTACGACTGGTACTGGTATGGCGGCAGGCCGTTCCTTGAGGACGCCCTAAACAACGGGTTCCTTCGCGCCCAAAATTGCGAACGCATGAAATTCTACATCATGTGGGCGAACCACAACGTGTCGAAGCTCTGGAACAACAAGGTCGGAACGGCAGACGGGAAGCGCGACGTGATCTGGCCGGCCAAGGTTTCCGATGAAGACTGGCGGCAGATCACGGCGCGGTGGATATCAATGTATTTCTCGCGGCCGAACTACTACCGGATCAACGGATGCCCCGTTCTTTCAATCTACAACGTAAAGGAGTTCGTGGAGTGGGATGGTCTGGCAAAGGCAAAGGAAAGGATTGCCGACCTTCGCAGGCAGATGGTTGCGGCGGGCTTTCCCGGGCTTCACCTGCAGGTCGTCGGAGGTTGGAATGCCTCGCGCCTGAGCAAGGAACTCGTAGAGCTCGGCGTCAATTCCACCACGAGCTACAGCTGGAACGACGGCACCTGGATGCGGATGAACGACGAAGGGAAGCCGGAACTCGAGTATCGCGACTGGGGCGAGCTGGCGTTGAAGGTGCACGACACCTACAGGGACGATGCAAAGAAGATCGGCATGACGTACTTCCCCAATATCACGATAGGATGGGACACGAACGCCCGCTATCCCGTCTCCGAGACGAAGCGGATAGTGCGCAATTCGAATCCGGCGGATTTCGAACGCTTCTCGCGGCGCGTCAAGGATTGGGCGGCCGCCAATCTCGTGGAACCGCTCCCCAAGCTCATCACGGTCAATTCCTGGAACGAATGGACGGAAGGCACCTATCTTGAGCCGGACAACAAATTCGGATACGGGTATCTCAACGCCTTCTGGCGCGTATTCGTCAAGTGACGCCCTAAATAGAGGGGCTTGAATGGTTGCCTCATAAGGACTCGAACCTTAACAAGCAGATTCAGAATCTGCGGTGCTACCATTACACCATGAGGCAATGAGTGGTTGAAAACGCAAATATTATACTCTTCTTGGCTGCGGCGCGCAAGGGGGAAAATACGAATATGAAATCAGGAGCAACGACATGATCCGCGTCGGTATCGTGGGGCTTGGGTGTCGCGGCGGCATGGCCATGGACCGTCTGCCGATAATACCGGGCGTTGAGGTCACGGCCTTGTGCGAGGTGCGTGCGCACCTGGTCGCGAAACAGCAGGCCAAGCTCGTGAAGAACAATCTTCGCCCGGCGCGCGAATTCGTCGGCCCGGAGGCGTACAAGGAAATGTGCGGGTGGGACGGCATAGACGTGGTCTACAATTGCACTCCGTGGAGCCTGCATGTCCCGATAGCCGTTTGCGCGATGGAAAACGGCAAGCATGCGTTCGTCGAAGTGCCTGCGGCGTTCACGATTGAAGATTGCTGGCGTCTGGTGGAGACCGCCGAGCGTACCGGAATGCATTGCATGCAGCTGGAGAACTGCTGCTACGGGGAAATAGAGCTGCTTGCGTTGAACTTGGCGAGGAAAGGTCTCCTAGGCAAGATAGTCCATGGAGAAGGGGCTTATCTGCATGATCTCAGAAGCTACAACTACAACACTCCGGAGGAAGATGCGGAATGGCATTATCGCGACTTCTGGAGGCTAAAATGGAACGCCGCCCACAAGGGCAACCAGTATTGCACGCACGGACTTGGCCCATTGTGCCAGTATATGGGCGTGAACCGCAGCGACAGATTGGACTATCTAGTGTCGCTGGAATCGGATCCAGTGGGGTTTGAGGAATATGCCAGGGAGAAGTATCCCGCCGACGACTGGCGCGCGAAAGAACCGGTAGCGATGGGCGACATGAACACAACGCTCGTCAGGACGGTCCGTGGGCGGTCGATAATGGTACAGCATGGCATTGCCACTCCAAGGCCGTACAGCCGTCTCAATACCGTTGTCGGCACGCGAGGCATTCTCGCCGATTATCCATTCCGCGTTGGCTGGGAGGATGGACCCGGCAAAGGCGTACATCGCTATTTCGACGATGAACGCGCAGCCTCTGTGCGCGAAGAACACATGCATCCGCTCTGGAGGCAGGCCGGCAAGCTGGCGCAGGAGGTAGGGGGGCACGACGGCATGGACTTGATAATGGATCTTCGTTGGGCGTATTGCCTTCAGAACGGACTTCCGTTGGACCAGGATGTGTATGACCTTGCCGCATGGTGCTCATTGGGCGAGCTTACGGAAAAAAGCGTCCGCGAAGGTTCTACGCCGCAGAAGATTCCCGACTTTACGCGTGGAGCGTGGGAACGTCGAGAGCCGATTGGAATCGAATCGCTCGACCCATCGAAGATGGACATCAAGGGCATCCGCCCGCTCGCATGAATCAGATGCGGATGTTGCCGGTGGCGAGCGCCGCCCGGTATTCATCCACGGTGCGGCGCAGTCCCGACGCAAGGTCGATCTTCGGCTTCCATCCAAGCGAGCGGATCAGGCTCGTGTCGCAGAGTTTCCTCGGAGTGCCGTCGGGTTTCGTGCGGTCCCAGGAGATGATCGCCTTGCAGCCGGTCGTGGCCTGGACCATCTCCGCCAGCTGGCGAATGGTCACTTCGCGGCCGGAGCCCACGTTCACCAGGTCGGGGGGATTTTCCATTTCAAGCAGGAAGAGGCAGGCGGCGGCAAGATCGTCAACGTGGAGGAATTCGCGAAGCGGCGAGCCGGATCCCCAGAGATTCACTGTTTGCGCGCCGTTCATGCGGGCCGTCTCGAACTTGCGGATCATCGTGGGCAGGACGTGGCCATGCTCGATGTCATAGTTGTCGCCGGGGCCGTACAGGTTCGTCGGCATGAGCGAATGGTACACCAAGCCTCTTTCGCGTCTCAGGAATTCGCATAGCTTCAGGCCGGATATCTTGGCGAGCGCGTAGCCTTCGTTCGTCTTCTCGAGCGGCGAGGTAAGAAGCGCCGACTCTGGAATGGGCTGCGGCGCCATGCGCGGGTAGATGCATGTGGAGCCGAGGAACAGGAGCCTCTTCACTCCCGTTTCGGCGGCAGACCAGATGGTGTTCAGCGCGATAAGTTCATTCTCGTATAGGAAACGCGAGTTTGCCGCGCTGTTTGCGCCGATGCCGCCAACGCGGGCCGCCGCTATGATCGCCACGTCCGGCTTTTCGGTCTCGTAGAGTTCGCGCACAGCGCGTTGGTCCATGAGATCGACTTCCGCGTGTGTGCGCAGCACGAGGTTTTCGTATCCGGCCGCCTTGAGCGCGCGGACACATGCGGATCCCACCATTCCGCGGTGGCCGGCGACGTATATCTTGTCTGTCTTAAGCATCTTTCAAAGCCTTTTCCTTGCGTGCCAGCTCGAGGTCGGCATCTACCATCATCTCAACGAGTTCGCGGAATTTCACCTTTGGTTCCCAGCCAAGTTCGCGCTTCGCCTTTGAGGCGTCTCCGAGGAGCTGGTCGACTTCGGTCGGGCGGAGGTACCGTTTGTCGCATTCCACGTGCTTCTGCCAGTCGAGGCCCACGCGCGAGAACGCAGCCTCGAGGAACTCCTTGACGGAGTGCATTTCGCCTGTCGCGAGGACGAATTCGTCCGGCTTGCCATGCTGAAGGATTCTCCACATGCCTTCCACATAGTCGCCTGCAAAGCCCCAGTCGCGGAGGGCGTTGATGTTGCCCATGTAGAGTTTGTCCTGAAGTCCCATCTTGATTCGTCCGACGGCTCGCGTTATCTTGCGCGTCACGAAAGTCTCGCCGCGTCGAGGAGATTCATGGTTGAACAGAATTCCGTTGGAGGCGAAGATGCCGTACGCTTCGCGGTAGTTTCTCACTGCCCAGTATCCGTAGAGCTTTGCGACGGCGTACGGGCTTCTGGGGTAGAATGGGGTAGTCTCCTTCTGCGGAACCTCTTGGACGAGTCCGAAGAGTTCGGAAGTGGAGGCCTGGTAGAACTTGGTGAGCTTGTCTCGGCCAGTGAGGTGTATGGCCTCGAGAAGACGGATTGTGCCAAGCGCATCTACATCGCCCGTGAACTCGGGGGAGTCGAACGAGACGCGCACATGGCTTTGCGCGGCGAGGTTGTATATTTCGTCCGGCTGGATGTCGTATACCAGCTTTATGAGGTTTGAGCTGTCGGCAAGGTCTCCGTAGTGGAGGAACATGTTCACGCCGTTGATGTGCGGGTCCTGGTACAGGTGGTCGATTCTTTCGGTGTTGAACGTCGAGGCACGGCGAATTATGCCATGCACTTCGTAGCCTTTTGACAGGAGAAGTTCTGCAAGGTAGCTTCCGTCTTGTCCCGTGATGCCGGTTATGAGCGCCTTTTTCATCGTCTAATCCTTTCGGTGCGTGACATTATACCAATTCTACGGCGGATTGTGAACGGGCGATCGAATCCCAATTTTCCGCTGTTGCATTTTCCCACTTGCGCGCGGGCGCGGCATATGGTATCATATCCAGCGTTTTAGCACACATGGGGATATAGCTCAGTTGGTAGAGCGTCTCAATGGCATTGAGAAGGTCAGGGGTTCGACTCCCCTTATCTCCACCACTTAAAGAAGTGGGATGCTAGTGTCGTTTCCTGCGTCGCAATCCAAGTGACGGAGGCGTTCTATAGACGGTACAGCGATGATGCCACCGCGAACCACTGCCATCCGTGAGGAGAGAAATATGGGAAGACTTGGATTTGCATTTGCCTTGATGTCTGTGTGCCTGATGTCCACTGGTGCCGTTGTGCAGCCGGCGAACACCACATGCCCGTGCAGAACATGGGTAGATTCCGCGTTGCATGCGGAGTTCCCCGAACGACTTGGATCCATGACAATGTCTGCGCGCACCACATACAAGGGCGGCGACGACGACTATAGCCTTCGATATGATTCCAAGGCAGGCGGCGGCATGATGCCAGACGACCGGCAGCTTGACCTTTATGTCTACACGCGCGATCGCCAACCTATGGAAGACGGAACCAACGAAAAGGTGTTGGACGAACTGGACAAGACCTCAAGGACGGTAAAGCTGGGCATGTACTACGAGGTCAGGGCGCTGGACATGACTTACGAAGGCAAGCTGCAAAAAAGCGGACTCACGTTCTACTGGACCTCATATGCGGTAAGGTTGAAGGAGGATTCGAAGTGGCTCATGTCGCTGTCGGCCATCTTCTCGTGGCGCAACCGCTTCATAAAGCTGCGCTACTCCGAGCCGATCTTGAAGGGCGATGCAAGGCCGTGCGAGACTCTGCCGCAATCGTTTGCGGATGTGGCCAAGGCCATTGATGCGTTGATTGCAGGCGCGCGCGACATCTCCTGCACGGATATCTATTCCATCGAAGACCCGGCCAAGGCGCTGGCGGCGATGCGCCGCAAGTGGCAGGGCGTCGAGGATCGCGTGTCCATGGTTGAAATGCCGGACTATACCGAAAGGGCCCTTGAACTGGACCGCATTCAGGAATGGTGCAGCCAGGACATGAAAAAACGTTTGGACGTCTTTGAGAATGTGTGCCTCGAGGGGATTCGACTCAAGACCGAACCGCCCGTATGGTATTACAACCGTGCGTGCGTTCTGGCGCTGAAGGGGGACAAGGAGGGGGCGATACTGGCTCTGGAACAGGCTATAGCCGCCGGGTACAACGAAATTGACGCTGCCAGGAAAGACGCGGACCTGAAACTGGTCCGGGACGATGCGCGCTTTGAAAAGCTGATGAAAATGGCCGAGCTTGTCAAGGGCGAATGGTACGCTCCCGGAGAGCAAGCCCGCGTTGTAGACGGCAAGGTTTCCCTTGGCGAGCGGAACATCTACTGGGCGATCAGAACAAAGTCGTATCTCGTCCATGTCGATGAATCATGTTCAAACAGCATCTTCTACCTCGACCACGACATCAAGCACCGCGATCCGCCGGCGGAAGGCATGGTGGCCGTGGAATACGCGAAAGGCCTGCATGACGCAGGGCGCGACGTGGGCGCCGCCAATTTCCATTTCAACGACGTTTCCCGTCTTGCGTATTGTCCTACGTTGCTGCGATGCGCGGAGGTCAACGAGGGCAATCCAACGAACGACGCATTGAGCGTGTACAGCAGACTCTGCGCCAACGGCGTGCTGGCGAACGTCGAATTGCGCCATCTTGCAGCCTTTAACGTGCTTGGCGTCTACGGGGTTGACGTAGACTATTGCCGCGACGGCGTGGACAAGTTGATGGCGGTGTATCCTGGCGCGATAGCATACTATGGCAGCGGGAGCGGCGACGGCATCGTTCGCATTTGCGCCGATGCATACAGGGCGATGCCGCCAGACGTCCGCGAAGCCGGCGGCATCAGGCAGGTGATGGGCCTCGTCCGACGAGGGCAGAAGTGCGTGAAGACGGAGGAGGACTACATGTCGGGAATCGCCCAGCGCCCAGCGATTTGCATTGACGGCATTGACAGGGAGAGGGTCTTGGAACTTGCGAGGAACATGAAGGCTCCTTTCCCCGACATGCCCATACTTTTTGATGCCAAGTGTAACTTTGAGCCGACGCCGATCACCGACCTGTGGAATGCGCCTTACGACAGGGTGCTCATGGCGCAGTCGTGCGTGCATGCGGGATTTGCGGCCAGATGGGCGGAGAAAACATGCAAATTGCTTTTGAACGTTAAAAAGAGCAGCGCAGAACTCGTCTGGAGGGTTCTTCAGGGGGATGCCGCCAAAGTCCGTTTCAAGAAGATTCCCAAGGGAAAGGATGATGACGGCTCGTTCGAGAAGATGGAGGTCGAAGTGGACTACCACTCCGCGTTTGAGGTTGCGCTTCCTGGCGGCGGGAAGGTGAAGACATCGCGTGTGGACGTTGGATGCTTCTGCGTGGAGGGCGGCATGGCGTCGATGCCGGTAGTGGTGAGCGTTTTGTTCTTGCCGAACGAGACGCGCGAATATAGCGACGAAGGGCTGCTTAAGGTCGTTGACTATTCTAGGCGGCAGCTTGCAGGTTGGCTTCCGTGGTATTGCCCCAAGGCCGATTTCCGCGATGAGTTCCGTTGGAGCAAGACAGGCAGGATGACTGGGTGGACGCGCACGTACTGCGATGGCGCCAAGATGGATTTCACAAAGGATGGGCTTGTCGTCCAGTCTAGGGACGCGCTTGGCCGCCCCAAGGATGTGCGCCGCAGCATGCATATGGAGTGGATGCAGACGCTTGATCCATTCGTCACGACGGGAGAGGTGTTCGACGCCCAGATGGCCAGTTTGGGCCTCAAGTACGACTGCAGGGACAGCAAGCCGCTTGAAACGACTTTGGCGTGGAAGTATGCATACAAGGACGATTCCGAAGAGTTCGGCAGACCGATGCCCAAGGATTGTCGTCCGTTTACATATCGTCCGGAACTGTGCAAACGCGCCGAATTCTCCAAAGATTGCGGATTCAGGCTGCCTTTGATGGCGCAGATGATGTTGGGGTATGAGCGCTACTGCAATTACAAGTACAACATCGAGGGGGATACGCTCATTTCGGACAGTCTGCGCGAGGACGGCGTGCTGGCGCTTAAGGCGAAGGGACTCAATCCTCCGAAGACGCTCAAGAAAATGCGCTTCTGCCCATGGTCGCCTTCGACGAATGACTTGTGGAAGATTGACGTGGATGAATATGAGAGCGTGGACGTCTCCAATCTGGTGGAGCAGGCGGACGGCGTGTATCGCATCGCCTTGGATGAAAAAAGGGGGAAGTCGTATCTTTCCGTCAACGACACATACGTCATTCAGAATACGGCGGGCGAGGATTATGCCTATGAACAGCTTGACGCTGTTTTCCCGAGGTGCGACCGCGAAACGGTCATGGCGGTGATGGCGGACGAAAAAATGGAGTTGGACTCAAAGCGTGTGCATGTCTGCGGCGATGAGGCCACGCTTTTCCCGGAAAGCCTGCCCGACGGCAAGACGCACACGATCGGCATGTGGAAAATCTCGTCCACATTGTGTTTTTGCATTGTCGCGTCTTTCGATTCTGGGATGACCGCGAGGGAATACAGGTTCGTTGGCGTTGAGGAAAAGGGCAATAGCGTCACCTCGATCATCACGTTCCAGGAGTTGCCGTCTCGTGCGATAGGCAATGCCGTGATTGGGGCTTTGAGGGGCGATTCAGAGGCGTTGAACAATTACGCCGTGCTGCTCTACGCTGAAGTCGCGAATCCGCACATGTATGATGAGGCGGCAGTCATAGAGCTGCTCCGAAGAGCCATGGAGCTGGGCAACGCGACGGCCGCCCACAATCTAGGCGTACTCTACGAGAATCGCGGCGAAATGGACAAGGCCAAGCAGTTCTACAAGTAGAATTGAAGATTTAGCGAATGACAAGCCCCTTGCAACTTGGGCGGGGAAAGAGTATAATAGACACTCAATTTTTCCCAGTCTAAGGAATAAAAACATGAAGAAAGTCAGCTACAAGGAGCTCGGCCTCGTCAACACGAGGAAAATGTTCGCCAAGGCGGTGAAGGGCGGGTACGCCATTCCTGCTTTCAACTTCAACACGATGGAGCAGATGCAGGCCATAGTGCAGGCAGCGGTGGAGACGAAGTCCCCCGTGATCATGCAGGTCTCCAAGGGTGCGCGCAAGTACGCCAACCCCACGATTCTCCGCTACATGGCCCAAGGCGCCGTGGAATACGCCAAGGAGCTTGGCTGCAAGAAGCCCCAGATCGTGCTGCACCTCGACCACGGCGACAGCTTCGAGACGTGCAAGAGCTGCATCGACATGGGCTTTTCCAGCGTGATGATCGACGGTTCTTCTCTTCCCTTCAACGAGAACATCAAGCTCACGAAGAAGGTCGTGGCGTACGCGCACAAGTATGATGTGACGGTCGAGGCCGAGCTTGGCGTTCTGGCCGGCGTCGAGGACGAAGTGTCCGCCGCCGAGAGCCACTACACGAAGCCCGAAGAGGTCGTGGAGTTCGCCACGAAGACGGGCTGCGACTCCCTCGCGATCTCCATCGGCACCTCCCACGGCGCCTACAAGTTCACGCCTGAGCAGTGCACGCGCGACAAGAAGACGGGCAAGCTCATCCCGCCGCCGCTCGCGTTCGACGTGCTGAAGGCCATCGAGAAGAAGCTTCCGGGCTTCCCGATCGTGCTCCACGGGTCGTCCTCGGTTCCGCAGGACGAGGTGGACACCATCAACAAGTTCGGCGGCAAGCTGCCTGACGCGGTGGGCATTCCCGAGGAACAGCTGCGCAAGGCCGCGAAGAGCGCGGTGTGCAAGATCAACATCGACAGCGACTCCCGCCTCGCGATGACGGCTGCGGTCCGCAAGTACTTCGCCGAGCATCCCGGCCACTTCGACCCGCGCCAGTACCTCGGTCCTGCGCGCGAGAGCATGAAGCAGATGTACATCCACAAGATAGTCAAGGTCCTCGGCTCGAACAACAAGCTGTAAGGGCGTCCATTTTCACCCTAAACAAAAGAAGGAATACGACACATGGCAAAGAAGATCATGGTCGACGGTAACACCGCGGCCGCCCAGATCGCCTTCGCGTGCAGCGAAGTAGCGGCGATCTACCCGATCACCCCGTCATCGCCGATGGCGGAAACGTGCGACGAGCTTGCCGCGCACGCCAAGACGAACATCTGGGGCTCTGTCCCGAGCGTAGTCGAGATGGAGTCCGAGGGCGGCGCCGCCGGCGCGGTCCACGGCTCGCTCACCACGGGCTCGCTCACAACCACCTTCACGGCTTCGCAGGGCCTCCTGCTGATGATCCCGAACATGTACAAGATCGCGGGCGAACTCACGCCGACGGTCTTCCACGTGTCCGCGCGTTCCCTCGCGTGCCAGGGCCTCTGCATCTTCGGCGACCAGGGCGACGTGATGGCCTGCCGCCAGACGGGCTTCGCGATGCTCTGCTCCAACTCCGTGCAGGAGGCGCACGACATGGCGATGGTCGCCCATGCTGCGACGCTCGAGAGCCGCGTGCCGTTCCTTCACTTCTTCGACGGCTTCCGCACCTCGCACGAGGTCCAGAAGATCGACGAGATTCCGATGGAGACGATCCGCGAGATGATCGACGACAAGTACGTCGAGGAGTTCCGCGCCCGCGCCCTCGATCCAGAGCATCCCACGATGCGCGGCACCGCGCAGAACCCCGACGTCAACTTCCAGGGCCGCGAGAGCTGCGAGAAGTACTACGTCGCGACGCCCGGAATCGTCCAGAAGTACATGGACAAGCTCGCGAAGCTCACGGGCCGCGCGTATAAGCTCTACGACTATGTGGGCGCGCCCGACGCCGAGTACATCACCATCGCGATGGGCTCCGGCTGCGACACGCTGCACGAGACGGTCGATGCGCTCCTCAAGGAGGGCAAGAAGGTCGGCCTCATCAAGGTGCATCTCTACCGTCCGTTCTCCATGAAGGACTTCGTCGCCGCCATCCCCGCGACGGTCAAGTGCATCACGGTCCTCGACCGCACGAAAGAGCCCGGCGCCAACGATCCTCTCTACCTCGATGTCTGCGCCGCCATCGGCCAGGCCAAGCAGGACGGCGTCGTCGACTTCAAGTACCCGAAGGTGCTTGCCGGCCGCTACGGCATCGGCTCGAAGGACTTCACGCCGCAGATGTGCAAGAAGATCTACGACAACATGCTCGAGGCGAAGCCGCTCGACCACTTCGTCGTGGGCATCGTGGACGACGTCTCCGGACGCTACATCCTCGGCGACGATTCGTTCGTCGTGCCGAAGGGCGACCGCAAGGAGTGCATGTTCTGGGGCCTCGGCGCCGACGGCACGGTTGGCGCGAACAAGAACTCCATCAAGATCATCGGAAACTACACCGAGAACTTCGCGCAGGGCTACTTCGAGTACGACTCCAAGAAGTCCGGCGGCGTGACGATCTCGCACCTTCGCTTCGGTAGCGACATGATCCGCAGCCCGTACTTCATCAACTCGGCCGACTTCACCGCGTGCCACTGCTTCCCGTATCTCGAGAAGTACGACATGCTCAAGGCCGCGAAGCCAGGCTCCGTGTTCCTCCTCGCCTCGCCCTACACGGCGGCGGAGATCTGGGACCACATGCCCGACGAGGTCGAGCAGGCTATCATCGACAAGAAGCTCAAGTTCTACGTGATCAACGCCGCGAAGATCGCGCTTGAGAACGGCATGGGCACGCGCACGAACACCGTGCTGCAGACGGCCTTCTTCAAGCTCTCCGGAATCAAGCTCGCTAAGGCCGACGGCACCGAGCTCGACCCGATCCAGGTCCTGAAGGACTACGCGGAGAAGGCGTATTCTAAGAAGGGCCAGGAAGTCGTCGAGATGAACTGGAAGTGCATCGAGGCGGCGAGCGCCGCCATCGAGGAGGTCAAGTACCCGTCCGCGCCCGCCGGCAAGCTCAAGCAGCCGCCGGCCGTCTCCGACGAGGCACCCGAGTTCATCAAGAAGGTGACCGCCAAGATGATCGCGCAGAAGGGCAACGAGCTGCCCGTCTCGGCGATTCCCGACGACGGTACGTGGCCCACGGCCACGACGCAGTGGGAGAAGCGCAACGTGGCGGCGTTCATCCCGCAGTGGGATCCGTCCGTGTGCATCCAGTGCGGCCAGTGCTCCATCATCTGCCCGCACGCGGCGATCCGCATGAAGGTGTACGACGCCGACAAGCTCGCCGGCGCGCCAGAGACGTTCAAGAGCGCCGACGCCAAGACGCCCAAGATGAAGGGCCTTGGCCAGAAGGTCACGGTGCAGGTCGCGCCCGAGGACTGCATGGGCTGCAAGCTCTGCCTCGTGAAGTGCCCGATGTCCCAGCCCAAGAAGGACGCCGAGGGCAAGACGGTCGCGAATCCGAAGCCCGCGCTCAAGTGGGTCGAGCAGATTCCGCTCCGCCAGTCCGAGGCCGCCAACTGGAAGTTCTTCCTTGGCCTCCCCGACGTCGATCCCGCGAAGCTCGACACGAAGCAGGTCCTCGACAGCCAGCTCAAGCGCCCGCTCTTCGAGTTCTCTGGCGCGTGCGCGGGCTGCGGCGAGACGCCCTACGTCAAGCTGCTCACGCAGATCTGCGGCGACCGCCTGCTCATCGCGAACGCGACGGGCTGCTCGTCGATCTACGGCGGCAACCTGCCCACCACCCCGTACTGCCAGCGCGCAGACGGCAAGGGTCCGTCCTGGAGCAACTCGCTCTTCGAGGACAACGCCCAGTTCGGCCTCGGCATGCGCGTTTCGGCCGACAAGCTCTACGGCTTCGCCATGGAGCTCGTTGACAAGTCGCTCGCCCACGAGAAGACCCCGGCCGACATGAAGGCGTGCCTCGAGAAGATCAAGGCCGTCGACCAGCATGACGAGAAGGGTCAGGGCGTCGAGCAGATGCGCGCGCTCGTGAAGGAACTCAAGGGCTATCTGAAGGTCGGCAAGGAGCGCGGCTGCTCGATCTGCGCCCAGCTCCTCTCGGTGGCGGACAACCTTGTCCGCAAGTCCGTGTGGGTGCTTGGCGGCGACGGCTGGGCCTACGACATCGGCTACGGCGGTCTCGACCACGTGCTCGCCTCGGGCAAGAACATCAAGGTGCTCGTGCTCGACACGGAAGTGTACTCCAACACCGGCGGCCAGGCTTCGAAGTCCACGCCCACGGGCGCCATCGCGAAGTTCGCGGCATCCGGCAAGCAGCAGGCCAAGAAGAACCTCGGTCTCATGCAGATGCAGTACAAGAACGTGTACATCGCATACGTCTCGATGGCGGCGAACACGGCGGCCACGGTCAAGGCCTTCAACGAGGCCGAGGCGTACGACGGCCCCGCGCTGATCATCGCCTACGCGCACTGCATCGAGCAGGGCCTCAACACGGCCACCGGCCCGGCGCACCAGATCGCGGCCGTGGACTCTGTCCACTTCCCGCTGTGGCGCTACAACCCGACGGCCGCCGCGCAGGGCAAGAACGGCCTCACGCTCGACTCTAAGGACAAGAGCGACACGGTCTCGTTCGCGAAGAACGCCCTCTCGAAGGAGCTTGGCGAGAACCGCTTCCGCCAGCTCGTGAAGATGGTCGGCCCCGAAAAGGCCGAAGCGCTCCTCGGCCGCGCCGAGGAAGGTTTCAAGGAGAACTACAAGCTCCTCACCGAGCTTGCCAAGCTCCCCGTGCTGTAACAAGGTCGTTACAAAGCAAAAAAGAAACCCCGGCTTGTGTCGGGGTTTCTTTTTTGCTTTGTCCGCTTCCTTCTGCGGCGGCACCCTGTTGGGTGCCGCCTTACAGCGTGGGGAGCGCGGCAAGCTCGGTGAGGATATGTTTGAGTGCCTTGCATCCCTCCGTGCTGCCGCCATCCGCCGCCGCCGTTCAAGGGGAAAACGAACAAATAATTCTTATAACTAACACTTGACAGGGGGGAGGGTGTTTTTGATAAGATTTACGGCAAAAATGAAACTAGGTTAGGTGTCGGATTCGCCCGTCAAAGTGAAATAAATTGGCTCAGGGCGGAATGACCATGAATTTGAAAGGAACAACACCATGAAGAAACTCATCCTTGCCGCGCTTGCGGCAACCGCAATCGCCGCGCCCGCGCTGGCGGACACCGCCAACACCATCACAGTCACGAAGTTCCACCAGTCGTATCCCTACACGGGCAAGGCGACGGTGGAATACACGGTGGGCGGGACGCTTCCCGCGACCGCGGTCGCGGAGTTCGTCCTCAACACGGACGATGCGAGCGCGACCTTCACCCAGAAAAACGTCGTTACGGGAGCGAATACGTTCACGATCGACTTCGCCTCGTCCTTCGGCGGCGCGCTCGTCCTCTCCAACGCATCGTTCACGGTGACGATCGAACCCGGCGACGGCGTCCAGCTGTGGGAGAACGGGCCGTATTGGGCGGAGTGCAACGTGGGTGCCTCGGCGCCGGAGGAGTCCGGCTACTACTTCTGGTGGGGCGATACGGTGGGATATACCCAAAGCGGAGGAACATGGACTGATTTCGGAATTGGTGATGGTAGCGGTTTCTATTTAGGGGTGACATGGGTGTCGAGCACGGGTACGCAAATGAGCAGCAGCCCGTTCACGACCTCGGCGTGTCCGACATACGACAAGTATGATTCGGCGCTTCAGTCGGAGGGCTGGATCGACTCGTCCGGTAACCTCGTGGCGGCGCACGACGCGGCGACGGCGCATCTCGGCGCCCCGTGGCGCATGCCGACGAACGACGAAATTGAAGCACTCGTCAACAATTGCACAACAACATGGATTACCATCAATGGCGTGAACGGGCGACTGGTGACAGGCACGGGCGATTATGCGGACAGGAGCATCTTCCTTCCCGCTGCCGGCTACGGCTTCGAAGCGAGCCTCGAAGACCGCAACTGGTACGGCTACTTTTGGTCCTCTACGGCGCTTTCGGACTATTCGTACTACGCATGGCACCTCGTCTTCGATGATTCGAACGACATCGACAGCGACACCAACTTAAACCGCTGCTTCGGGCAGTCCGTCCGTCCAGTTCGAGAATTTGCCGGATGCAGCGCGTCTGGCAGTGTCACCTACGATTCCTCGCCCTACGAGAACTGGGCCGCCGCCAACGGCGTCGCGGGCACGTGGGACACGACGGACGCGAGCGGCATCCACAATGTGTTCCGCTATGTGTTCGGCCAGCCGACGGGCGCGTTCACAAACCCGCCGCTCATTGACATCGAGATCGAGGGCGGCAACGCCGTCGTGATAACGCCGCCCGTATCGACCACGGTGGGCTTCGCGGTTTCGGTCGTGGAGTCGTGCGACGTCGCAGGCGCGACGGTGACGCGGAGGAAGCCGCTCGATGCGACGGGGCGCACGGAGTTCCCGATGGGGAGCGCCGCCTCTCGCTTCTACCGTCTTTCGGCGGCGGAGGGGGACGCGGAGCCCGATCCCGGCGGCGTGCAGCTGTGGGAGAACGGGCCGTACTGGGACGCCAACTAGCGCGCGAACCGCGCGCTATGGATGAAAGGACGCCATAAGTAAACAGCTAAAATTGTCCTGTTGGACAACAAAGGAGACATGAGATGAGGCGAAGGGATTTCATTGGATGTGCTGCCGCCTTGGTGGCGTTACTTGCGGCTTCCGCTGCGGCCGACGAGCCGCGCGCCACAGGGTTCGTCGCCCCTTCATTCGTGCCGAATGTCCGGCGCATCGAGTCGAACGCCCCGACGCGCGCGTTGCTGCGCGGCGCCAACGACTCGTTGCCGTCACGGTGGGATTCACGTGAACACGGCTGCCTGACGCCTGTCAAGAACCAGGGCCAGGTGGGGTCATGCTGGTCGTTTGCCTCCTATGCCGTTCTTGAGACGCAGATGCTCAAGGCTGGAAGGGGCGAATACGAGTTCTCGGTGAAGAACATGGTGAATCTGCATGGATTCAAGAACAAGCCCAACGAAGGCGGGGACTACAACATGTCCGAAGCCTATCTTCTCAGATGGAACGGTCCGGTCGCCGAGACGAACGACGTCTATGTGATGACCACGAACAACTGGACGTCCAGTCCCGTCCTGCCGCCCATCCTCCATGTGCAGCATGTGGTGTGGACGCCTGAATTCGGCACATCCGCCGATGCAACCAACGAACTGAAGGCGGCCATCCGGGAATATGGCGCGGTCGCCACCACGGTCGGATGGTTCTTCGACCAAAACTACGGAGCCTCCAATACCTACTACAACGTCGCGATTACCAACGTCAACCACGGTATCACCGCGGTTGGATGGGACGACAACTTCCCGGCGTCCGCGTTTGCGCAGACGCCCCCGTCGAACGGCGCATGGCTCATCAAGAACAGCTGGGGAAACTACGGCGGCGACGGCGGCT
>Ga0310786_10003739_pt1 | contig 21855 bp, 30 predicted proteins | sample AusTroGonzalo_MG_FD_203881 | JGI IMG/M metagenome (GOLD analysis project Ga0310786, IMG submission 203881) | Bovine rumen microbial communities from tropical cattle in Woodstock, Queensland, Australia - Gonzalo_03 (v2) (version 2) | ecosystem: Host-associated > Mammals > Digestive system >...
AAGAAATACGCATACACCCGACACAAAAGCCAGTTGGTTTATTTATGAAAATCTTACAAGATTACAGCAACGAAAACGACCTTGTTTTAGATTGTTTTTCTGGCTCTGGAACTACCGCCGTTGCGTGTCACAATCTTAAACGCAGGTTTATCTGTATTGAACGTGATAAAGAATACTGGAAAGCCAGTTGCGAACGATTAGAACAAGCCCAGCGGCAACAAACCCTATTCTAAAAGGAACGCAAATGAAACAAATACCCTACGATGAGTTACAAAAAGAACTGCAACTTACCAAACAACAGTTGTCCATAGCCGTTGCCGCACTAGAAGAAGCAAAAGCAACAAATCGTGCCTATGTGTGTATAAAAGCCCTACAAAAAATAAAGGAATTAACTAGGGAATAAAAATTCTTTTTTTTGATTTTGGGGGTCTAGTGGATAAATGGCACCACCCATTAGTATATCTTGGGTCTTCCATATATAAATCGCATTTTTCTAATATCTCTGGGTGGTCTTGTAAGAATATACATAAACCTCTATCAGTATCATAAATATCCACCGCTTCTCCTGTTATATGGGCAGAATTAAGCGGTATTTTATTTAAATCAAATATACCCTTGTCGTTGTAGATTTTTATCTGTTTGGCCCTAGAACGCAAGCAAGATGAAAAATACCTTGGTTCTGGGCGACCCATTTTATTAATACGCTTTATTAACTCTTTGGCGTTTTTTTCTACCTGTGGAGTAAAATCTGATTCTACACAACCAGATTTAATACTTCTTGATTTATATTCTGCCCAAGTGAATTTCATACTTCGCCCTCCTTGCAATATTCATTCGTTGTTATTAACCAAGTTATAAACTGTTCACTTATTAAATCTGGACATTGCATCGTTTCGTAGTCTTTTTGAGTCAAGTACCCCACTCCAAACGGACATTTATATACATATTCCGTCTTTGAAACACAGCCCGATAAAAATATCGCAAAAATAGTCCACAGAAGCGACACATTCGTTTTATTTAATAACATAGCGTTCTAAGTCCTTTCTGCGTTGTGCGTCCGTTTTTTTATTGTTTTCTTGCATTATTTGTTCAACAGTATGTGCGTGCCCAATCAAAATTGTTTGTTTTTCCCGTTCGCATTTGTTGCGTTCAGCATCTATGCCCATATTATAGAGTTTTATGCCGCATATAATCAAACCAGTAATTATTACTGCAAATGTAATTAGTAAAGATTGCAGTTTTGTGATCATTTTAAATTAGGGCGAGAACGGGAGTCTAGCAATGAGAGAGAGTCTTAGGAGGAACTGCTAGTAAGAGATGGAGCCCTCGCCCTGTTTATTATTATATACTAGTATAAAATTAATTTCAAGCATTTCTTTTATACTGACAAATAACCTTGCCGTCTTTTATAGTAAAGTTACATTTGCGGAAGTCTGTAATATTAGCCGGCGCAAATGATTTATATCTACTACATTTGCGCGTTTTCCCAAGTGGACACTTTTCGTTGTTACAATACCAATTATTGTTTTGCATTTTATTCCTCTGTAATTGGGTCTGTTGGGTACGGATAGCGTTCTTGAATTTCCGCCGATAGTTCCTTAACCTTTGCAACATATTCGGCTTCGTCGTCATCTGTCCATTCGCCCAAGATAGTCTTGCGTGCCTTGCGTGCGTGCAGCGGGTCGATTTCGGCATTGTATGCGCTTGCACGAGCCGCTTCCTGTTGTTCCTTTGTTGGTGCGGGAGCGGGTGGTACAGCCTTGATTTCATAGCGTTTTTCGCCAATTACGTCAATGTATGCGTTGTTTGCGTTAGCCCAACAAGCGGCCATAGGAGGGTACGACCCCTCAAAGATTTGTCCAATGTAATAATCGTTTTTAGGAGTTAATTTTATAACCAATTCTTTTTCATCATTGGATAAAATAAGTGTATCTTTTTCCATAGTTTTATTCCTTGTTTTTGTTTTTAACTTGCCGCAACACCAATCGCCAACCAAGCACCAGACAGCACAACAGAACTATTCCATTGACCACTTGACCAAATATAACCATATATTTTAAGAGTTGCGCCAACGCTTGTTTTTTCGCCAACCGAACCACAACCAGCAGTGTTTGATACTGATTCGTGTACTGGGGTAAAAAACAATGCATAATTTGAATTACTAAACGGAATTGGAAACGTTATATTTGTGCCACCATAAGGAACAGACGATGCGTGCCCACCCTGTTCTACCCAACCATCGCTGTATTTTCTATACCAAGTATAATTATTTTCGCTTGTTGGGTCTTGCTTATCTACTACCACAGCCGATGGTGATTGCACATTATGTGCATCTCTGTCCATTTTGTCATTTAAGGCCTCTGTAATTTGCCCGATATTTATGTCGCTCATCTTTTATCTCCTTTATGCTGCCATACCCTCAACACGCCATACCGCGCCAGTGTTGTCACTAGAATAATATGTAAATTGGGTCGTTAATGTCGGTTCGCGGGCAAATATATTTACACTACCTGTCGTGGACGCCCCCGCCATTCTGGTCACCTGTGGTGTATAATTTGTGCTGTCCATTTCAACTGGCAGCGTTATCGTATGGTTTCCACTGCCACCAGACGATTGAAACCCACCCTGTTCTACCCAGCCGTCAGCATACTTCCGATACCAAGTATAGTTATTCGCTGCTGTTGGTGCTTGAAACTCTGTCACAACGTGTGCTACCGTGGACACATCTGCTTTACCATTAAACAGTTCTGCATTCAAGCCAGCAGTGTTTTCTAATGCCGTCTGTGTAAATGAGCCAACATAGAAGTAGAGATATTTATATTGGTGTGTATCTTGTTCGTTATTTATAATTAAGTTGATTGGTGCAAGTTTCTCATGTTGTGAACCCCATGAACCGCCAGCGGCATTTGTACCTATACCATTGTCACCGTATGTTGCTATTGGATTTGCAGAACCACGATTTATTGCTGTTGATGTTCCAACTGTTCCTAATCTCATAGGTGTAGAGCCAGCGGTGTAATTAGTATCTGTGGTTGTGACTTGATTTGTTTCAGAATATTTGCTGTGTTTTCCACGTGGCAACTTGAATCTTTCATTGACCGTATCCAAGATATAATACCACGCCACACCTGTCGCTGCATAAATCTGTGCAACCGCACTTTCGTCTGTGGTTATTTTATGCCCATCATTTGCAAGATAAAAAGATATTGTAATACCAGAAATAGTTTCTGTTTGTGCTGTTTTGCCATCAATATCATCAACCAAGTGTTGGTATGCAGATTCATAGACAGCACCAGATTGCCAAGAAAACGTATCAGCACGCAACCACTTAACATCATCTAACTGATGGTCTGCCCATTTCCAATCAAACAGGTCGGGGTGGTAGCCACCAATTTTATGACCGCCAGCGGTAGAACCATCATGAATACGTATTTCGTTGTTGGTTGTGTCCATTGTCAGTTCGCCGATTGCACCAGTGAACGCATCGTTCTGTGCCTCGGTTCCACGCAAAATCTGAATTGTTCTTGTCATCACAAATCCTTTCGTTGTTATTATACCACTGACAGCCGATTAAATCAAGACATTACACCACAATCAATATCACCAACAGAGATAACATCGTTTGTTATATTTATACCATCACCTGCAGTATATGAACCGCCACCAGCATTCGCCCAGACAGCATTAAGGCTACTATCCAAAGTAAGCACCTGCCCCTGACTCGCACCAGTTGTACTTGCTAAACGCGCTTCGGGTATTGTGCCATCCGAATCTAATAATTTATAATTAGTCCAACTAAGCCCTGTTGTTGTCAAGGCAAAACATACGGTACCAGCCTCTGAATTAGTTGCCGCCCCAAACTGATACGCACCAGTTGCAGACGCTGCCGAATTATACCCAATACAAGTTTGATACCACGCCGGCGTAGAACTTGCGCCCGCGCTAGAACCAATGCTTATACAGGCAGAACTGCTTGCACTAGAACCAGAACCGATAGCAATGCCGTATTCACCAGCGACAGTAGCGTTGTACCCATACGCCACGCCTGAGTAATTAGATACGCTTGAATTATAGCCAATATTTACGGCATAAGTTTGATTGGTTCCGTTTCCAATAATACTTAAAGCACTGCTGCCAGTGGCAGCATTTGTAAGTGTTGGCGCAGTAACGCTTATCGTGCTACCAGTAATATCTATGCCCGTGCCAGCATTATACGAACCGCCACTATGATTATCTACATAGGTTTTTACCGCCTTTTGCGATGCCACCAATTCATCACTGGGGGAATTTCCCCCTAGTGTAGTGTCGGTGCTAGTATTTAGGAACTTTGTCATTGAAAGCCCTTTTGGTTATTAACCAACAATTACTGCAAAATATGTATTCGCCGCAATATTAGATGAACTATTTATTTTAATAGTAATTGTTCCACTCGTTGTGGTTACACTTGTCATAACTTCATCGCCGGTGCTTTCTTCATATACATGAACCTGCACATATTTGGTCGCTAGTGAGTTGGTTATTGTCCAAGTACATACACCACCAGATGCTGTTAATGCCGTATTGTTTACATGGAACGCCTTTGCCATACCACTTGTATATGTTGCCAATTTCAATGGGGTTACAAACTTTGTATCATTTGTTCCTGTGGTAACTTCTGCCTGTGTAGCAATCGCGGCAATACCCGGTGTGCTTTCTGTCGCCGCAGATATTGGGTTCCCAATATTTATCATATCAGAGCCAGACCAGCGATATGAAGCGTTTGTGTCTTTCGCAACATAGATTACGCCAGCATCTGGGGTTTCCCCTGTCGTGCCCCACGTGTCTGTGGCAGTTGCCGTATAAATCAATTTTGTGGTTGTATTATAGTATTTGTCCCCTGTTGCGCAGGTTGCTGGGGCTGTTGCCGCCATAGTATTTAATTCAATAACGTCATCCACATAAGACGGTAATTGCCCACTTGGAACCTTGCCATCCGCACCCAAACTTGCAACACCATTTGCTGCACCAACCGCAGTTTGTGGCACATAGGTCGCCGATATGTCTGGAATGTCGCTTGCAGTTAAATCAGCCCCCGCAGTAACTAACCCCTTAGTATCATAAGTAATTTTGCATTTCGTTGCCGCTGTAATTGCGCTATTCTTTGCAACCTTATCATCAAGTTGTGTCTGGATCGCACTTGTTACCCCATCAACATAATTAAGTTCTGTTGTGCTTGCTGTTATGCCGTCTAAAACGTTAACTTCCGCCGCAGTTGCAGTAACATCAGTTATTTTAGACAAATGCAATGCCGGTATGTCGCTTTCCGACAAATCTGCCCCCGCAGTTACCAGCCCCTTGGAATCGTATGTAATTTTACACTTAGTAGAAGCCGTAATTGCTTCGTTTGCTGTAACCTTGGTGGCTAATTGTTTTGCGTTAATTGCACGCACAGTGTCAGTTCCTGTGCTGGCTTCCGTATCTGTCGCAATTTCAATAACACCCTTTGTGGAAGTGCTAGCATCTGCCACAGATAAGTTACCAGACGAATCAACAGATAAATTTGTGCTTACAATAACGCCACCGATTGTCGAAGTGGTCGCTTTATCCAAAGTAACAATATTTCCGGAACTTTCAGTAATACCATCTTGGAACGTGTATGTTTTTCCTTGGTTAGTTGCGTCCACCCAGTTGGTACCATCAAAGATATACCATTTTTTACTAGATGTATCCCAATAATGTTGACCCTCTTTTGCGGGCGATGGTGCAGACGATAAATTCTGTTCAACAGCATTTTGAATCTCATTCTGTCCCATATCTAAGTCAACAACCAATTTTTTCTTTGCCATTTTATACTCCTTAATTTAAGTAAGCAGTGCCCTTAAAGGGGGCATTAAGTTCTATCGTTATCGTGTTTTCGTCATTATATTTGACGGCACATACTACAACCGTATCAGCACTATCTACAATGGTTACTGACGGTTTTTTGTTTAAGTTGTGGTTTATAACCCAAACTGTTTGACTTGCATCAAATTCAAAGACGAATGTATTGCCACCACGATCAATTCTTTGTATTATTGATTCAGATAAGCCTAAAAGATTATCTGGGCGACCATCGCCTTTTAGTGTATCGTCATGGTACACTTTGTTTACCACCCCCACGTCCATATTAACACCAACCGGCTGGGTATTTTGCGCAATACCAGCACTTATGCCTTGCGTAGTTTGGTGTAAAGATACCTTTATTTCTGCCATATTATTCTTCCGTTGGGTTTTCTACTACCATTGATAAAACATTTACTGGTATATTCCTTATAACAGTTACCGCTAAATCGTTTTCGTCAAATATCTTTAATGCACCCAGATATGACCCCGCCTGTAATGTCGATGTTTCTTCGCGGGTAAATACCAAGTTAAGAACCTTTGAAGTAATATCATCCCATTTATATTGTAAATTTTCTACTTGGAATATGGCACTATAACCAGTTAAATCTAAATCTGTTTCCAGCGTAAAAACAATAGAATTGCCCAAAGCATTTGTGTCATCACCTTGAACAATAGTAAAACCGGCTGGACATCCACAATTCATTTTAATTCCTTTTTTTATAATTATATCGAATTAAGGTTATTTTTTCAAATGTTTATCGTGTCTTTATTTTAGCAGAAACAACCGAACCTAAAATTTGATAGGTTTTATTTGTTAGTTTTATATCTGGAATGATTACATATCTATTATTGTTCCACACGGGCGTAAGATTTACTTGCCCAAACCCAGACATCGCTGTATGGCTGTACATGCGTTCTGCAAAGTTTATATTTGGGTCTATCGTGCGCCCCTTTTGATACGATGGTGTCATTATACACTGGCGATTTTTAAGCACTACATTGCCATTTTGGTCTAGATACATAATTGGGTCGCTAGCGTCTATAATTGCTTGATGTTTGTGGCCGCACCATATAAGGTCTGCATTAACACCTTTGGCTATTCGGTTAAAGTCTATCATACCTTTGGTTACTGGTGCCGATGCCCCCATACCATGATGCTGGTATATGTCATAATGTGCACTACTTTTTCCACGATTGTCCATAAAGTTAAACCGTATAAAGTTTGCATAATTACCCACATTAATTTTATGTTTATCGGTGCTTAACATTTTAGCGAGTATTTCAAGCAAATCTATACCGTTATACTTTAAGATTGATTCGCAATTCCCAGTAATCATAATTCTACCGTTCCGCCGACATACAAAATTACTTTGTGGCATTGTTAAACAATAGATTTTATCAAATGGGTTTTTAATTTTTGTAACAGATTCGCCCCAGTTTCTTATTTGTGCTGTGGTTGTTTTGGTACAGTTTAACACATAGTGTCCACGGGTTGATATTGACAATGAGGCACGTATGCCGTGTAAAAAACATAAAATTTGGAACTTTTCTAAGATTTCTTTTTTACCATGTATGGCGCAACAAGATTTTGCTGTTTTGGGTCTGTTGCCATCAGCATCAACTATGGTATCAAAAAATATCTGAAATTGTCTTTGATTCGCATTTTTAATAACACCAAACCATTTTCCTGTTTTAGCAAGTTCTTGTAGTTCTCGCACAAAGTTTATGTGTAATCTAAACTCGTGTTGTGGTTTGACCGTTTTTAATACCTTTCCGCAGATGCTTTTTATTTTTCTGTGTCGCACAGTTTCTTTATATTCTATGTGCATACGATTCAACAGATTACGAATATCTTCAACATATTTTTCTTTGCTTTGATAAATTATCGCCCCCCCTTTATTTGCTATATGTGCATCGGTCAACAGCCACCCCAAAAGACGTAATTCATCATCAGATAGTGAAACACCAATGCTTTTGGATTCTACTGCAACCTTTGCGATATATAAAGAGCCGCGACTAAAATCTTTTGCTAAACGATAATAAGGCTTCCCCGTTTCGCTAACTCCAAACATACGATGGTCGGGCGATACACCAAAGTTCAAACCCAATGATTCACACAAATACATATCGCCATCATAGTCGATGTGGTGTATCTGTTGTGGGTTATCATATACAATAGTATCGTGTTCAACATCGTAGTTGGCGACAAAGTCAGATTCTGTAATTTCTTTAATTGGCTTGAATCCATCTGCCGTTAAAACTTCTGTGTCTTCTATCAAACAGTGGTTGCCCCGCCCAAAGAATAATATATAGTCGCGATATGGGCTCAATATGTCGTATGCCTTTTCCAACTTAGCATTTATTTGATTGTCGGTTCTTTCCAAAAGTGAGTTGACCGCACGCTTGTTGTCGGTGCGCAGAATAGCGTCAAATACATCGCCACCAAACAACATATATCGCTGGTCATTAATACAGTAACTTGCGTGTTCACAGAATGTCGCCTCGTCGAAGTTAGGGTTGTCTATATGCGTGTCTGAAAACAGCGCAAATTTAAGTGGAACATTTGCTTTAATTGTAGTATTATATTGCAACGCTTTCATCTATGCCTCCCTGCTTGGTTTAAAATTAGTCGCTGAATCTGCCTATATTCCCCCAAAAACATATCTTTTTTAGCCTGATTGCAATCATAATGAACTGGGCGCAAATTTTCAGGCGCAGTTTTGCCGCCTTTGCTCGCAGGCCTTATATGATCAAGGTTCCACTTGTCCCCCTTTACAATAGGTTCCCCGCATAAATAGCAATAGCAAAAACCATAGTAAATCGCTTGTTCGCACATTTTACGAAATTGCTTTTTACTCATGGTCATTTAAACTATCAACCCTATGCTCCCACCATTTTTCTTATCACATCACCGACAAGTGTCGCCAATCTTTCACCAGCCAAAGCAAATGCCACTAAAACCAGCGCAAGTATTACCCACGCTGCCTTGTGTTTCGTTATTGACACTATCAGATTCCATTTATGCCCGTCAAGACGTTCTTGTTCAACTGGACTATTAAGCCGTTCGATAATTAAATCGGTTGTTTTCTTAATTACAGCAATGTCTGTTTTTATATCGGCCACGTCGTTTTTAAGATTTTTAATATCTTTCTGCATTGAAACATAATCCGCAATTTGCGCTTCGGCGAGTTCAACACCGTAGCCGTTGACCTTGTTTGCCTTTCGTATTTTTTCTAAAACAACTGCCTGCTTACACATTTTTATACTCCCACTGATAACCACCGGCAGAGTGTCTAAATCCATTACAAACAAGCGATATTTTAGAATTACTTATGCCAGTCTTTCTTTGTGCTTCCAACCCAGAACCGTAATAATTTATAACCCTTCCATTGAGTAATTGTAAAACCCTTTTAGACCTAATGTGCTCACTCCCAAATTTCCCTGTCCAAGTTCCTTTAACCCCAAGGACTCTTCGTTTATGTAATTCATTTTCGCTTCTTGTAACCCATTCTAAGTTTTCGACACGACAGTCTGTTCTTATGCCATTTTTATGGTTTACTTGTGGTTTGTTTTCTGGGTTCGGTATAAATGCTTCGGCAACAAGTCTATGAACTAATAATAATTTATTCCCAAGACGAACGGTGTTGTATCCGTTTTTAGATGGTTTTGTTGATAACATTTTATTTTTAACGAAAGAAAACACTCTACCGTGAGTTGAAACACGATATTTCCCTTCAAAAATGTCTTTCCATCTTTCTGTCATTTTATTTATCCCTTCACACGACTAAGCCGTGGATTTGCGCGTTTTGCGGCAGGGCCGGCCTCGCGTATCTTTTTCAAAACTTCCAATTGTGCACACATCTTATTTTACGAACAGTTTAATGAAGTTCAGTATGGACACAATCATACCTGCGGCGGCAGCGACATACAGCCCTGCATCTACATCCCATATCGCTAATACTGCTGTTACAGGTGCAATCAGGTATTCGACGGTCTTGATAATCTTATCAATCAGTTCGGTTTTAGACATTTTGGTTTCTTTCTTTGCCATAGTTTACTCCTTTATTATGAACGCCAGTGCCAAGTTACTGTTCCAGTGCCACCAAAATTTGGATATCCCGAGAACGATTCTATCTTTGCTTGGTTCGCCGCAGGTGCATATACATCTATGTTTTGGGTGCAATTTTGGAACATATTACTAAACTGGTTTGTGCGTGTTCCAAAATCTATTGCTGTTGTTCCGCCGATATACACGGTTGTTAACGATGTGCAACCATAGAACATATTACTGCACGCACCGTTTCCACTTATCGTGGTTAAAGCGGATAAGTCCGCACTTGTCAGCCCAGTGCAACCTTGGAACATACCATAGCACGCATAACTTCCACTTACCGTGGTTAAAGCGGACAAATCCGCACTTGTCAGCCCAGTGCAACCTTGGAACATACCATAGCACGCATAACTTCCACTTACCGTGGTTAAAGCGGACAAATCCGCACTTGTCAATCCAGTGCAATTTTGGAACATATAATTGCACGCATAACTTCCACTTACCGTGGTTAAATCACTCATATCAATCGTACCAGAAATGGCGGTATTATTTAGATATGCGTACGCTAGCGCATAGTACGACACACCTGTCATACCGGTAAAATTCATAATATGTGTTGTCGTGGTATTCGGAATTAAATTACCTGCGCCGTCTAACTGAAACTCCCGATACAATGCTGGGGCTGATGTTGGCACTTGTACATCCGCAGTAGCATAGTTTGTGACATCGTGTGTGCCGTTGGTTGTTATCTGTAATGTGCCTGTTGGGGTTGTTCCGCCACCGCTAACAGTTTGATTTATAATCATATCTTACTCCTTAACCCAAGATTAAAACGTTGACCGTAATCGCGCTTGTTGGCGTTGTTGTGCAAGTAAAGGTCAAGGTTCCAGCACCCTGTGCTGTGCACAAAATACCTGCCGCAGTATAGTCAGCCTGACTCGCTGGTGCAGCCGCTACAATCACATTATTGCTACTTGTAACACCTGTAACATTTACGGTCTGTATGTTAGACGACCAATCCGCAACCGCCAGTGTTGCTGTTGTGCCTGTGCTACCACCACCCGATGGTGTCGTCCAAGAACGACTTGCTACACCAGAAGTAATCGTAACCGTTGGAACATAGGTTCCGTCTGCCACAGGGTCGGTTGCGAAACGTGCCGTTGGTATCGTGCCATCTGCGGACATAATCTCGAAGTTTCCGTTTGCGTTCGCTATTTTAACAGTGTTAGCATCAGAGTTTCTTGTAACCGCATAATTGTAATTGCCAATCTGAATTGCCCCTGATGCGTTTGCATCTGCATAATCGCCAATCGCTATTGCGTGGTCGTAAGATGCCGCAGAACGTATACCTAACGCAATCGCTCCCACCGACGTGCTATTAACACCGGTCGCTGATGAGTAGCCGATTGATATACTACCGGTAGCCGCAGAATACAAGGATGTTCTTGCCAAATAACCAATGGCAATAGAGTTGTCAGAACCCGCACCAGATGATGCACCAACGGCGACAACACAATCTTTGTCCGCGGAAACCGCCGTATAAGGCTTACCGATTCTTACAGAATTGTTACCCGATTGTGTTGATGCTATATTTATACTGTTTGTCCCAGAACCACCATTCACCAACGGTTTATCACTCCACGATGCATCTGTTCCATTTGTGGTTAAGAACTTGCCGTTCTGACCCGTTTGGTCTGGCAGGGCTTCTGGTGTCGGCTGTACATCTACTCGTGTCCACGCATAACTTGTCGATGCCGTAATCGCTGTTGTGAACGCGAATACATCGCCGTCTTGCAGTGTGCCTGTAATCGTAAAGCCCGCATCTTGATAATCTTCCGTGTATAATTGGAAAGTACAGACCGTAGTATCTTCCGCATCTTTACCAACGAACACCAACAGACCACCACTTTGGTCGTAGGTCAGTGTTCCGTTTGTGATTGTGGTAATATCGCCACTGCCCCATTCTGCAACGAACGCCGCAAAGTCATCGCCCGAACAGGCAATCGTGGAACTCGACAAAGTTGCCGCTTCAAATGTAACAGTGCTGGAATAGGTGGTTGACGCCACATTTTCATAGATATAACCGTGTGTATAAGTAGCGTTTGTCGTGCCGACATATTGATATACCGCACCAGCCTGTGTCGTACTAGCAGACGGCATAGTGGCAGATTTAACAATAATCATATCTGGGGTTACTTCGCCCTTGGTATCAGTGTCAACCCACGCAGAACTATCGACATCCCATACCCATATCGTGTCTGTTGCGCCAACGACAGCGTAGTCGCCCGCTTCTGCTGTTGGATATGCTTCTTCCAATGCGGCTTGTGTGGCATAATAACCTTTATTATGGGAATCGCCACCGCCGCCAGAACCAGTTACACGCAAGGCTAATTTTCCATTTTCATCACGGGTGAAAACATCATCATAAGAACTAGTCCCAGAACCCTCGTTAACACTTACGGTTCTTACAGCCAATTCATCATTTTCATTACGGGTATAAGCGTCATCGTACATTGTAAACCTCTTTATTATTATTGTTGCATTTTTAGCATTTGTTTTCAAGCAACTCGTTTTATTAAAACAAAGCCGTCAGAACCCTTTGTGTTAGTTGTACCACCAATTCCATAATTGGCATTTACACCATAAGAAGCATTTTCGGAAAGCGTATCAGTTGGTGTGGTATGAAAATTGCTTGCATTAGACGAACCAGCATATCCGCCACCTCCCCTTGCGCCACCGCCGGCATCGAGCGAACCTCCGGCACCACCGCCGCCTGCACCCCCAGTTGACCAATCGGTATTTTGACTCTCACCGCCACCGCCCGCGCCAGATGCACCACCACCTGATGCGCCTTTTGCACCATTATCGTTACCACCACGCCAACTTCCATATCCGCCGCCGTTACCAGACTTTATGTCAGGGAAGTCTATGTCATTGCCACGTACGCCAGCCTGACCCATAGTAACTGGGGTGCTATTACAATTTCCACCACTAGTACCAAAAACAGATTGTATATCTCCGCTGTTTGTATTAAACCGGAAGTATCCGCCACCGCCGCCACCGCCGGCACCATAGGCATAGCGGGTCTGTATGGTGGTACCGCCACCACCGCCGCCGCCACCGCCACCACCGCCACCGGCCACATAATGTGTGTTATCGATTTGTACAAAAGAGGGGCGACCGCCACCACCGCCACGGCCACCGTTACCACCAGTATATCCGCCAGTTCCGCCAGTTCCGCCATTGCCAAGAGAGCCAATAGAACCACCACTGCCAACGTAATATATAACATCTGTTGTATTTGAAAAAGTTAATGTAGTAGAGATCAATTCCCCCTTTGCGCCTGCGCCACCTGCGCCACCTGCGCCGTTTAGTCCACTAGTGCCACTCTCGCCACCTGCACCGCCTCCCCCACGACATACAAATTGATACGTGCCAAACGGTAATTCAACTGTGCCGCTAAAATAAGTGTAAAGTTGTTCGTGTTTTAATGACCACGTATCTAATATTTGTTTTCTAACACCATTTATAAATGTATAACATTTACCAATGGTATGTTTCACACCATTTACATAAACCACTGGCTTATGCGAAAATATGCGCTTTCTAGTACCATTAACAAATGTATATACTGCCATTTTATTCCTCTATTACCATATAAATTGTTCCATCGGCTCCGGTTTCTGGCACAGTGTCTGTCAACACAATATTACGCACTTGTGCCGCACTTTGATCACTTAAAGTACCAACCATAGCATCGCCAGCGGCGTTTATCCCTAATTTTTGCCAAGATGTGCCATTAATAACGGTTGGGTCTTCTACAAAATTGTCAGAATTACCACCTTTCATGCTTACAACAGGATACGCCGGTACGCCATTAGCCCACACCCACAGAATAGCACCCTTTGGATACCCCCCAATCGCCGTAGATACCGCCGAATTAAATGTATAACAGCCCCCATTTTGTGCATAAAAGGCGTGCGACATGGGTATATATCCCATAGCATTAAAATCTTGTCTTACGGGCGGAACGCCGCCTTGCGCAATAGGCGTAGATGTCTCTGTTGGAAAACCACGCTGAAAACTTGCACGACCCTTTTCAGACGTAGTATTTGGTATATCTGCATGCTGTCCACCAGACGACCAAATCGCCGGAATCATCGTTGGTTGTGTAAAATCGTTAGCCATTTATTTACTCCTTATTTATAAAATACGCCGCCTGTATCTGGGTTGTCTTCGTCGCCCATATTGGTGGTTTCTGTCATACCAGTCCATGAACTGCCGTCTGGTGCGATAGTTTCTGCAAAACCCAAAGTAGTAGCCCAGTCACTATCAAAACCAATCTCATATTCTACACCAGCGGGTCGTGGCAAAAATGTATAAACAAACGTACCAGTGGTACTATCTAAATAGCCCATACGCAAAACAACTTCTTGTTCTGCTGTCAAGCCCGAAGCAAAATCTATTCTTACCCTCATTGCTTGTGGTTCATCATTAGCGTCAGGCGGGCAATCTTTTATTTTAAATAATACATCAGGGAATAAACCACGAATTAATTTACTAAGTCCATAAGCCGAACCATCCCATACCAATACATAAATTCTTGATTTAATCAATAATCTATATTGTTCATCAGTAAAATATACGCCATCTACCATTGGTCGACTTACTTGTAATAATTTACCCCATAATTCCAGCCCATTTGTATCACAAGTATTTAAATTAAACAAATCTTCATCAAACTCATCGCGGAATTGGGTAACAGCAGTATCTAAAAACTTTTGTTCGTTCTCTACAATAGCCTTAATTTTTTCTGCGTCAGAATACTGCCACAAAATAACAGGGCTATAATCGTATTGATAATTTAATTCTGCGACCTTGCTCATTGTATAGTCACCGTAATGTTTTCTGGTTCAATTACTAATTTTTCCGCCTCACCCAAATCAATCGGCGTTGTGCTTTGGGCATCCCCAACCTTACCGATAGTTATAGAGTTTATGAATATGTCAGGTATTTCGCTACTAATTGCCGCTGCAATTTCAAACGGGCTTAATGTTTCCCCAATACCCACACGATCAACCTCTGGGTTGTCGCCGTTCATAAAGTTCGCGATAGCCGTTTTAATATCCCCCTCTAAGTTGTCGCCTGCATAATTGCGTTTTTGAACTACAATAGTAGTAGCAACACTTACAGGAATTGGTGTGGCAAATGTTATATTATGCCCCTGTCCATCATTTTCGTCTGGGTAATCAATCGTAATAATATACTGTTGTCCGGCTGGGTAATTAACCGTTATTACGTCATTTTCAACAGGGGTACCATTATACGTGATGCCGTAGTCATTTAAATCAACAACAGATTCATTTAAAAGCCAATCCGAACCATCATAAATAAATCTATATATACCAAACCCTGATACTTCACCCTCAAATGTCGCAGTATTTACCGTCAAACTAGACAAACTATCCCCAACGGTTTGATATATAGATGCATCGCCATCTTCTGCACTAATTTGCGCAGCACCAAGCGTTTTTTTCTTATATATTGCTTCGGCAATATCATTGGCCACAGGTTGTGTGTTAGGGTCTGATTCTACATAATCAACAATAATACCAAAACCGTGTGCAGGTATTTTAAATACCGTATTTAAAACAAAATCGGTGCCCGATGTGTTTTCATACGCAGCAACTTGTTTCACGCCAGTAATATTAGCAACAGCACTCTTTATTGCAGACAAAACCGCCATAGAATTACTATTTAGCGATGCTTTTATACGATTCCTAAATTCTTGGTCTGATTCTTGTTCCATGCCAACTACGGCGGGGTTGTTATTTGTTACGCCCTCTAAACCACTTACAGATGTAATAATATTAGTAATTGTATAAGCCTGCGCACGTATTTCACCAGTTTCTTCTGCCTTGAATAAACCAGTAGTTGTACCGGGCGTTTCCCATTGACCGTCAACAATTCTTCCCCCAATAGTATAATCGTCATCATTTACGAATATATCACCATCCTCACTGCTTAAACGCGTGCCAGCCGGCACAATAGTGCCATTAACCCCACTCATTGTTATAATAGCGGTAGTACGGGTAGCCGCTTTTCTCTGTAATTGAAATAAAGAACCCAAATCGTCTAAAACAAACCCATAAGCCTTGTTTATATTAAGAACATTAGATAAGGCGGCCGCCATTTGTATTGTAAATGTGCGTTGGCGTGCAATCATCTCGATAATACGACCCTGTGGTGTTTCTGGTTCAACAGACAAATTCTGCCCGAATACTTCGCGCCACTCATCTTGAACATCCCCCAAAATAGAACTAGTATCTGGCACAATTACACCAGTACCAGTAATATAATCGTAATATTCTGCATATTTAGCCATTTTTAACCCTTTATTTCCACTGTGCCATATTCGCTATTAACAGTTAAACGAAACTCAAAATTATTGCCATTTAAGCCATAATTCCAATAATCTATACCAGTTATTTCATCTATCTCATCAACTAATTCTAAAACCTGATTTTCCCATATTCTTACTAATGGCGTGTCTGTTAACAAAAGACCCATATAATCTACACCGCGGGACAAATCATATTCATATTCACCTTGTTGTAATCTGACACGATTTACAATAACTTGTCTTAATGCTTCTGCGCCATCGGAAGAAACTAATACTGAACCACTTGTGGCCTTACCAACCGTGTCAGTAATGTCTAGATATAAATCGTTTTTATTATCTGTTAAAAAACTAAACATTATTCACCCCGCCAGTAAGCCCCTCAACCTTATAACCATCAGTTGGGTCGGCAACTAATGTGCCAGCCAAATGCATATGGTTTATCCAATTTATTCCGTCAATAGTAACATTACTACCATTACTATTTATACTAACATTTTGTGCGTTTATTTTCAAGTCCATAGCACTAACCAAACTGATTTCTTTATCTTTAATCGTTATTTTAGTGCTACCATCTAATGTTGATATTACCCACGCACCATTGTCGCTTTCAGATACTGTATATCCGTTTATTGCATCTGGTACAAAAAAACCAAATTGATACTGGTGTCTATTTAACACAGTTTGTTGGGATGGTTTTTTAGTCTTTTTAAATTGGTCGGTGTCTAAATCTGCACCAACAAGCCACCCCGTGTCCCCAACGGATACAGGCATAGACAAAAACATACCACCACAGAAAGGAGTTAAGATGGTTGTTGTTATGTCCGCCCAAGGTAACGGCGAGCCGTCAGAGGCAGTCTGTAAGACCGCTGGGGAAACTGTAACCGTGTCCCTGCCTTTAACTTCCTTTACGATAGCGGGAATACACGTCTGAAACTTGTGCGCAAATGTGCGCAAACTTGCCCCAATATAATTGGGCAAATCATTAGTAAACTGGTTATATACTGGTTTTGCCATTATGCCACCTTTACACACTCTAATTCGCTATACCAATCGCGCCCCCGCAATGAACCCATATGGCGGATGTTTATGATATTATACAGCCCATTATATAGATCTAACGTCTTTGATTTAAGTTCTATCGTCTGTAAGGGCTGTAAAGACACATCTAATAATACCCGTATATTAACACCCACTTCTGTTGGTGTTGGGATGCCAATCATTCCGTTTTCTGCGCTAATAACTGGTGCTGGTGCTGGAAATCTATCGTTTTGCCAGCCTATATGTAAGACATTAGAAGCGACTACAAACGCCATAGCGTCAGCAGATTGTTTTATGTGTACACCTAGCATTGTTTCGATGTCGCTTAAATATTCTACTGGCGACCCAGTAAACGAATAGTTTTGCCCAACAGAACGCTGTAATATATTGCTGGCCTTTACGCTGTCGGTAATAAATAGCCCATAGCCACAGCGTTTTCTGGCGTCTTCTATTAATTCCATAAAAGTCGGGTTTTCCAGTTTAACATTTATTAGTTCGCCCATATCAGCAATATTAGATATAGCCGTTATATTTACCGTAGTATCTGGCAGGCTTGTGGGGCTGGCTTGAAATATCTCGCCACCGAATATCTGTTTAACATTACCCACATAGCCAGCAAAACATTTAATTTTGCGCCGGCGTTCTGTAAATCTGGCCGTATTAGTTACAATATGTTTTAAATCATCGCCGTTTAAATTAGTAAGCGTAAATGATGAATTGTTTGGAACAAAACCAGTACCTGTGTATGGCACATCAAATGACATATTTAGCCCACCGCCATTTGTATCACCAAATGTCTTACCGTCTATCTCTAAATATGCCACACGTTGCTTCATAGTTCGTCTTCGGTATAAAACAATAAATGTTGCGTATCACCAAACTTTGTATAGTTGGGATATTCTTCATCTATACAGTTAAAATAGAATTTCCCACCAGCACTTATATAATTGTAAAGATTCACAAAATTATTAGGTGTACATAACTGTGAATAAATCAGCGGTGATTCATTAAGAAACACTGACATAAAGGTTAAATCTTGTATAGTGCGCAACTGAATACGAAAAGCCTTATCGTCTATAATAAAGGTTAATTCTTGATTCGGTACTTTTTCTAATTCTACTGTGTACATTTATACCCCCGCTACCTGTGTTCCGTTGCTTATCGTATTAGTATCTGATGGCTTTTTAATGTTCGTACTAGACTTAAATGTTCCACGAGCCTTTACTTCCATTATTTCCCGTAATGTAAGTGTAAAAATTGTTCTATCAACAGTCTTATTGTCCAACGCATAACTAAAACTCTGTAATACAAGATTCTTATATACATTATATTTAGTCTGTAATATTATTTTGTCCTTTGTGGAATGTAGATAATCGTTCATAACGGTATATATGCGTTCCGCAAAAAAAGTAGGCATGGCGACTTCTACTTGTGCTGTAACAGGCTGTGTAACGCGAGCATCAGTTAAAATTTTACCAGTTTCAATAGGATGATCGCACAAATCTGTTTCTTTATTAACCTTAGCAGAAATATATGTAATTCCATAAGGGTTAGTACCAGTTATATTGGCCGCCTTAGTAAGTGCGCTAGACTTTAATTTTTCGGCTATACCAGCGAATAATTCCTCATACCGCAGTGATTTACCCCACAAATCGTTTTCCAACTTAGAACCGATTTCTACACCCAATACTTTTATTTTAGCATTATCCTCTTCCTTGGGCTGTTTATATAACACAACAACGCGTTGGTCTAATAATGTACCAACTACTGTTTGTGCCAAAGATAAAGAACCAAAACCTGCCATATTATTGCCCCACCGTACTTCTGTTTAATGTTACTACACCATAATCATTCGTTTTTGCGCTTACATCCATATTACGCAATACACCTGCTGTATCTTCAATAGTAATACGAACATCACTACCCTCGCCTTTAAGGGTAGCATAAGCACCAGCAACCCCATTCAACATAGAACTTATTTTATTTAATGCTGTATTTGCACCGCCATACATTTCAAGGTTCTGATTATATAAATCAGCATAAGCCCTAGCAGTAGTTAATTTACTAGCAATAGCCGCTGGGTCAGTTAATAAATTACCACGATACGAATTCCATAAAGCAACTGCCTCTTCCGCACTATTAGCACTCATTACTTTCTGATTAAATAAATTTGTACCAACAGTATATTTGCCGTCTTTTGTGCGCTGTACAAGTAAATCTTTACCAGTATTTGTGGTTAATTTTCTTATTGTTGTTGGTTCACCACCAAGTTTTTTATTTAACCAAGTACCTAATTTTTCAAGTATTATTAAACCTTTACTCACCATCCAATCAGCAAATCTATCCATATTGGCTTGGAATTTTTTGGCCTTTTCTGCCGCACTACGCGCTTCTTCCATTTGATATTTCGGTAAGTTTCTATCCCAATTAGCACCTTGTTGTGCCAAATGTAGCATCATACCCTCGTCTATACCAAATGCTGATGCTATATCACGAACAGCGTACATATTACCCTTATTCATCTGGGCTTTCATAGCACGTGCTATATTCGTCATTAATTGGTCTTCTGTAAGCATACCACCATTTAAGGCAATACCATATCTTGCGGCCGCAGTAACCACATCTTGACTTATACCACGACCAGACCTTGCGGCACCCAATATATCACCAAGAGAAGTATATGCGCCGGCGGCACTAGAAGCATCCCCAAGGCCTAATTCTTTTAATTTAAGCCCTAACCCACCAATACGCTGTTCAGCAATACCAGCACTAGCAGCCATACGTCTGATACCAAAATACTCATCTATTTTAGCAAATGTTTTACGAATAACCTGAGAAACAATAGTTATAGCACCTCCAATAGATAGCCATTTTTTAGCCACTTTATCAAGTGATTTTGCTAATGTATTGGCTTGATTCGCACCCTCTCTAAATGCGTTTTTACCTTTTTTACCAGCAGAATCTATACGAGCCATAATGGTGTCTATCTTCTTGTTGGTTTCTTCCGTAGTTCGTTGGAATTTTTTCATTTGGGCGTTTATGGCATCAATGGTTTTTTGAACCTGTTTTGCACCTTTTACCGCAAAATGTAAACCCATCTGTGCTTCGTTCATCGTTTTATCCCTTTTGATGCCTTTTGTACTGCCTGTTCGTTCGCTAGATATTTATTACATTCTGGTACCGCCCAAGATTCATACATTATCATTGCGTCTTCTAATGTATAAATCGTTTTTAATTCGTGCAGAGTAGCCAAATGATTCGCTATCAGGGTGGCAATTAGCCCATCTACATTCTGATAGTCTTGGCCAGCGAAACTCTCGTTTTCAATTTTTCTTAATGTTTTCTTTAAGATTTTGAGGTTTCGCCATCTGCTAAAAAATCAAACGTATATTCCATAACTTTTGATTCTAGTGCCAAAAGCATTTCAGCATTTAAGACGTGATTGTTGATTAATGTTGGTGTATCTAACGCAATTTTTACCTTTTCGCCATTTTCACGTTCTGTTTCTACACGAACATAATGCATAAGCATATTTGATACTTCACGACTTTTTTCGTATTCTTCCGCATTATTTGCGTATCTAGAATACTTTAACATAATCTCACGACCTTGTACCGCAGGTATCTTGCTTATCCAATATTTAGCACTTATTATATTAGGTGATTCACCAATCGTTATCTCAAACTCTTTTTCGTCTATACGTTCCATTTTTAACTCCTTTCTTTTGTTTTAACTATGCAACGTTGTTTTCAAATACAAAGCGGAAAGACCGGCTGTTTGCGCGACCAGTGCTCGAATAATCTTGCGCTGGTTTACCACCAATGATATACCCGTTGCTTAATATGCTCTGGTGCCCATCTGGGTGGGTAATGATCATCGAGATAAGGTCTTTACTTGAAACACGGTTTTTCTGTGTCATATTCAAATTAAACAGGTTTTCCAGTTCTTTGCATTCATCTGTGCCCGGAATAACATTTAACTCGATTTCACACGGTGTTGCCACGCGCCATACAACCATGTCGCCATTTACGCCCATGCCGCTTTCCATAATGGTCAAGTCCGCTATATTAAGACTATCGCCATCATCTGCAAAATGTGTGATTTCAATACCAACTGGGTATGTTGGAGCGGCTTTAACCAACACTTTTAAGCCCATTGCGGAAATATCTACTGACATTATTCTATCCTTTTATCTTATGGGCCAGTTTCCTAGCCCGTTGTTATTAAATCAAAATATCACGCCCGTCAACGAAGTTGATGCTGTCGCCCTTGGCATACACCAACAGATACGACACTTTGTATTTTTCAACTCCTTGTTCTGTGTATTTTTCAACCTTGGCTGTTAACCAGTAGCCAATACTCTGAATGCTTTGCCACGCAGTAGCGTCGCCTGTTAATTGTGCGACATATGCTTTTTGTGTGGCATCCAATGTCTTGCCAACACTGATTACACCATTAAATAACGCCTTTTCAATGATTTCCTGTATAGATAGTTTAACAT
>Ga0310786_10003740_pt1 | contig 21848 bp, 23 predicted proteins | sample AusTroGonzalo_MG_FD_203881 | JGI IMG/M metagenome (GOLD analysis project Ga0310786, IMG submission 203881) | Bovine rumen microbial communities from tropical cattle in Woodstock, Queensland, Australia - Gonzalo_03 (v2) (version 2) | ecosystem: Host-associated > Mammals > Digestive system >...
CGCCGACACGATGATGCAGACGCCGGACTTCCGGAGCAACGAACGTGCGTTCCAGATGCTGGAGCAGGTAGCCGGTCGCGCCGGACGCGTGGGCAGTCAGGGCGAGGTGGTGGTGCAGACCTTCCAGCCGGACAATCCCCTGTACCGCTACCTGCAAAGGCATGACTACACGGCATTCTACGCCGAGCAGATGAAGGAGCGCAAGATGTTCCGCTTCCCGCCATTCTACCGGCTGATCGTGCTCACCCTGAAGCACCGCGACTACTCGCGTCTGGACACAGCCGCCCGCGAGTTGCACGAGCGTCTGCATGCCGCGTTCGGCAACCGCTGCTCGGCAGTGATCGTGCCGCCCATAGCGCGCGTACAGAACATGCATATCAAAACGATCCGCCTGCGCATAGAGACCGACGCTTCGTTCGCACAGGCCAAACGGCTCGTGATGCAGCACACGGCTCAGGTGCTGACCCTGCCCAACTGCAAGGGGACGATCATCCAGCCCGACGTTGATCCGATGTAAGGACAATGGCGGAAACAATCCCGCAACAGAAAACAAAAAGGGCAGTCGATTGACTGTCCTTTTGTCGAGAAGACTGACGAATTATCGGACAGATTTTTTCAAGGGTTGCAAGTGATTGAGGGTTACCTCAAATCACAATTTGACTCTGCTGATAATTAGTCGTCTCTCCATTATTCAGTGTGTTTTGATTTGTTCGTATATGTTTACCTTATATACGAAAAACACAAATCAGTATATCAATGTTCTTTTCAAATCGGGTGCAAAGGTACAACTTTTTTACGACATATGCAAATTTTTCTTACAAATAATATCTTTATATTTCGTTCTTGATTCTCCTAAAAGAACATATATGCTTATATCTATGGTGACATTTTCTGTAAATTTTTCAGATTTATTTTGAATTTTAAAGTCATTCATTTATTATTGATTTTTTCTTGACATTTCGGCACGGAAATTGTATAATAAAGCTATAATCAATTAGTTATACAAAAGAATGAAAGCAGTCATATACGCACGAGTAAGTTCCGTTTCCGATAGACAAAATACAGAACGTCAAGTTAAAGATTTGACGGAGTATGCCAAATATCAGAAGTATGAGGTTGTCCAAGTCTTTGAAGAGAAGATAAGCGGTGCTAAGAAGAACACTGACAGAGCAATCCTTCAAGGAGCAATCGACTATTGTATCTCTGAAAAGATAGATGTTCTCCTATGCAGTGAATTGAGTCGTATCGGTCGTTCATCGTTTGAGGTCTTGGAGACAGTGAAACGGTTAATTGACAACAATGTTAATCTGTATCTACAGAAAGAGAAGATGACCCTGTTAGAGGACAATGGTAAGCCAAGTATCTTCGCGCCGATTATGATTGCTACATTATCTTGTGCTGCTTCACTTGAACGAGAGAATATACAATTCCGTTTGAATAGTGGTCGGCGGCTCTATATTGAAAGAGGTGGAAAACTGGGAAGGAAAGTTGGTTCAATTAAGACGAAAGAGCAGAAAGAAGACGAATACCGAGAAGTTCTCTCATACCTACGAAAAGGATACAAGATAAAAGATATCGCTAAACTAACAGCAAAAAGCGAGAAGACTGTTAGCCGACTGAAAAAAGAGTTCTGCCTATGAAGGTGGAACTCTTTCTGTATGAAAAAACTATTGAATTGAACGAAGGATATGTGGTGTGAATCACGTCGTATCCCATAACATTCTCATTTTACAAAAGAAGAACCATTTGAAGCGGATCCATCATCCGAGAGTGAATGGTCTTCTATGTACTTGACTACTGATACGTCTTTCTGTATATCCTGACTTATCTTTCCTCTTTTGCAAAATGAGAGACGATCAAACAGCCCTTCGTCTATCCGATATATCATCATAAATCGGACAAATAAAGAAACGGACAAATAAATCTGAAAACATCGTTCAAGCACATAGGATTTTGAGGACAATCATGTCAAAGATAAATCATGCTGCTTGTTAGACGACCGATGGTACAGAAGGGACACAGTTTGAAGATTCCCTTTGTGTAAAATGAGAAAGCAACTGACAGCCTTCTTCGAGTACGAAGCCTCCGTCCGAACATCACGATGAAGGGACGGCGCAATCAGAGAACACATTTCTTATTGTCTAAAAAAGTAAAGACGAGACCTGATCACGATCTGTTTTCACGAGAATCCTGAAGTAGACGTCGATGGATCCTGTTCCTAAATTTCCTGTTTTATAAAACGAGAAACTTGATACTGTTGGGCACAAGAGGGTCAGTCCGTCTTGCGCTTTCGTACGACGCTTTGCACTCCTTTATATAGTAGGAACAGTAATAGACCAAGCCACATCCACGGAGACGCAAGCACGTTGAGATACCACAGCACCATCTCTATATATTTGCGTGTATTGAAAACGATATACCCACTCCTATCTATATAGTAGTAATCATCCAATGAATAGGGCTGTTCATTGTTCGCAGATACGCCGCGGAGTACAAAGATGGTGCGCTGATTAGCATCCTTGTAATAGAATAGGTAATCATCCTTTCCGTCCTTAATAAACTCTATTCTGTGCAGTTCTCCACCATTCACGATACGCGGGTCAGGAACAATGGTATCCAAGGTAAGGGAATCGGGAGGAAAGTACCATTGTTGGTTTCCTGCATATTTAATGTACTGCCATGCTATTCGTAACCCTTCACGAGCATATGCACGTTCCTCCTCCCACTTTGTTTCTTCGATAAAGTAAGCGTAGTCACGAGAGGTTCTTCCATATGTCGGAACATAGGCGAGTGTGATTGCGGCAAACAAGATGCTGCATTGTAAGATGTTTTTAGTTTTCATTGTTGTATGATAGATTAGATGTTCGTCGGTATGTTGGCATAGAGGTTTGATCTTATGGCTCTAACACCACCCCCTAAATGACATTTTCTTAACAAGTCCTTTCGGCTCGTAATCCCTGTATTTAACACTGATGAGTCCATATTAAAACGTAATCAAATTTTTGCCCCCTCCTTGCCTCAAAGAATTCGTCATCAAAAGGGATGGAATTGTCCGTACAAGGGATAGGAATATAAAGTTCATCATAGATGCATGGAGAATAACTTTTGGGGTCGGACTCTGCTTCCCACATCCATCCGTATTTTCTTTCACATGTTTCATTGTTTTGATAGAATACGAAGATGTTCTTATAGTCGATGAAGCATATTTCATCCATCTCGCATGGTATAAGAAATGTCATTGTCTCCTGTTCTTTCGGCTTCCGTTCTCCATCATCTAACACCTCATAAGGAGTTAGCTTTATCAGTCCTTTCTTTCCTTCCTTCTGCACAAAGAACAGATACGCGCTGTTTATTATACGGAAGATACGATCATACTCAAATTGTATTCTTGTCTTGTTACGATTATCCACCACTCCCCATTTACCTTCTTTCTTACATACGAAATAGTTTATAGAATACAGATGCTCGATGTCATCATAGTTGATACAAAAGTCATCGTATATAGGAGGCAGGATAGTCTTGCCATCGAGGTCTTGCAGTCCTTTCTTGTTTCCTTTTGACACGGTGATGTTCGGAAGTCCATGCTTTGCGCAGAAGTCCCAAACTTCGCCTTGCTTCTTAAACCGTCTATGACGGGCTTGTCGAAATTCTTCCGGGAGATTCATGGTTCGCAGTCTATGCAATTCCTCCTTGCACTGACGATACTCATGCAAGAGTTCGGACAAATGATGCTGTTCTTCTTTGGAAAGAGCGGGTATGTCACGATGGGAGGCAGTGAACTCTTCCCACAGCCCTTCCACAGTGGGGAAACTTTTCAGACAACAATTTACATAATGAGGTTCGTTTTGCATAATAGTTTGATTTATATCATTCGTTGATAGATACCCTTCCTAAACATACACATGATGATAGACAGGTATATGCCGTTTGTCTTCAGATGCTATAGCGTTGGTATCAGAATAATCATATAGCTATATTGGATTGTCACACACACCACACACCATCTTCATTCTTACAGAAGACAAAACCGACAACTGCGACGGAACGACTCCGCCAATACGTATTCCCATCATGCTCGATAGGGAAATTCTTCATTATACGTTCACTCATATTGTTAAAATTGTTTATAATCTACTGATTTTTCTGCATTTGATAGTGGAAAACTTGCATATTCAAAAATTTTCCACTATCTTTGCAGCGTCATTTGGCTTTTTACTTCTTTTTCAGCCGATGTTAAAAATAAATCGTTTCTAACATGAATAATGACACAGTTGTTAAAAACTTGGTTGGATTTGTTTATCCCAAATCCGTAAATCCACACAAGCCGACGATTACGGATATTCTGCATCCCGACATCAGAGTGCTTTGTGGAACTCACAAAATGTATGATGTTACATATTGAGTGAGTTGGTTCTCCCGCCTACCACGCGGGAGTTTTTATTATGGCGTATTGCACGCTTCCCATTCGTCCATTGCCGCTTCTTGATTGGTTCCTGAACGGCGAGGCATACTTGTTGGCTTCTTGAACCAACTTTTCACCTTGTTTATTATGTCGGTAAATTTATCTCTCTCTTTTCTGTTACCATATCTTGAAACACTCCATAATTCTCCCGTGTTTATATAAACCTTTATTTCCCATCCCTCCTGTGTATTTGCGATATGCATGTGAGGAGGTTTGTGCGGAGAATTTTCGCCCTGCACCCATATCCGATAAGCGTTATATGGAAATTCGGAACCGTAAGATTCATGGATGTTCAGTTTTGCCATTTCGAGCAAAGTGCTCGTATCCGTATTTCCTGTATTGAGGTATACAGATTCATTCACCTGTCCTTCAATATCCGAAATTTTTATGATTCTATATCCCATGAATCCCTTCATCGGAACAGGGCGGTCAAGATAATGGAATTTACCTGTTCTTGAGACATAACACCCTTCATTCCATTCTTTTCCCGTCGTTGTGCAGTTGAATCCACTTCGTTTTCCGATGTTTGAAATCTTCATCCAACCTTTGATATAGCCATCGTGACAAACGTAACACCTGTCGCCGACATGCACGTCTTTCGGAACGGTCGGAATTTTGTAATTCATTTCCTGTGTTCCATCCTCAACGGCTTTCAGTTCTTTCTCGTAATCCGACCACTTTATTGTTTTGGGTATAGTGATGCACATTCCTAAACGTTCGGATTTCCGTTGGTTCCATTCCTCCTCGGACAGGTTCTCATTCAAGGGTACTCGTGGTATAAGTATGCGTTTCTTCATTTCTCCTTCCATTTCTTTTTGCAAATATACAACTATTTTTTGAATTGGCCAAAATTATTTACCATTCAACAGAAAAAGTATACTCATCGCTGCTCTGTTTTTTCGCCTCTTCTGCTCTCTTCGCATGACAAGGGCAATCGGGATCGTGAACAATACAACGGTTGTTATCGTCTCCGAATATCAGGTACTTGTGACCATTGTACTCGAAATGACGAACGCATGTCCATCGACAAAGTTCCTCGTACTTCAGACATCTGTAGTAAACAGTGTCAATTTGTGTCTTTTGAACTTCTGACCATTGTTGTTCTTTTGATTGCAGTCATTAAAATCTTTTGCAAAGATACAACAATTGCATGACATATAACGAATAAAAATACTGCCCGATAGAGCGAAATTGCTTCTAACAGGCAGTAATACAATAGATAATAAGAAATGTTAATTAAGGTTTTATGAGGCATCAGGATTCAACAATCTACGTCTTTCCTGTGCCTCTTTTGCAGCCCGATTGAATCCCTTGTTACAATTAGAGAAGTCTCCTGAAGGACAGAACGTCACCTTGCCTATCTGCTGCATGAAGATGTAATACTCATTCCGAGACAATAGGTTTAGTGTGAAAAACTTCTTCTCAAATTGGAACTGATACAGTAGCCGACCGTAATCGGAAACCATCTGACACTCTTGAATGTACTTCACAATAGCACGCCGACAACTCTTACCGAGGGATGTCAGTGCGCGGTTCTCGTCAATGATCTTTGGTTTCTTCTTGACCTCCTTAACTCTATATTCGGGAATCTGATAATTCTCATATCCTTTGAACTGATGAATCTGTCGGATGAGATAAGCAAAGAATCCTCGATGCCATTCAATAAGAGAGTCCGCAAAGAACTGCTGACAATGGTCGCGAAGGAACTGTTCATCCTGACCGAGCCGTGACACCTCTTTTTGCGCCATTGAGATATAAGACAGGACATCAATGCTATCAGCATCCACAGCTTGAGGTGTGGTCTCAACATATCCCTTTAGCGCTTGTGCGAATAGTGTGGCAAAATTCCTATATATACGTTTTGACGTTACTCCTCCTGTATTCACATCGTGAATCTCCGTCAATCGAAGTCCATTACGATTATCACGGAAGTTAGCAGTAGTGCGGTTACGACGGAAATCTTCATCGGAGATGGTCTTCTGAAGCCATGTATTATAGTATGCATAGCGCAGCATCAAGAACATGAATGGACTGACAATGTGCATCAGTGAACCAATGAGGTCTAAATCCTTATCCATGTCTGCCACAGAAGGATCATAATCATCCAACACATCATCATTCGTTCCCAATTCGGCTTCAAGCATATCATAGAACATGTCTAATGTTGCAACCTCAAAGGATTCCCATGAGATAAGTTTTTCAGGCGACAATAGAATAGGTAGTTCCTGAAGCAGGAGTTTGTCTTTCCAATAGTCGAAGACGTGATGCAGTTGCGGCGCGTCTCGGAAGAACTCTTCTGTGAAGTTCAGATCCGATAGTTCCGATGACACATGTATGATGTTCGTGAACAGATTTTCATTCTCTGCTCTGTATACCTCCCACATCTCATCTAACGTTTCATCAGTAAACGGATACTTGTCTTCAGGCGGTAGATGCGTAATGAAGTAGTAGCCAAAACCTTTGGTCGGTGTACCGTTCAGTGCAATATTGTATTCCTTATCCATGGTGAGATGATTGATTATTATAGCGACACAAATACCATGCCACTATAGTGTCGGCCCCATACTAAAGTTAGGCTTGTTAAACATGAATCTTTTGAATATGATATGACGATCATCGGCTATGTCGTAGAAGTCATCATGTTTCAAATAATTCATGTATATCCCGCGATAGGTAGACAAGTCGAAAGATGGGGATATGCCCTTTCGATAATCTTCATTTGCCTCAAGATACCCCCATCGCTCATCTTCATTAAGATAGCAAAGGACATCTTCTAACGCATCCTGATAGGCTCTTTCACAGATTTCTGATAGTTTGTAGACATCATAATCAGCATCATCCTTATGTGCCCGCGCAAAGTTACTTGCATCTCTCAAGATTTTCTCTGCTTTGCGACTAATCCCTTTCTTCAAGAGGATCTGTCTCAATCGTTCCTTTGGGTAGTAGTCTTGATTTATCGGACGTGAAAGAGATTCCAAATGAAGTTCTTTATAATCTCTGATGGCATAATAGATTGCGGCTACCACTCCTATTCCGAAAGCGATATAGGCAATGAATCCTAAATCTCTCAAATCAAAAATTCTTGAGACTATATACAAGATGAAATAAAGGACACCCGCACCTATTGCAAACAGGAACATCCACCACAATGCACGACCAAGATAGCTCAGTAGTTCAGGTATATCATCCTTGTGCTTTTCCCAAAACGTATGTGAGGGATAGGACTTACGAGGATGCGCATCAAGTTGTTTCTGCTTTTCTGCTTTGTTCCGCGCTTTTACGAAACCCTTCTTTGGCGTTTTGCATGACGGCTGTTTACTCCCTGATGGTTTGGATGGTTGAGGCTGTTTGGGTGTTTGTGGCGGCTTTTGTGCTGATGGTTTGGGTGCAGCAGGTTTCTTGGGCTGTGTTGGTTGAGACGGAGCGTTATTAAGTCCATCAACTGCCGTTAGACAAACAGTGATGGTATGTGATACTATGTCTCTATCAATATTCATACTCATCGAATATCGCAACACAAGGTTAGGCAGATTCTCCGATGATAAGTTGTAGAACTTTCCATCATTGACTAAAGCAACGGCAACTTGCTGCTTTCCTTTGTCCCCTGCGAAGATGTCTCCGAACGCACTATGCAGTTTTGCGGGCGGTAATTGTTGGATATCCGGATATTTACGCAAAAAGGCTGTTAATAAACTTACTGAATCTTCCATTATGTGATTCCTTTCCTTTGTCAAACAATACTCCTGCTATACTGATGTCATCATGGGATCCTTGCTCGCTCATCTTTGGAAGGAACGATTGAATCTCATTGATTGCTGTTTCTGCATTTTCCTGAAGCATTCGCCACATGGTCAAATAGAACTCGTGTAAACGTTCATCGCTCGTGTAGGTATCATCTACACCATCCGATGCAACAAACGCAGCCACAGGCAAGTTCTCTGTCATATACACAAAGCGAAAACGATTGATAGCATCGCTGTCGCACAAAGACGTGGTTTGATTCAGGAAACAATCGTCATCCCAAGGGATAGGTTGCGAAGGATTGCCATCTGCGTCTATTGCAACGCATTTCCCGTCTCCTATATGCAGTCCGAAAAAGCATTCACGAGTACGGACAACAGCAATGAGCGTAGTGCCATATACGAATTGCCATGCATCGGATTCAGCACGTGCTTTATCAGCATCCTTCAGTAAGCCTAACTCGTCTTCCGTGAAGGTGTTGCCATTCTTGTCCTGCTCTATCTTATCATTCCACCTTGAGATAATGCTTGCTGCTATTTGCTTCTGCCAATCGCCATTGGGGAGGCGCGTCATGTTTTTAGTAGAGGCAAGGAATTCCTGAAGGATAATCATTGTTACCTCTGCTGCAAATTTGGATCCCTTGTCGCTCCTGAAATACCTGTCACTACCATGACCATCAGCAACAATACCAATAGCATATTCTTTGGTGTAATGACTCAAAGCATAATCCTGACAGGGTTTATTTGTCAGGATATGCGATGAACCTTTTTCTATGACGTGGAATGCAAACATGATTAGAAACCATCAGACAATGCTTCCAAGTCGGCATTCTCGTCTTTGAACTCCTTTACCTGTTCAGCAAACTCGGCTTGTTTGGATTCCTCTTCAGGATTAGCGCTGCCACCTCCGACACCGATTCCACTGCTGCGAGAACCAATCTTGGAGGAGGTTACAGATACAAACCGAATCATCTGCTTTAATGTTTCAGGCGTGTGAGCGGTAAGAACTAATTCGGAATTGCCTGTGAACTCCTCAAGGATGTTCTTATCTGCATCATCACCGATAGCTATAGCAACACGGATGGCAACCTTAAACCATCTGTTTTCGCGAAGGCTATCAAGAGCCTTGCGATATTCATCAGTCGGCTGACCATCGGACATCAGGAACAGAACAGGCGCGAAGTTTCCTGTTGGTGAATCAAGGAACTCCTTACGGGAAAGTTTCTTGTTCAATTCATTAAATGCTTCGCCCATTACTGTCATACCGCCTGCGTTGAGATCTGTCCATGTGAGACCTTCTACATCTGCGGGTTTAAATAACCATTGTACATCGCTTGCAAACTGAAGACAGGCGACTTTGATTTGTGCATCGGCATTCTCCGATGAGATGTCTGCTATTTCAGGAAGGACTTCCCTAATGGCGGTGTTCACTGCGGCGATCTTCTCGCCGTTCATACTGCCCGATGTATCGACGATGAAGAACAAAGTCATTTGCCGACGGGCGATTTCTACTGCTTCTAATGGGTTCATTAGTGTAATATTTTAAGATTCCTATTGTATATTTCCTTTGATATGCGAAGAGAATTGGATCTCAACGTCCTTGTATATAGGCAAACCTGCATTGGGTTTAATCTCCAACTCTTTCCCGTTTGGATAAACCGCCTTCCATTTATCTTGAGTACGATTCATCAAGCCCCATATATTAGGATTGTTTTTGTTAATAATAACTTCACTTGTTACCGTGAACATATCATCGAAAGAAGATGTCTGATTGGCATACACCTTCATCTTCGGATAGAGCGCGATACGCTGCTTGCCTATGGTCAGCATCAGCGGTTTCTCGATGGACTTTTGACAATTGAAGCAAAGCGTAAACGTCTTATCCAAATCAACGAACGTTTCATTACCACAAGTATGGGTAATGGTTTGGCTACGGAGTTGCGTCAATATGCGAAGCCATTCGTTATCAGACTTGCGTTTATTCGGATCATGTAATACATCTTCAGAGAACGCTTCTATAAAAGCCTGACGGAAGAAATCCGGGAATAATGGCCATCGGATAATCACATTCGTGTGAATTCCACGAACAGGACGGTTGTTCGCCTTATTCGGATCATAGATGAATATGGGATTCTCACCGTACACGTTTCGCTCAATGGCATCGTTCAAACAGGGAACATCCGCAACTCGTTTACCATCGAAGGGATGGTTGTTGAAGAATAACATGAACAGAACCACGCTCAAAGAGAAGTAGTCAGACAGGTTGTTCGGTTTGTTGTTGCCGATCACTACTTCAGGAGCCATGTAGCGACACTTACCCTTAATGCCAAGGTTAGTGCTTGGTGGGCATACGTTGTCATTGTCACAGATAAGTACATCGCCCGTTGTCGGGTTGAAAAAGAAGTTGCCATCATTCAAGTCTTGATAGGACAATCCTTTACGATGCAGTTCACGGAAAGCATAGGTTATCTGTATGGATGCGTTAATCATTGCACTCCATGATGCAAAGCGCGCTTTGGCTACAAGGAACTTACTGAAATCAACATACTCTTTCGGACGTATGTCCATCACGTAGCCGAACATCTCGGAAGAATCGACTGTCCATAATGGCCATAGGAAGTGCTTGGTTGGTGCTCCTTTCTTTACGTTATCTTCAAGGTTGCGAACAAACGCCCTTGAGGGGTACTTGTTATATACCTTCAGTGCATAGTCGTTCCCGTTGATCTCCACACGATAAACAGACCCCTGTCCACCTTCGCCAAGTTTCTGCTTGACGGTGGCGGTAATTCCGTTGGATAGAGGTATCCGCGTGTTACTTGATAATTCTTTCATGTGATGTGATTTCGTTTGAAGAATTTAGTTTATCAACAAATCCCATGCCATACTCAATAGAATATACAATTTTCCTATTGGTATTAGTGAATTTTTACAACATTCCTACTCCTGAAGAGGTGATGTACATACAGGATCCGTTACTCATCTCAACTATCACACGATAACCATTCCAATATGCGTCTACGGGAACTACTCCTGCTCCATTAGACAAATTCACTTGACGTGAGATCCCGCCATTGCAGTCATAAATGGTAACGTTTGTTCCACGGACTTCTACACTTCCGCGATTTGAAGGACTTCCTGATAAACTGTCCATTGATAGTGCCATAATTACAAATGATTTAATGAATTTTAAGCCTACTCTGTTTTGGATTTTCGGCTTCCTCCTTTCATTTTAACAGTCTAATTCTTTCGTTCGACTATTAGCGGAATGAGATATGAGAATGACTTGCTAAAATCCTCGATCTCTTTTATGAATTGCTCTTTGCTTCCAACAGGCACTCTAATTTCCTTTAAGTTCGGACAATCTGCAAAAGCAGTCGGATCGAATGCATCGGGACTAAAGTTTGTTGGTAGGGAAACGGATGCCAAGTTCTCGCAATCTGAAAATGCACTGTACCCTATTTCGGTGACACTATCAGGAATGGAAACAGATGTTAATTGATTGCATTCACAAAATGCGAGCATCCCAATTTTGGTTACAGTATTTGGAATAGAAATAGATGTGAGGCGATGGCAATCGAGGAATGCCGCCTTCTTAATTTCTGTAATACCATAGGGAATTTCGTACGCACCTTCAAACGTTTGCGGGCATCGTACCAAAATCTTTTGGTCTTCAGAGAACTCGACTCCGAACTTTTGAATGTATGCCATAATTTATTATAGATAGATAATTTAATACAGACTCTGTCTTGGATATTGGGCATTCTCCATTATCTATTTTTTCCCTGCTTGATAGACTTGATATAAGAACAGAGGTACTGCAACTATTCCACCAATGATGATTGCAAGCACATATCCCCACCATTCAGCATCATATATAGAATAGAACATTAGGAACGTCCATGCAGCCCACAATACTAATGAAATATTTCGATGTACAATTTGAGTAGAGAAGGTATATAAACCTAACGCTATGCCTGTGACAATACATATGATAGCGGTCATTACATACTCATACCACTCTTCCATATTGATAAACATCATAATGAATGTTATTAACCATGCAGCCCAAAAACCACAAGAGACCCATTTGTGATACTTCATCTGATGGGCTGTTTTTGCCCGTTCTTCTGCCTCTTTTGCCTCTTCAATCTTCCGTTGTTCTTGCCGCTCTGCTTCTTGTTGTTTCTGCTTCTCTTTTTCCTTCTCGCGTTTCACACGCTGATCTTCTGCCTTCTTACGTTGTTGTTCGGCTCGTGCATTATATTCTTCCTCGTATGGTGCAAGTTGTTGTAAGTCGTTCGGGTTGAGTAAGGGCTTGCGATTAAGTACATATTTCATCAATTCATCATATCGTTTCTCCCATGCTGCTTGAATTATCTTCACAGGCTTGTTAAAATCAAAATGCCCCCATTCCTTTGAACGACTCTTGCCAAAGGTCTTCACGCACTCTTGATATGTACGTTTGGCAACAAATTGATATTGGTCTGTCTCTTTGTCGATGTCTGCGACTATGCGTTTTATCTTGCCAAGTTCCTTGATAATTTCTGCATCAGACATGAGCATAGAGCGATTGGATATATTTTCAGCTATCTCCTTTGCACTTTCGATGTCCTGTTCCAACATTTGATGCAGGAACGTTTCGATTTGTTCATCACTTATGTCCGAAGGAAGTGTCATTGTCGGTGCGTTTCCACGCCCCCAATTATCCAACTCCTCATCGGTCATGTTATCGGGATCTAAACCAAGACTCTTTAGATATTCCGGATTCATCTCGGCAATCTCGCGAAGCCGTTCACGTTCACGTTCTCTTTTTGCTTCTTCGCGCTCTTCTTGCTCCCATTGACGACGCGCTCTTTCCTCGGCAATGTTATCTGCCGCTTGGATTCCCTTTTGGATTCCTTTTGACAATAAGTCTAATGCTTTTGACATAATAGTATTTGTTTACCACGTTAATGAATATTTCTTACCATTTGGGACAACGCTTATAGCAATCCCCTTGCAGCCCTCGAACATATGATCATTGATGTCGATATGATTAGGCGCAACAACACTCGTAAGTTTTGTACAACCGACGAACGCATCATGTATAATCACAAACACGTGATTGGGCACAACGAAATCACCCTCATAATCTTGAGGACATCTTACTAACATCTCTTTGTCATCGGTGTACTCGACACCATGTTTGTCGAAATAAGCCATAGTTGTATTCTGTATTAGATTAACTTTCTTTTGTCAGGGCATATGCTATCCGTCTTTCCATTTCCGGAACAGAAACTCGAAACGAAATACTATCCCCGAATAACTGCTTCATCTTCTCCCATGTCTCCTGTATTCCTCTTCGTTCGTCTCTTTGTCGATATGCCTCCAAACATTTTCCGAACATCTGTTGTGCTTCGTCTTTTCTTCCAAGCCCATACAGGCACTCGCCATAGGTGTCATAGTATGCAGGACGTTCGTCATCCTGTTCCATCATGGACAAACATCTTTCAATATAGGGCAGGGCTTTCTCGTACTCATTCCACTCGCATAGCATATATGCCCAATTGTTGAAGTCCTGTGGTGCTTCTAACAAGGACTCCCCTTCTGCGTAACATTCATCAGCTATCTCTGTCCTTTCCTGTATTATGTTAATTTTGTACAGGTACAATGCAGCCAACGCGCATCCATCAATAAGAGCAGACTGAAAGAACGCTGCTCCATCAAACAACCGTTGTTCCTCTGAAGCGTACTTGTTTTGGCAACGACCATCATAGTACATTCTGCCCATGTAGAACATATGCTTCTCGTCATAAATAGAAGCCTCTTCATAATACCTCCATGCCTTTTTATCTGTCTCCTTGCCACGGTTCATTTCGTAATAAACGTTTGCAAGGTTCAGCGTCGCAGATAAACTACCTTTTTCTGCTGCCAATCGAAGCCAGTGAATCGCCTTTTCTGTATTCGGTACTATACCAAAGCCAAAATAGTAGAGTGTGCCAAGTTTGAGCATAGCATGAACAGAACCGAAATGAGCAGCCTCATGGAATAATCTAATGGCTTCTGCATAATTCCGCATCTCGACCTCGGCACAACCTTGATGATACAGGTTCTTTGATTTCTTTTCTTCTCTTTTGTTCATGGTTTTGTGCTTTGAAATTCGGTGCAAAGGTACTGCTTTTGGATGACTTATGCACAATTTATTTTCAGGATAACAGGTCTAATCCTATGCTTAATCCATTGTATATGCGGGCTTTATGGCGTATTGCATACGATAAAAAATAAGGTTTGATGAGGCATGGATTTTGTGTTTTGGGATAAGGAAACTGTTTCAAGGATCATTTTCTGCGTTTAGAGAACTGCAACAACGAAAAACGCAGAACACTTTTGCGTGCTCCACGTCCTGAAAGGCTTTCTCGCCTGCCTATCCTTGGTGGAACAAGCAAGAGAGTCTGCGTTGGTTGTATTATCATATCACCAAATTTCTACACCCTATCGGATATAGAAACAATGGTGTCGGATACACCCTTCCACATCATCCTCTGCTTTGCTCCGCGCCAAGGATTCATTTTTGCGAGAAATTTATCAGGACGCGCACAAAGCGTCATTTGACGCTAATATGTTTTTGCCTTTCAGAGAAAAATCTCTGAAAAACGCTGCAAAGTTACAAAAAAATTACGACATATCCAAATTTTTCTTCATATTATTCGTTTTTTCACAAGATATTACACATAATTGATACGTGAAAATAGGTTTTTCTGTATCAATTCTTTTTCAAAACGTAAAAATAACTATGGAACTTGCGTGCATGTTTTTGCACTGAATAATCAGCCCTTGCCATCACGTGAGAAGCATAATTGATAAATATATCCTCTATCTCAAAGTTCAGTTGTTCGGCTAACCGCTCTACTATCTGATGCACCCAGATCTGTTTGCCTCCGCTATTGACATCTTGTGTTTTTACAACCAATATAGCACCTGTTTTTAGCAGGTTGGAAGCCAATGTCATCATCTCTAAATATGCGGTTTCCATTTCTTCAATATTCCTAAAACTCTTATATCGCTGATCTACCACAGAACGTTGAGAAGAACTATCCCGAATGATAAAAGGAAGGTCAACAACTACGCTGTCAAGAGTTCCATGCTCAAGATTGTAAGCGTCATCCAATGACGAAACATCATCGAATTGAGGATACTTGTCAAACTTATAAACAGGTGCTGACAGTTCTTTCCCCTTATAAAAACCACCTTTAGAGTACGTCAGGTCACAATCAAACTTGCCTGAAGGGATGTAGAGCGTTATAATAGAACGCAGGATTGTATGTTGAGACCTTGAGACAGATTGCAGGTAATCTGTATTCTTCCCCCTTTGAAATTGAGATTCCTTCGTGCTGTCGATATGGCTTTCTATGGAGAATTTACGCGCCAAGTAGCGATGAGTAGTGCTGACCGCTAATTTTTCTTTTTTGGCAATGTCGCGAAGAGTACATCCATACACCTGTCGGAAACGATCCCAATCCCAATTAACCTTTTCTAATTTTCTGCGCCATTTCTTGAGTTGTTTGAATTTCCGGATTTGCTCGTCTCCCCTTCTATCTATGCGTCGGGATTGTATATGCCTGCGTACATTAGAAGGTTTGCAACCAGTCTCATGGGCTATTTCTTCTATCGTTTTTCCGTAGTCTGATTTATTCAGTTTCATAAAAGAAGTGTGTTCTAAAATTGATACTATAATCAGTGTTAATTGTGGTACAACTATACATGACAAAAACTATGCCATACGCTATGCTGACAGCCTCGGATATACCATAAGAAAGAAGGTTAATAATGATACTTCCCGTTCTGTCGAAACATTTTGTTGAAATTTAATTTTGGCCACTTCAGCAAATTATCGTACATTTGCGTTGAGATTTAGGAACAAGGATAATCTCAAAAACAAAAGGTACCAAAAATAAGTTTTGGCCACTTTGAAAAAACGTTGTACATTTGCAACAACAAACACCGAATAGCGAAATAAAGAGAAGAATTAACATATTGACAGCGGATACTCCTATAATATAAATAATCACGTACACAAGATGGATAAGCATGAAAAACATATAATTAGAATGGCGACAAGAAAATGTCCGAATAGCGTGGTAATACCACATCCAAGAAAGCGCCTCAAAGACCCGACTATGAGAATAAAGCATATAACATAACTCTCCAGTACATAGCGCAAAATTGTCACTAACGTCTTTTTGACGAATAAGACACCGGCTCTTCATGCCCTCAAGAGGACGTGTACTGCTCATACTATACACAAACTATAAAATTAAAGACAAAAAGATATAACGCACAATGTTAAATTTTGATAAACTTCAATTGGTACTTCGGTACTCTCCTCATAAACGACCATTCATAGTAATGGATGCGCGTGCGTTCACAATTTCACCTTTAGGCAAACACACGTATTACGATGAAAAGACGGATCTATCTATAAAGTATAATAAGATTCCAAGATTCGGAAATAATGGGCAAAAAGAATTGAAGATTAAACTTACTTCTAAAATATTAGGAGTGCATATGTGTGATTTGATAAACAGAGATAATATAATGCAATGCTTTAAGAATCTTAATAAGCGTAAAATTATCAATATAAGTATATCGGAAAAATTGTTAGATGATTTTGAAGTTGTTCTAGCCGATGTTACGATGGATAAAAAAGCAGATAGCACCTTTATGAAACAATTTGAAGATTATTCTATGACCAACTTTATAAACCATAAAAAGAATACAATCATATTGCCACGCTATCCCCAATTCAATACAATTATACATAATACAGCCAAAGTATCTAGACACAAAAAACGTTTAACAATATATGACAAGAGTGCCGAAATACACCACATGCAAAGATTTCAAAATATTCCTAATAGTGTTGTTGCGCACTTCAAAGACATATATCGAATAGAGAGAAATTTGACGACTGAGGAACAAATAAGAAATGCATTAAACATACAAAGTCAGAAGGTAACTTTACGTGATGTCTTGAATGCAGACGCTCAACCTTTCTTGGATATGTACAAAGAATTTGTTACAATGGGAACCAAACCTATTGAATTTACAACCATGAAAGCAGAAAACATAAAGAACTTTTGTCTAGTCCGTCGGTATGATGTGGTAAAAGTAGAACATGCATTACGAAGGTTTTACAAATCATCTTATAGCAAGAAAGTGTTTGAACCCTACAAACAAGTCTGTTACGAACACCTTCAGAAAGGAGCAACGCAAGATTACACCCTTAGAAAAAATATCCGGGATTTTTTGACAATCCCTTCTAAAATTAACAGCAAAGTATCATGCTAAATTACAAAAAATATGAAAGAGACTTACGTGACCTAAAGATAACAAATGAGGATGAGCAGCGAGAAATCGTACAAGCGTTATATAACTTTGCTACGGTTGCCTGCGACATATATTTGAAAAGAAACATGAAAAACGATGAAGGATAAAAAGATTGCATATAGCGATTTGGAAGTGAAAGTAGGTATTGGTTTAACTCGTGTTAGCACTTCTCGACAAGAATATCAAGGTAGTTCTTTGAAAACCCAACGAGAAGAGATTGAGCGTTATGCACTAGAACACAACATCCGAATCAAGTATTTCATGGGAGACACGCATGAAAGTGCAAAAACAGAAGGAGAAATTTATAAGAGTGTCATTACAGCAGCCCTTAGTGATCCTGAAGTGAATGTGCTTATTGTTCACTCAATAGATAGATTCAGCAGAAATGAGGAAGGACTAGTTGCAAGAAAAATACTTCAAGATAATGGAGTCTATTTAATTTCTGTTACTCAACCCACAAACCCCGATACTCCAGAAGGAGAACTTCTGACTAAATTAAATTTGGTGCTTGCGGAATACGATAATGCAGTGAGACGCGGAAAGGTTTTGGCCGGACAGTATGGACAACTACATCGTGGAGAATGGCCTTATCAAATACCCATTGGCTATAAAAGAAATCCTATATTGAGAAAAGAGATATGTATAGATGAGGCTAATGGAAATCTTATGAAGCAGGCATTCTTATGGCGGGCAGAAGGTGTACCACAGGTAGTAATATGTGAGCGTCTAAAAGCAATGGGGCTTGATATGCAACCAAAGCATTTAAGCAAATTATTGAAAAATCCTTTCTATTGTGGATGGATTATACATGAAAACCTTGACAATGTGCCGATGAAGGGAATACATCCCGCTATCATCGACGAAGAAACATTTTTCACCATCAATAAAGAGTTTAGACACCGTATATATGGGACTCCCGAAGAGTGGGGTTATCTCGATGAAATCGACAATAATGAGGATCGAATAACAAAAATGGAGCCTAAATATCCATTAAAGAGATTGCTCCATTGCCCACAATGCGGAAAGGCACTGACGGGTTATCAAACCGTACGTTTAAGCAGGGTTCATCACTATTATAAGTGTAATACAAAGGGGTGTTGCCTAAATCTAAATGCGACTGATTTACATCAACAGTTTGAAGAACTGATAAATCAATATCAATTGAATCCGATATTCTTTTCTATATTAAAGAAGATTCTAAAAGACGACGTGCATACCCGTTTTTATGAAGAGGTGCAAAATCTTCCTCAATTAAGAAAAAGGTATTCCGAAATAGAGAAACAGAAAGAAACTGCTCAAGTGAAGTACGCTATTGGGAAAATTTCCGATGATACCTACAATAAAGTCTTAATGCAGACAGAGGATAGCCTGAAAACTCTTGAAGAACAAATTTATGTAGCCGAACAAGCAGAAGGAGAGTCTATAAAGATGGAGCAGTATGTTATTGATAGTAGTCAGAATATATTAGACCTCATTCGTCAAGCCGATTATAAAGATAGGTTGCGATTACAATTTCAAATCTTCCCTAAAGGATTGATAATGAATGTTGAAGGTGGACAAATTACATACAAAACAGAAAAACTATGTCCGATATATAAAAAAATCGCATAAACGGCCCGATATTTGTTATAAACAAATAATATGGGCAAAAAGAAGAAAAAGATTATTCCTTATAGCAAATTAACCGATAAAGTTGCTATAGTATGGACACGAGTATCGAGCGAACGTCAAGAAAGAGAAAACTGTTCGCTCGATACTCAACGTGAAGTATGCGAGCGGTATGCTGAAGCGAATGGCATCCGGATTAAGAAGTATTGCGGTGGACAACATGAAAGTGGTAAGTCGGAGGGGGAGTTATATAAGCAGATGATTGCTATTGCTTGCCGTGATAAAGAAATCAATGTTATCCTTGTATATTCCTTTGATCGGTTTAGCCGTTCCGCTGCGGCAATAGCCACAAAACAAAAGTTGAAGGAGCAGGGAATATATGTTATCTCTGCTACGCAGTCTTCCGACCCCGATTCGGTGGTCGGTGATTTTGTTGAAGATCTATCTATCATTCTCGGAAAGTTTGACAATGCTATCAGACGAGATAAGATTCTGTCAGGTCAGCAAGGACAATTGGAACGCGGGAACTGGCCGTTTCAAATTCCATTTGGTTATGAGCGCCGAAAGCAGGGACGTGATAAAATGATCGTTATTACAGAACAAGGTTATATACTGCGTCATGCTTTTATCTTACGTGCGCAAGGGGAACGTGAAGTGGATATAGTTATGAAACTAAAAGAGATGGGGTTAGATATGCCATTAAAACATCTCAATAAACTCCTAAAGAACCCTTTCTATTGCGGTCTTATCATTCATCCTCGAATGAATAACAAACGAGTCGTCGGCAACCATGAAGCATTGATTGATGAGGAAACTTTCATGCGTGCGCAAGGATATGCACACACGGGGTACGAACAAATAAAGGATGCTGTAGATTTCCCCTTAAAACGACATGTGCATTGCGCCGCATGTGGTAGTGCCATGTCGGGTTATGTGCGAGTACGCCCTAAACATAAATACTTATACTACAAGTGCAATACTCACGGTTGCGGAGTAAATGTACAGGCAGAACATCTACATAGTTTGTATTTTGATCTGTTGTCAGAATATGCCGTTGCAGAAGAAAATATACAAGACGTGCAGAATCGTATGAAGAAGTTACTACAGCTGCACCATGATAAAAAATCGAAGATTGTAGCGGTTATAAAGAAAGAGATAGCCGAACTCCAACAAAAATCAGATGGGGTGGAATACAGATATGCACTTGGAGAAATTCCTGAATCATCATATAGAGTAGCAATAGAGAAATTACGACAAGGCATTTCAGAAAACGAGCAGAAATTGAAATTGCATGAATCTAATTTCTCGAACACATTGCGCATAGCCCATCAAGCAGTGCTAATGTCTTGTCAATTAGCATATTATTGGGAAACAGGAGACTATAAAAAACGGCAGAAAATACAGAAAATCGCCTTTCCTATGGGTATAAAATACGACAAAGAAAAGGGAATTTCTCGAACACTTTGTGTTAATGAGGTATTCCGTATAATTCGCTCCATATCAGAGGATTGCACGAATAGAAAAACAAAAAGCGACTTTGATTTATCATCAAAATCGCCTTATGTCGAGAAGAGGCGACTCGAACGCCCGACCCCCACGTCCCGAACGTGGTGCGCTACCAACTGCGCTACTTCTCGAATTTTGGGTTTCCAAAATTCTCGGAATCCCTTAATCATTCGTTGATTTCATGGGCGTAAAGCAGGGGACCCATTCCCTCCTTTACTTCCGAAATCAATCTCTGCTTTTCGTGAATTCTCGTCTTTTATTGAGCAGCTTCCGACGAAAAGCGGGTGCAAAGATAGTACATTTTTCGCATTTATGCAAATAATCCGACCATAAATTGCACAATTAGGTGGTGATTTCTTCACAATTATACAACTTCGTTTTGCAAATACACCCTATCCGCACGAATTATCGCCCGATTTTTGTGCTTCGACACGTCCATTTTCACTCTGAGGCAAATAAATGCACATAAATTGAAAAAAAACGCCCAAACACTTGCAAATATCGATTTTTTTTCGTAACTTTGTGCGCTTATTGCGTAAAGTACAAAAATTGATATGAGAAGAAAGAATATATTGTACCTGTTTAGCGGTCTGTTGGCAGTAATGATAACCGTTGTTTCTTGTCAGAAACACACGTATGACTTCACCTCGTCGCCCAGCAATCCGAAGGCAGGTCAGAAAGTGACGTTCACGAACACCAGCGATGCCGGCGAGAACTGGGTATGGACATTCGGCGACGGCAGCAAATCGACGCTGAAGAACCCGACGCATGTATATACAACCGCCGGTTCGTACATGGTAAAGCTGCAAGCGGACTCCAACAAGACGCGTATCGCTTCGCACATGATTGAGGTGCTGGACTCCATCCCCACTCTTGAGGTTAGTTCGGAGATCGTGCCGCAGTACTCGTACGTGACCTTCAAAGCCTCGTACTACAATCCGTCGAACACGACGGTGAACTTCGAGTGGAGCGTGAACGAGGAGCTGTTCGTGATCACCGAAGGCAGTCTGAGCAGCGACAGCCTGACGGGCTACTACACCTATTACGGCGACACGACCACTGTAGGGCTGAATATCACAATCAGCGGCAAGACCACCGAGCTCAGCCGCACGCTGACGCTGGTGGACAACGAGGCACCGTCGCTGTACATGCGGTCATCGGACGGC
>Ga0310786_10003741_pt1 | contig 21844 bp, 17 predicted proteins | sample AusTroGonzalo_MG_FD_203881 | JGI IMG/M metagenome (GOLD analysis project Ga0310786, IMG submission 203881) | Bovine rumen microbial communities from tropical cattle in Woodstock, Queensland, Australia - Gonzalo_03 (v2) (version 2) | ecosystem: Host-associated > Mammals > Digestive system >...
TGATGCTCATAAAAAAAATATTGTTGAATCGATTGATGAAGATGTTGCGGCCATTTATTCTCCATTGTATAAAGACGAATACAAGCAATTGTTTTCGCTAGATATACCTGTATATATTACCGTTCATGGATTGCGTAAACTTGAAATGAATCGGGATGAATATGAGATTAAATACGCAACGAGTTGGAAAACGAAACTCAAGTGCTTGTTGAAACAGACTCCTTTGTATAAATTTCTTTGGGCGAAATTTTACAAAGAGTATGCGCTGTTGCTTGAACAGAAAAATGTTAATGTTGTAACAGTTTCCCATCATAGTAAAAATTCAATTCTTTTTCACTATCCGTTTTTTGATACGAATAAGATCAAGGTGTTTTATAGCCCTTCAACGACAACGGAAATTGCAGAGACGTTGCCTGTTAATATGCCTAAGTATTATTTGATAATTTCAGCAGATCGATGGCTGAAAAATGCTTTAAGGGCGATTGAAGCTTTTGATAAACTTTTTGAAAAAGGGAAATGTAAAGACGGAAAAGTTGTTGTTGTAGGTGCATCCCCAAAACAGAAACTTATTAAACATATACGTCATAAGGATTGTTTTGTCGTTAAAGATTACGTAGATAAACAGGAATTAGAATCTTTGTTGAAAGGGGCGTATGCTTTGGTATACCCAAGCTTAAACGAGGGCTTTGGATATCCGCCATTGGAGGCTATGAAGTATGGTACTCCTGTAATCGCGTCTCCGTTTGCGTCAATTCCTGAGGTCTGCGCAGATTCTGTTGTTTATGCGAATCCGTATTCTGTTGATGAAATTGCGTTGAGAATTATGTATTTAAACGATGATTCCGTATATCAAGATTATTGTAATCGAGCCCGTTCCCGTTATGATTATATTGTAAAAAAACAAAATGAAGATTTGAAAAAAATGATTAAATTCCTTTTGGAGAAATTAGAATGAAATCTTTGGTTGTTTCTTGTGTTTCTCTGACTTGTGGGGGCGCTGAAAGGGTTATTTCGATTCTATCGAGTAGATTTGCTTCGCATTTTGATTCTGTAAAAATTGTAATGTGGAAGGAGGCTCCTGTATTTTATAAAATCGACAATCGCGTTGAAATTGTTAGTATAGAGAAAGAAATTTCGAGTAGAAATTATCTAAAGAAAATTTTATGGTTTAGATCTTTTTTGAAGAAAGAAAAACCTTCGTTAGTCCTTTCTTTCTTGGCGAAATCTAGTGTTGGCGTTTTGTTAGCTAATGTGGGCGTGAATGCAAAGGTCATTGTTGCAGAACGAAATGATCCTCGGTTTCTAAAAGGGGGAAAGCCCATGATATTGATTCGCGATGTGTTGTACACATTTGCGAATGGCATATTGGAGCAAACAGAAAGCAGTAGATTGTATTTTAGTGGACGAAAATTGGCAAAAACGCAGGTGATATATAATCCGGTGCTCATGGATTCGTCGTATGTAGGCTGCGCTTGTGATGAAAAACGAGAAAAAGTTATTGTTTCTGTTGGCCGCTTAGAACCCCAAAAAAATTATAAGCTGTTGCTGGAGGCTTTTTCTGAATTTCATAAGGCTTATCCGTCTTATAAATTAGTGATTTATGGGGAAGGTAGTTGCAGGACTGCTTTAGAAAAACAAATAAGTGATTTGTGTGAATCTTCTATTGTTGAACTTCCTGGCAACAAAAAAAATGTATTTGACTATGTGAAAAGTGCTAGTGTTTTTGTGATGACGTCAAATTTTGAAGGTATGCCCAATGCTTTAATTGAAGCAATGTGTTTGGGACTGCCATGTATATCAACAAAGGTGGCTGGGGCCGTAGATCTTATAAAAAATGAGAAAAATGGTTTGCTAATTGATGTTGGTGATAAACTTGCTCTAGTTAGTTCGTTGAAAAAATTAGTTGCAGATGAGGCTTTTTCGAGAGGTCTAGGGAAAGAAGCTTCTAAGATATATAATGATTTGTCTGTTGAAAAAATTTCTACTGAGTGGATAAATTATTTAGATTCTTTTATGAAAACATAAGTCTGTTTAACAGATAGTGTTTCTTTTTTACTGCAATCCTTTTTGTTGTGAATCTAAAAGAGAGTCTAATTCGTTTGCTTTCTTTGTTAGGCTCTTTTTTAACATTTCAATAGCTTCTGGAAACGATTTCGTTTCATCGCCGACGTTGTATTTGGCTTTATGAATAGGCCATAATTCAGCGTTAACCTGATTGGATTTATCAATATAGGTTGACAGCGAGTCTATAAAATGCTCTATGGCGATAAATTGAATTTTATTTAAAATCCATTGGTCGTAAAAGACTTTTCGGAAAGATTTTTTTTGCCAGAATTGTTTGAAAAAGATTGTATTCTTATTTGTCAACCCGTTTTTGTTAATGTTGAATGTGTCGTAATCAAAATCCCAAACGGGACCGGCCTCGATCTTTTCATCGTGTTCTTTATGAATAAAAATGCTTTTGGGGTGAGACATTTCTGTATTTGTTGTGAGTTCGTTTACTAGAAAGAAATCGGCAAAGGATTTTTGATTTATGTAGGCGAGATAGCTGGTGTCGTTGGGGTCTTGTTGTAAAGCGTATTCTGCTGAGTCTACATAGTTTTTTATGTAGTGAATTTGAGAGCTATCTGGCTCGCTAGGGAATTTTATATTAACGGGAAAATCGTTGTATTTTGTTCTGAATTTGAATTCTTCGTCATAATGGGAGTCGAATTCAAGTAAAAAGGATTTGTCGCTTTGTTCTAGCCTATTTTTTTTCACTTCTATTTTTTCACAAATGTAGTAGTTTCCTAGAAACTTTCCATTAAGAAAAACATCTGCAAATTTTCCACTTGGGGTCCATTTCAGGGATGTATGTCGTGCTAATTCAAATGCAACAGCGTTCCTTATTAAAGTTCTGTCTTTATAATTCGCTAGCATTACCCATTTTTTTGCTTTGGGCATATCAAGAAAAGATTGCTTTTCGTTGAATTTTATTGCATAGGGCTTTTTGGGATAATTCCATGTCGAATTCCCTCTCCCTCTAATAGTCAAATCCATCACCTCGCTTTCAGGAGATTTTTCTCCCCAAACTTGTAGCTTTGCGGGAATCTCTGTTTCGCGGTCCTTGATTTCGCGGTGGTTCTCCGTTTCAATCACAATACGCGGGAGGCCTGCATAGGGGTATTCGGAATCATCCAATGGTAGATAATCTATTTTTGATGAGAGTGGAGTCGCGTCTTCTGCAATGTTCCAATTAGCAATGATTTCTTGATCCACCCCCTCGCTATTACTGCATCCCAAAAACAGGCATCCAATAGCGAGGCTCAGGAACAGGGGGAGTTTTTTTGCAAAACGATAACGCACGTTTACAAATATAGATTTTTTGTAAACGGCTTTTAATGTCTTTTTTCTTACTGTTTTTGATTTTTAGTCAATGGTTCGGTCAATCCAAAGAAAGCGCTTTGTCGTCCAGATTTTTAGTTCTTTCACTGCTTCGTCGTAATCAGAGTAGGGCATGTCCCAGCGTTTGAAGTTGTTTTTGGCGGGCTTTTCTAATACGGCGCGGTAGTGTTCGATTGTGTCTAGGACAGACAGAAAGACTGGCCTGTGTTCTTTCCAAAATTCTTGGGCTTTTTGCAAAAAGTCAGCATCCTCAAACAGGTATTTGTTCCAATAGCGATCCCGAATTCCGTACCCCGATGGTTTGCGGTCTTTGGTTTCGTTGTGGCCTCCGAATGCCAGGTCAAAATCCCATACGGGGCCCATGAAAATGCGTCCGTCAATGGACCATGTAAAATAGACGCTTGTGTAAAAGTTGGCGTCTAGGTTCTTGGCAAATTCCTGAACCCAGTAGTGCAAAATGTATTCGTGAACATCGATCCATCGGTCTAAAGACAACGTCTTGTACTGCTGCATGAGCTGGACGTAGGATTCAAAGTTATTGACAAACGAAACCAGTGTGTCTTGAGACAGCGTGTTCAGCTCTTTGGGGTAATGAATGTTGAGCGCTTTTCCCAAGTTGGTGAAGTATACATGTTCGTCTTTTCGATATTTCGCATCGATTTCGACAAGAAATGTCGTGCTTGGCGACGGAACCTTGATTCTGTTCTTTCCGATTTTGATGGTCTCGGTGAGTTGGTATACTCCCAGGTATTCTCTGTTCAGGTACAGTTCGACAAATTCACAGCGTGGCGAGTAGTAGGCGCCTAGCCCTGCAGAAAGTTGGTAGGCCAGGTAGTTTTTCATCAAGGTCTTGTCGGAATGGTTGGCAATCAGCGCCCAATCCCGCTCGGCAGGCATTCCTAGCATGGGTTGCTTGTCGATGAATTCGATTTTGTAGCCTTTCTTGGGCATGTCCCAGGTGGAATTTCCCCTTCCCCTGATTGTCATGTCCAGCACTTCGCTTTCGGGGGCGTGTTCGCCCCATATTTGCAACTTGGCAGGAATTTCGTTTTTGCGGTCTTTGACGGGTCTTCTGTTTTCGGTTTCAATTACGATTCTCGGGATACCTGCGTAGGGGTATTCCGTATCGTTTAGGGGGATAAATTTTTTTGTTGAAGAGGGCGCCGAGGCCACGGAAATTTCCCCTTCGCTGTTGCTGCATGCGCAAAAAAATAATGCGGCAATAGCAAGAGCGTAAATCGGGAAATTCATGCCTTTAAAATAAATAAAACTATTCCGAATTTTACAAAAAAAGTGACGTTTTCGGGCTAGAAATGCGCTTTTTACACAAAAATGAATATTACGATTTGCATAAATTTCTTATTTTTCGCCTTTTTTCGATTTTATGGCTTATATTTGGTTAAAACGGACGAGGTCTGTATGAAATTTAATGTTTGGGTATGTGGGTCGGTTGGCTTTTTATGGGTCCTGGCGATGGTTTTGTTGCTTTCTGCGACAAATTCTTTTGCTGAAGATATTGTGGCGACGACTTCGAACGGCTCGACAGTGATTTTGCACGACAACGGCCGTTGGGAATACTACCAGAACAACGCAAAAATTCGCGATGTGCGCCCGAGTGCCATTCCTGAAGATGCCAAGTTCCAGATTACCGTTCAGTATGAAAGCGTGAACAAAATCAAGAAAGATGTTCGCATGATGATGGAAGGCGATTTCGCCACCGAAGAAGAAATTAAAGACAGCCTGCGTAAGGTACCGAAGGGTGGCATGGTGTATTTCCAGGTTGCCACCAAACAGATCAAGCCGGGATTTCCGCGCGAGCTGACGTATTACATTTATGACAAGGGTAAAAAGCCGATTTTCTCGCAGACGGCACGCGATAGCGAAGCCACCCCGAGTGAATCCAGTAGCATCATGAATTTGATGGTGGTGCCGCTGTATGCAAAGCCTAAATCCAAGGTGCTCAGGGCAAAAGTCGTGAGCGAATCAGCCAAGCAGACTCTGGAGTTCGACATTCCGATTAAATAGCCCCCATGAAGTTTGCTGTAGTAGATTTAGAAACGACGGGTGGTACGGCCGAAGTGGGCCGCATTACCGAAATAGGCATTGTTCTTTTAGATGATTGTGAAGTAGTCAAGACTTATTCGGCACTGGTTGACCCTGGTATGCCGATTCAGCCTTTTGTGCAGCATTTGACGGGTATTACCGACGAAATGGTGCATGGCAAGCCTCAGTTTGCATCGATTGCCGAAGAGGTGGCTGAACTCTTGAAGGACCGCATTTTTGTGGCGCATAACGTGCTGTACGATATCAAGTTCATGCGTACGGAACTCAAGCGCTGTTGCATCAAGATTGACCCGCCGAGGCTTTGCACGGTCAAGATTTCTCGTCGCTTTTTCCCGGGGCTTCCGAGTTACAGCCTGCATAAGTTGACTCAAGCGCTCGAACTGCCGGAATTCAATCATCACCGCGCTTTGGACGACGCCTTGGCGGCGGCCGAGATTCTGAAGCTTGCCTTCAATAAAGTCGGGCCCGAAAAGATTCTGAAAGAAGTCAAGAATCTTTCGACTCCCAAGAAAGCGAAAGTCGAGGCTATTTAGGTTATTTGATAATTCCTGCGCGATACTTCATCTTCAGTATTCTTGCTGCAGATTCTTCGATGCGTTCTCGGTAAGTCTTGCTCTGCTTTGAAAGCGCGGTCAAGTAATTCACCATTTCAACCGCTTTCTGCGGGTACGTAATCATGAACATGTCATTGCCGGCCATTAAGGCGGTGCGTACGAGCTTTTTAAAATCCTTGGCAGGGTAGTTCTTGCTTCTGACGCGCTCGTTGCCGCTGACCCAGGCGCGCAGGCTTACGCCCCACAAGTCGTCGGTCAAGATGACGGTTTCGGGCGACATTTCGCGGGCCATCTTCACGATTTTCGGCTCAAAGACAGCGGGGCGGCTTGATATACGGACAAAGCTTACGCTGCTCATCATGGTCACGGGAATATCGCTTGCGAGGGTCTTGAAAAATTCCACATTCTTTGCAATCTTTGCCCTAGGCGTGGCACTCACTGCAATTTGGTGGTCGCTATTTGTCCAAGAGTCATACCCTGGGAAATGCTTTGAGACGCAGGCTACGTTGCTTTCGCGCATGCCTTGCACGAAGGCGCGGACCTTGGGGGCATTCGTGGAGTCTTCTCCCCAAGAGCGTCTAGATTCTTCCATAAAGGAATGCTTGCCGCGGCTGTCTTTTGAAGGGTCGAGCACGGGGGCCAAATTCAGGTTGATTCCGATTTCGCTCATGGCGGCTCCAATGCGAGCGGCGAGCGCTTGTATAGAATCTTCACTCATGGCGCGCATTTGCTTGGCGCTTGGAGTGTGTTCCCACATGGGGTCAATTGCTGCAATGCGGTTCACTAGGCCGCCTTCTTGGTCGGTGGCGACAAGCGGCTTGATTCGCATGTTGGCGTTTACGGTGTTGATATTCTCGGTGAATTTTTCCAGATGCTTCAGGTGATTTTTCATCACCAGGTATCCGCCAAATTCATTTTTCAGCATGAATTCCGCGGGCGTCATATAGACCATGACCATCTGCGCTGCTTTCTGCTTGATGGACAGCGAATCCCACAAGGGCATGAGTTCGCGGGGGAGTCCGTAGGGCGTCTGCACTGAATCGGTTTGCGGTAAGGCTTCTGCTGTGTATGGTGCGCTTGTCGCTGAACTGCTTGCGGGTTCCGCGCTTGCATTAGACGAATCTGCCTGTTCGTTTGCGATAGATTCCGTGAGTGAATTCAACGGAACAAACTGAATCTCGTCTTGAGATTCTTCCGCAAACACACTCGCGGCTAGAATGCTAATTAAAACAAGTAAAAGCATTTTTTGCAGGCGTCAAAGGAGGTCCCGGCTCAAGGCCGGGAAGACATTTTTTGCATTACGCTTCTTTTTTCTTGCCAAAGCGTCTCGGTTTGAATTCACGGGGCGGGAAGTCAAACTTGAGCTTGCCGCCTTTATCCAAATACAAGTAAGCGTCAAAGGTGCGGTGGGTCTTATTGCTGCGGAAGCCCTTCAAAAGCGAGGTCTTTTCGCCGGCGAGCATCTTCTTGATTTCGTCGAGCGGAATTTCCTTGCCCAGGAGAATCTTTGGGAGCGTAATGCCGCTGGGTTCCTTCTTCAGGTAAGAATCGCTCACGTAGCCCGTCATGGTTTCATACACAGCGGCGCCATCGACCGGCGACTTGCCGACTTCGGCGCCGACTTCAACTTCTTCGGGCTTTTCGTCGAATACAAATTCAATCTTGTTTTCGTCGTTGATAATCACGACTGCCGAGAATTCGGCGCCGCGCTTGCTGCGGAATCCGGTGAGCGGGCCGATTTTACGGTTGGTCAAGAGCTCGGTGATTTCTTCCGGAGTGAGCCTCTTGCCGCCGATCATTTTGCGAATCACGATGCCGTCTTCGGTGGTGTAGCGGCTCACGGTTTCAAAGACCTTCTTGCCGTTCACGGGGCTAAAGGGCGCTTCGCCGGTGGTGCTTTCTTCCTTGAATCCCTTGATGTTTTTCACCATGGTGCGCGTCATGTCGACGATGCCTTCCATGAACTTTTCGCGGGTTTCCTTGCCCTTCTCGATTTGCTCCATTTTATATTCCCAGTTGCCGGTGAGTTCCGGGCTGGTGAGCGCTTCGATATCCATGGCCTTCAGCACCTTGATCAGGTCGAATGCCTTGGCGGTCGGAATCATGTCCTTGCCATCGCGAACAACGTACTTGTCGCTCACGAGCTTTTCGATAATGGCGGCGCGAGTGGCCGGCGTTCCAAGTCCGCGTTCCTTCATTGCGTCGCGGAGTTCTTCGTCTTCCACCAACTTACCGGCGCTTTCCATCATCGAAAGAAGCGTGCTTTCGGTGTAGTGTGCAGGCGGCTTGGTAAAGTCTTCCTTTTCTTCGAGGGCGACCGTCTTGGCGGACTTGCCGTTGAGGGCCGGAATGCTGGATTCGTCGTCGCTGTCCTTGCCATACACGGCCTTGAAGCCCGGGTCCACCAGCACCTTGCCTTCGGTGAGGAAGGTTTCACCTTCCACGGTCGTTACGCGGGTGGTGTTTTCATACTTGGCAGGCGGGAAGAACACGGCGATGAATCGCTGGCAGATCATCGTGAAGATTTTCTGCTCGGCTTCGGTGAGGCCCGTGGGCATCACGCCGGTGGGGATAATTGCAAAGTGGTCCGAAATCTTGGAGTTGTCGAACACCTTGGGCGTTTTCACGACCCAGTTGTTCTTGAGAGCGGTTTCGGCGAACTTGGAGAGAGGGCCTTCGATTTTTCCGAGGGTAGCCTTCACCGGGGCCACGTAGTCTTCGGGCAGGCAACGGCTGTCGGTACGCGGGTAGGTGGTCGCCTTGTGGCGTTCGTACAAAGCCTGCGCAATCGAAAGGGTAGTCTTGGCGCTAAAGCCAAAGCGGTTGTTTGCTTCGCGCTGGAGTGTCGTCAAATCATACAACGGACCGCACTTCTGGAGCGAGGGGGCTGATGTTTCTTCCACGGTGCCAGCCTTGCCTTTGCACTTCTTCAAGATTTCCTTGACTTTCTTTTCGTCAAAAATCTGCTTGACCTTGTCCTTGCCGTCTTCCTTGCTGGTGGTGAACCACTTGCCGGGGTAGTGGCTGCCGTCGTTATCGAATTCGGCTTCCACGGTCCAGAATTTTTGAGGCACAAACTGCAGGCGTTCTTCTTCGCGGTTCACGATAATGGCAAGCGTCGGCGTCTGCACGCGGCCGCACGGGGTCACCTGGAATCCCCCCATGGAACTGTTGTAGGCGGTAAGGCCGCGACTTCCGTTCATGCCAATCAGCCAGTCGGCTTCGCTACGGCAAAGGGCGGCGGCCTTTAGGTTTTCCATTTCGGCGCCGTCGCGCATATTTTCAAATGCTTCCTTGATGGCGGCCGGGGTCATACTCTGCATCCACAGGCGTTTGATGGTCTTACCTGTGAACTTGCCCTTGAGCACATACTGTAATATATAGAAGAAAATCAGTTCACCTTCGCGGCCCGCATCGCATGCGTTCACGATGGTCGTCACGTCTTTGCGCTTGATGAGTTTGCTAAGGGCGGAAAGCTGACCCTTGGTAGCCGGTGTGGCGACGAGCGGGAATTCTTTGGGGAGCATGGGGAGCGTGCTCATTTCCCACTTCTTATACTTCTCGTCAATTTCCTTGGGGTCGGCGATTTCAACCAGGTGGCCGATGGCATGGCTCACGATGGTGGTGTCGCTTTCGTAATGGGTCTTTTCGTTCTTGAAGTTTTTTTGTCCGAGTACGCGGACAAGGTCCAGGGCCACGCTCGGTTTTTCGGCGATAATCAGGGTCTTGCCTTCGACCGGAGCTTTAACCGCCTTCGTCGTTTTCTTTGCGGCGGTCTTGGTTGCTGTTGTTTTAGTCGTGGTTGCTTTTTTAGTTGTTGTTGCCATCATTATTTCCATTTAAATCGTCCGAACAGGCCAAAAAGCACGGCCAGTACGGTAAAGGGTGCGTGGATAATTTCAACCGGAATGCACCATTTTAAAAGGTGTTCCTGCTTAAAGATCCTAAGCCCTCGAAGTATTAAAACCAGGTCGCCGATGCATTTGGCGATAAAGGTGACGATGGTTGCCATCAAAATTCCGAAACTGAACGGCGATAGAGCCGCAGCGATACATTGCATGACGAGGAACAGGAACACCATGCTGAGTACAAATACGATTTTCGGTGTATAATATATAGTCTTCGATGCCCAGCGCTTGCGCTGTTCCCAGAGTTCCTTCAAGGTTTCTTTGCCACTTGTGGTCACAAAGGTCGACTCGGCTATGCAGTAGCGCATGGCCCAAGGGCGGTCCGCGGCCAGTTTCTGCATCAGCAGGTCGTCGTCGCCGCTTTGTATCTTGATAACGTTATCAAATCCGTTTACGCTCTTGAAAAAACTCTTGCGGTAGGCTAGGTTGTTGCCGGTGCTGGTAAGCGGCAGGCGCATGGCGAGGCCCGCGGTGCCGGCGACTCGGTAAATGAGCGTTTCGACGGCTTGCATGCAAATGAGTACGCTGGACTTACCAGGGAGGGTCGGGATGTACGAATGCCCGGCCACCAGTTCAATTCCCGGTTCGAATTCGGCGACAATTCCCGTGACCCAGGTGGGCTTTACCAGGCAGTCGGCGTCGGTTAGGCACAAGATTTCGCCCTCGCAGGCTTCAATCAACAGCGAAAGAGCATGCTTTTTCGGGCTTGCACCTTCGGGGATTTCCTTGATGGAAAGAACATGCAGTCTGGGGTTCTTGGCGGCGTACTCGGCGAGGATTGCCGGAGTTCCGTCTTCACTTCGGTCATCGGCCACCCACACATCCCATTCACCTCGGTAGTCTTGTGCAAGGACCGAATCCAGAGTCTCGCGTATGCCGGCCTCTTCGTTGCGGGCCGAAATCAGAATGCTCACCTTGGGCGCGGGGTTCACATCGGAGTTTCCCACGCGTACTTTACCGAGTGCACGGAAGAACCGCGCCTCCAAGACTATATAGAATAGTCCGAATACGGCTAAGAGGCCGATGACCAGGTATGTGAGCACCGTAAAAAACATTTTCCGCGCAAAATTTAGTTCATCGAAAAGGCGTTGAAAATTTTCGCCTGCCAAAATGGCCTTGATTTTTTGCGCCACCTGCGTTTTTCTCGCAAAAACGCCATAATTATATTTATATTACACAATGAAAAGTGGAGGCTCGCCATGAAATTAAGCGCAGTAGTCAATAAATATAATAGTGCAAACCTGGTACTCCGTATCGCGATTGCGATTGTGATTGGTGCATTCTTGGGTGCGCTTTTGCCGTCGCAAAAGTGGATTAGCGAATTTGGCGTGCTGTTCGTGGGAGCGCTCAAGGCGGTGGCGCCTGTGCTTGTGTTTATTTTGATTATCTGTTCCTTGGCCAATGGCAAGTCCCGATTGGACCGTCGTTTTGTCCGTGTGGTTGCTTTGTACTTGGTGAGCACCTTGTTTTCATCTTTTGCCGCCGTTGGTTCTAGCAGATTGTTCCCGCAGAACCTGGATTTGAATGTGTTTGCCGATGCTTCGACCGTGCCGGCCGATATTTATGAAATTTTGCATAATTTGTTGGTGAATGCCGTATCGAATCCGTTTGCGTCTATTTCCGATGCGAACTATATCGGTATTCTGGTTTGGGCCGCCTTTATGGGCTTTGCTATCAAGAAAATCGCGAGCGAGACTACGTTTACGGTTTTGAGCGACCTGTCGAATGCGGTGTCAATGGTGGTGCGCTGGATTATCAATCTGGCCCCGTTCGGTATCATGGGTATTATGTACACCTCGGTTTCTACGAACGGAATCGGAATTTTCAAGACTTATGGCTCGCTCATTTTGGTTCTTGTGGGGACCATGCTATTCGTGATGCTTGTGGTGGTGCCCGCGATTGTGGGGGTCGTGCTGCGTCACGATCCGTATCCGCTGGTACTCAAGTGCCTCAAAAGTAGCGCTGTCACAGCCTTCTTTACTCGCAGTTCCGCCGCGAACATTCCTGTGAACATGGCGCTTTGTAAAAGGCTCGGGCTCGACCGCGAATTTTATTCTGTGTCTATTCCGCTGGGCGCGACTATCAATATGAGTGGGGCCGCCATTACCATTACGGTCATGACTCTTGCGACGGTGCATACGCTTGGAATTCCGTTGACATTTACTTCGACGCTAATCGTGTGCGTGCTTGCTACGATTGGCGCCTGCGGTACTAGCGGTGTTGCGGGCGGTTCACTTCTCTTGATTCCTTTGGCATGTGCCCCCTTTGGCATTTCGACCGACATTGCCATGCAGGTGGTTGCCGTAGGCTTTATTATTGGCGTCATTCAAGACAGTATGGAAACGGCCCTGAATTCGACGACGGATGCTATCTTTACGGCTACAGCAGAATACGCCGCCTGGCGCAAGCAAGGCAAGCCCTTGCCCAAGGAATTGTTCCGCGAACAGAAAGTCGAAGAACACGAAATCGAAGAACATGAAGCATAAAAAATCGCGCCTCGCCGGGCGCGTTTTTTATACTAAGATTTTAGTATCAAGACTCTTTGTAATTAGTCTTTCAGCAATTCCGGGTGCTTTTCGGAAATTCGGCGTGCGAGGTACACGAACGGGGTGTCCATCAGCGATGTCACGATAAAGATTCCGTAGCCAAAGACCAGGATTTCGCCAATCGTATTCCACGGGAACACGCCTGCGAAGGCGAGCAGGTTGAATGCGACCACGTTAATCAGCTGGCTTACGAGCGTGGAACCGTTGTTGCGCACCCACAAGAAACCGCGCTTGTCACCGAACTTTTTCTCGGTCCATTTCCACCAAGCATGGTAGGCCCACACGTCGAACAGTTCGCAGATGGCGTAGGCAAACAAGCTTGCAAGCATCACGCGCGGGGTGTTGGCAAATACGGTGCGAATTGGTTCTGCCATGGTGTCGCCTGCGGCCGGAATATACAGGAACCAGCTCTGCGAAATCAGAATGAAGGTCACGTTTGCGAGAATACCAATCTTAACACAGCGGCTAGCCTCTTTCTTGCCGTAGATTTCGCTCATGATATCGGTGGCTAGGAACGACGACGCAAAAATCACGTTGCCGAGCGTGGTGTCGAGACCGAAGGCGTGCACCAAAATCAGCACTTCGATGTTGGCGGCGATAGTGCAAATCACCGTCCAGGCGAAAATGCCCTGCTTGCCAAAGAAGCGGAAAAAGGCAACGAGTCCGCCAAAGAACACAAAGATAGAGGCGATAAGGATGATTTCATTCTGGAAGGGCATCTTACTTTCTCCTATCGATGGCGGTGAACAGGCGGCTCTTGGCGAGTGCTTCGAATTCGGTACCCGGCTTGCCGTAGTTGGCAAACGGATAGAGCGAAATACCGCCGCGCGGCATAAAGATGCCTTCAACTTCGATGTACTTCGGGTCCAAAAGCTTCACCAAGTCTTTCATGATAATGTTCACGCAGTCTTCATGGAAGTCGCCATGGTTGCGGAACGAAAACATGTAAAGCTTGAGAGACTTAGATTCTACCAAAAACTGGTCCGGAATGTAGTTGATCTTGATTTCGGCAAAGTCCGGCTGGCCGGTTTTCGGGCAGAGGCTTGTGAATTCAGGGCAGTTGAAGGTGACCATGTAGTCGTTACCCGGATGCTTATTCGGGAACTTTTCCAGCACTTCGGGGCTGTAAGTGGTCTTGTATTGGGTTTTGTTGTTACCGAGTAGAGTAACGCCTTCGAGTTCAGCTTCTGAACGCATGATGTCTCCTAGTTTTGTTTTAAGTCAGGATGGTTTTCGAACTGACTGGGCCAAAGATAGAAAAATATTCAATGTTCTAAAGGGTTGTTTTGCAGATCGTAAGTTGTTGAGACTCCGTGAGTTAACGATTTCGCTACAATAAACTTACAGAGAAAGGCCCCGTTTTGACACTCAGCTGTCATCGGAATTATCTATATTCCCCTTACCTTTGGAACTGACTCCCGGGGTACCCCGCACTGCGGTGCTGGGTTGAACTTAGGGCTTTAAGACCCTCAACCGAATACAAATACGGAAACTACATATTATGGATTTTTCTGCAATTATTGCTGAAGAGCTGAACCTTGAAGTATGGCGCGTCGCCAAGGCGCTCGAACTGATGGACCAGGGTGGTACCATCCCCTTTATCGCCCGCTACCGTAAAGACCAGACGGGCACGCTGAACGAAATCGAGCTGCGCGACATTAGCCACCGCCGTGACTACCTGCAAGAACTGGTGGACCGTAAGGAAACGATCCTCAAGAGCATCGAAGAACAGGGTAAGCTCACTCCCGAACTCAAGGCCCAGATCGAAGCCTGTAAGGACAAGACCCTCCTCGAAGATATTTACGCTCCGTACAAGCCCAAGAAGCGCACCCGCGCAACCGCTGCCAAGGAACTCGGACTGGAGCCTTTGGCTCGCCTGATGTGGGCTCAAGAAGAAACGGGCAATACCGCCGAACAGATTGCGTTAATTTATTTGTCCGAAGAAAAGGGTCTTGCCGACCCGAAGGCAGCCCTCAAGGGTGCCGCCGACATTTTGGCTGAAGAAGTCGCCGACAATACCGAATTCCGTCAGTATCTGCGTAACAAGATGGAAAAGACCGGCGTCATGATTTCCAAGGTCAAGAAGGATTTCGAAGGTCAGGAAACCAAGTTCAAGGATTACTACGACTTTAGCGAACCGGTCTCCAAGATTCCGAGCCACCGCATGCTGGCTCTTCGCCGCGGCGAAAAGGAAAAGGTGCTCCGCCTTTCTATCGAAGTTCCGAACGAAGAAATGATTGGCTACCTCAAACAGCAGATTATCAAGGGCAATACCACTTGGACTCCGTATTTGGAAGCCATGTGCCAGGATGCTTGGGAACGCCTGCTCCAGCCGAGCATGGAAAGTGAAGTGCGCCTGATGCTCAAGGATGCCGCCGAAGAAGAAGCTTTCAAGGTGTTCAGCAAGAACTTGCAAGACGTTTTGCTCGCCGCTCCGGCTGGTCACAAAGCTGTGCTCGCTCTCGACCCGGGTTTCCGTACGGGTTGCAAGGTGGCCGTGCTCGACGAAAACGGCAAGTTTATGGATCACGGCATTATCAAGCCGCATGAACCGTGGAATGACAAGGCCGGTGCCGCTGTGTACCTGATGGGCCTCATTGACAAGTACAAGATTGACTTGATTGCTATCGGTAATGGTACCGCTAGCCGCGAAACGGATGCTTTCTGTGCCGAAATGTCTGCCAAGTTCAAGGGCAAGGTTCCGCCGCGCGTGATCGTTTCCGAAGCAGGTGCTTCTGTTTATAGCGCAAGCATGATTGCTATCCAGGAATTCCCGAAGGAAGACGTGACGACTCGTGGCGCCATCTCCATTGGCCGCCGCTTGCAGGACCCGCTTGCCGAACTCGTGAAGGTTGACCCGCAGTCTATTGGCGTGGGCCAGTACCAGCACGATGTGAACCAGCGCGAACTCAAGAAGCGCCTGGACGAAGTGGTGGAAAGCTGCGTGAACATGGTCGGTGTCGACGTGAACAGCGCTTCTGCTCCGCTTCTTTCTCATGTGGCAGGTCTCAGCAACACGCTTTCCGAAGCCATTGTGAAGTACCGCGAAGAAAACGGTGCCTACGCTAGCCGCGAAGCCTTGAAGAATGTGAAGGGCTTTGGCCCGAAGGCCTTTGAACAGGCTGCCGGCTTTATGCGCATTCCTGGTGCTGAAAACCCGCTCGACGATTCTGCCGTTCACCCCGAAAACTACGCCCTCGTGGAAAAGATGGCCGAAAAGGCTGGCGTTTCTGTGAAGGACATGGTCGGTAACGCCGAAGCCGTGAAGGCGATTAATCTCGAAGAGTTCCTCTCCGACGAAGTGGGTAAGGCTACTTTGGACGACATCATGAAGGAACTTCAGAAGCCGAGCCGCGACCCGCGTAAGGAATTCCGCTATGCTAAATTCGACGACAAAATCCGCACCATTCAGGACCTGATTACGGGCAGCTGGATGGAAGGTGTCGTCACCAACGTGGCAAACTTTGGCGCCTTCGTGGATATCGGTGTTCACCAGGACGGCCTCGTGCACGTTTCTGAAATCAGCGACAAGTTCGTGGAAGATGCAAAGACTGTTTTGACCGTTGGCGATATCGTGAAGGTGCGTGTGGTCGCAGTCGATGTGGGCCAGAAGCGCATTAGCCTTTCGATGAAGCAGGAATCTACCGACGGTGTTGCAGGTGCCGGCGCTAATGGCCCGCGTGGCCAGCGCGCAGGCGGTAACCGCGGCGGATTCGGTGGCCACGGCCGCGATAACCGCGGCAATGCCCGCCCGCAGGGCGGCATTCAGGGCCATGCAACTCTCGCGGACCTCAAGGCAAAAATCGCCGGCAAGGACCGCCCGGGTGCAGCTCCCAAGAAGCCCAACGCCATGCCCGGCAAGATGAGCGCCCTTCTTAAGAATATGAAAAAAGGAATGTAGTGCCCTAATTGTCTTCCCGGCCGCAGAGCCGGGATCTCCTTTTACGGCTTTCCAAAACGCTTGCATTTTTTAATGCGGGCGTTTTTTGCTGTGTAAACTTTTTGTATGCATTAGAAGTGGTGCGGAAAGTTCCGATTTCTGTGACGAATGTCAAAAATAGCCCCTAAAGGGGCATTTGGGGTGTGTAAAAATTTTCTCGCGCTATTGCTTAGTGTGTAAAAAATATTTATTTTGAGGGTATGTGTATTGCGCTAGAACATCTGTTTGATTACGACGACTTCCGCAAGTTCCTCCAAGATTACTTCGAGGAACAGAAGAAGATGCGCGCCGTCTTTTCGCACCGCTTCTTCGCGGCGAAGGCGGGCTTCAGCAGTTCTTCTTATTGTTTGAACGTAATCCGTGGGCGTTTCAACCTGACGCCCAAGTCCATCGAAAAGATTTCGAAGGCCATGAACTTCGAGCCTTTGCAGAAGGCTTATTTTGAAGCTTTGGTGCAGTACAACCAGGCGCAGCAGGTGAACGAACGCGAAAACGCCTGGGAACAGATTGTTCAGATCCGCAAGCAGATTGAGTTTACACATGTCACGACCCGCGAACAGGCTTACTTTAGCAAGTGGTACTATCCGGTTGTGCGCGAAATGGCGGTGAACAGTGATTGGCATGGCGACTACATGGTGCTTGCCCGTATGCTCACCCCGCAAATTACGACCGAAGAAGCCCGCGAAGCGGTCAAGAACTTGGTCGAATGGAATTTGCTCAAAAAGGTGGGTGACCGTTACGAAGCCACCTCGCAAATGCTCGATGCCGCTGAAATTCCGCCGATTGCCCTGCGACAGATCCGTCGCGAATATATTCAGCATGCCATTGGCGCTGTGGAATCGATGCCCAAAAACGAGCGCTTTGCGGCGTTCACGACTCTCGCCATGAGCGAAAGTTCTTATAATTATGCAGTAGAGGTGTTGGAGGAGGCCCGTAAGAAAATTATCGCACGGGTAGCGAATGATCTTGATGTAGAACGTGTTTACGAGATGATGCTTGTGGCGTTCCCGATGAGCAAGAAAATTGAAAAGGAGGCAAAATAATGGATAATTTGTTCAAAAGTGCCTCTGGCGTTTTGATTTCTTTGGCGTTGCTTTTATCGTCCTGTTCCAAGACTGACGAAACTGCGGGTGGTGTGACCGATATCGGTAACTCCATTGCAAGCGGTTATGTAGTGACCGAGGCAAACCAGCCTGTGGCTCGCGCCCGTGTGGTGGCCTATTACGATAACTGGGACAAAACTGCGATTGAAGATTCTGTCGTGGTAGAAGCCGACGATAATGGTATGTTCAGCCTGAAGTACGATAGTACGCGCTCTGTAGTGCTCTATGCCGAAGGTAATGATGGTACCGGCCTTTCTCGCGTGCAGAACAAGGCGAACGCTCTTGTGAGGGTGGGATACCCGCGCAGGCTCGAAAGTAGCATGGTTGCGGCCAATTCCGGTTACATGCGTATTGTGGGTAGCAGTGAAACTGCTGCCGTGAATTCGGATGGTTCGTTTGCGTTTGCATCGATGCCTGTGGGCGAAATCTCGCTCGTGTACGTGGCTGGCGAACAGCCTAAGGCTCGCTTCAACTTTATGACTGCAGTCGTGGGCGACACGCTCAAACTCCCGTCGCTCGAAGAACGTGAACAGAACAACGGCTGGCTCACCATTTCGGATTACCACTATTATAGCGGAGCCGCATACGGTGGCATTATGGTCGATGTTCCTGAAAATGTTTCTGTCCCGGAACCGGTGATTGTTCCGCCGGATACGGCTGTCAAGGATACGACTCCTGTCGATACGACAGTGTCCGATACGACTGAAGAACTTGCTATTTCGATAGCTCTTCACTTGGATGGTTCGGATAGCGTTGCCAAGGTTTACAATAACGATGGCTCTGTGGCTGTTGCCGACAGTATCGAATATGTAGAAGGTATTTCGGGCAAGGGAATCTTGCTGAAAGTTGGTCAGTATATTGATATCGGCGAAATCGATCCGGTGGCTGGAGACTTTACACTTTCGATTTGGACGAACTGGAAGGGTTTCCGTCCGGGTAGCATTTACCAGCTCTTGGTGGCACAGAGAACGGATTGGATGACGTCTGCTGCTAGATTCCAGCTGCAGTATGACTTTGGCATCAGTTCCATTGTTGCGGTAAGCGATGGCATTAGCCAGACCGGTTATGCTTGGCTTAGCAAGGGCAATACCGAGCGTGGTGGCGTGCTGCCTCCGAACGAATGGGCGAACATGACGCTCGTTTATGAAAACGGAAAAATGTTCCTGTACGTGAATGGCGAACTGGCAAGCCTTGCCGAAGGTGCTGCATTTACGCCTAAGGAAATTGCAGGACCTATTCCCTTCCGCATTGGTGGTTCCGAAGTCGCAAACGACACCTGGAACGGTGCGATTGACGAAGTGTTTATCGAATCGGTCGCTCACGACGCCGAATGGGTCAAAGCCCAGTACGAAGCCCTCGCTAAATAGCCCGAATGTCTTCCCGGCCTTGAGCCGGGACCTCCTTTTACGGCTTTCCAAAAAAAACAAAAGAGCCTTGTCCGAAGACAAGGCTTTAAAAGTTTTCGGTAGTCGGCGACTCGCGTCGCAACTTACTACTCGTACTTAATCACGCCGGCCGGGCAGCTGTCAGCAGCGTCCTTGATTTCGCTTTCGTAAGCAGAGAAATCAACGCCTTCCTTGACCTTCATCTTTTCAGGAACTTCGAACACTGCGTCGCAAGTAGCTTCGCAAGCGCCGCAGGAGACGCATTCATCGCTGGATTCGTCCAGCCAAACTTTCGTGATTGCCATAAATTACCTCTTTGTTGAGTTGAGTTTATGATTTAAATATATAAAAATTTTGTTTTTTGTATGTCACACGGATTGGAAAAAACTAACGTTTTTTCTGTTGCCAAAGAATAAAAGGTTTCTATAGTAAAAATAAATCGGATTTTCCGTTAGGAAAATCGAATCCGTGTGACGCATAGAGTCCTTGTTTTCTAAATTTGTCTCCGTAAAATAAAACGAGAGGAACTCGCACACGATGAAAAAAGTTGTTGTAAAAATTGGTGGCAGCCTGGCGATCGACGAAGCCAAGCTCGCTGATTTTGTGTCGGCAGTCTCTGCGCTTCCTGGTGCGGGCTGTCAGGTAGCCGTGGTTCACGGTGGTGGCAAGGACATCAACGAAAACATTGCCTTGCTCAAAGAACAACCGACATTTATCGATGGTCTCCGAGTAACGACTCCCGGTATCATGAAAATGGTGGAAATGACTCTTTCGGGCCACGTGAACAAGAAACTCGTGCGCATGCTCCTCACCAACGGCTGCAACGCCATCGGTATTTCGGGCGTGGACGGCAACTTGTTCAAAGTCGAAAAGAAACAGGGCAAGGTGGACCTTGGCCTGGTCGGCGAAATCAAGCAGGTGAACCCGAAGATTATTCAGGATTTGTTCGCTGCCGGTTGGACTCCGGTGGTAAGCCCCATCTCTATCGGTGACGGTCAGAGCTGGAACGTGAATGCTGACACGGCTGCCTCTGAACTGGCAGTGGCACTCGAAGCCGACCAGTTCGTGCTGGTGAGTGACGTGCCCGGCGTCATGGACGAAAACAAGAATGTAATTCCCGAACTGAGCGAAGCGGACGCCGAAAAGCTGATTGAAGCTGGCGTCATCTCCGGCGGTATGATTCCCAAAGTCCGCGAGAGTTTCAAGTCGATCCGACGAGGACTCAAGAGCATCCACATCGTGGGTTGGAAGGACGCGGAACACTTTGGTAAACAAATTAATGGAGATCTAAACTATGGCACAATCTTGCGCTAACCTGCTCGAACAGGACAAACAAATTATCGCGCCGCTCTACGGCAAGGCAGACATCAACTTCGTGAAGGGCGAAGGCTCTTACCTCTACGACGATCAGGGCAACAAGTACCTGGACTTCGTGGCAGGCATCGCCGTGAACGCGCTCGGTCACCAGAACCAGGCTATCAAGGATGCTGTGGTGGAACAGATGAACCACTTCAACCACATCAGCAACCTTTACCCGAACTACCCGCAGATCGAACTGGGCAAGGCCCTCTTGGAAATCACCAAGTTCGACAAGGCTTTCTTCTGCAACTCGGGTACCGAAGCCAACGAAGGCTGCATCAAGTTTGCACGTAAGTACTTCGACCGCAAGGGTGAAAAGAACAGGCAGAAGATTATCACCTTCGTGAACAGCTTCCACGGCCGTACTTATGCCGCCCTTTCTGCAACGGGTCAGCCGGCCATTCGCGAAGGCTTCGGCTCCATGCCGGGTGACTTCGTTCACGTGACTTGGAATGACTGCGCTGCTTTGAAGGCAGAAGTCAACAAGGATACTTGCGCTATCATGCTCGAAAGCCTCGCTGCCGAAGGCGGCGTGATGACCCTTTCGAAGGAAATGGTGGAAACCATCAACAGCCTGCAGAAGGAATTCGGCTGCCTCGTCATCGTCGACGAAGTGCAGGCAGGTGTTGGCCGTCTCGGAACCTTCTGCGGTTTCGAAAAGTTCGGCCTGAATCCGGACCTCGTTTCTCTCGCCAAGGGTATCGGTGGCGGTCTCCCGCTGGGTGCAGTGCTTCTGCGCCAGAGGATTGCGGACCAGCTCAAGGCTGGCGATCACGGTACCACTTTCGGCGGTAACCCGATTGCTTGCGCTGCCGGTCTCGCCGTCGTGAAGCAGATTCCGGGTCTCCTCAAGAACGTTGAAGATCGCTCCGCTCAGATCAAGGCCGGCCTCAAGGCTCTCGTCGAGAAGTATGCATTCGCCAAGGAAATCCGCGGTGAAGGCTTGATTCTCGGTGTGGCTCTCGCTGAAGAAATGCCCGTGGGCAACATCATCAACGCCGCCCGCAACGAAAAGCTCATGGTGCTGAGCGCCAAGGGCAACGTGCTGCGTATGCTCCCGCCGCTGAATGTGAGCGAAGCTGAAGTCGCCGAAGCCCTCGAAAAGCTGGGCAAAGCTTTCGCTGCCGCCGCAGCCAAGTAAGCTAACAACTTAAAGAGTATAAGGACCGCGACAAACCTGCCGCGGTCTTTTTATATGCATCCCGCCCGTCCCACCCCCTCGCCGACGCAATCAGGATTGTCTTCCCGGGCTTTGACCGGGCGGACAGCACTTAGCACTTTTAGTGCTTAGTGCGCATGGTCCCCGAATGGGGAGACCTCCATTTACGTCTTTCTGCGATACTATTGTCTTCCCGGGCTCCGACCCGGGACCTCCTTTTACGTCTTTCCAAGGCACTTGCAATTCTAACTGCAAGTGATCTTTTCAAGCAACAAGAGGGGGTCCCGCATCTACGTGCGGGAAGACAGAGGGTAACAAGCTTTCTTTTTCAAGCAATAGGAAGAACTTGCATCTGGACTGTCTTTGCGGGCTTTGACCGGGCGGACAGCACTTAGCACTTTTAGTGCTTAGTGCGCATGGTCCCCGAATGGGGAGACCTTCT
>Ga0310786_10003742_pt1 | contig 21840 bp, 13 predicted proteins | sample AusTroGonzalo_MG_FD_203881 | JGI IMG/M metagenome (GOLD analysis project Ga0310786, IMG submission 203881) | Bovine rumen microbial communities from tropical cattle in Woodstock, Queensland, Australia - Gonzalo_03 (v2) (version 2) | ecosystem: Host-associated > Mammals > Digestive system >...
GGATTATCAAGCTCCGCCACATGACGCATATCGGAAGCTATGCCTTTAAGACGTTCATCGGTCAGCATCAGACGGTCGTAGACCGGATTGTCGCGGTCCATACGGGCCAAGTCACGGGCATTGGCCTCAAGAAGAATTGCAGAATTGCTCTCAATGGCATCGGCCAGCGTGAGCAGGACATCGTTTATAAGGTTCTCCTCCAGCATGGGAAGAGAGTATGACGCATTCTTAAGCTGTTCTAAGGTATTCTCTATCATGGTTTACTTTTTTGTGGCATGAAAACGGGTGCACCGGGCATTCTCCGGATTGGAAAGGACATCAAGCAGTACATCCTGACGGCGGCCGTTGGCAATACGCACCTCTATGCCGTCTGCTGCCACTCCAAGGGCGGTGGCCATCTTGGTCATCATACCTCCGCGACCAAACTTGGACTTGGTTCCGCTCACGCACTTAGAGTAGTCGTCATCAGGATAGACATCATGGATAAGCTCTGATCCGGGCTCATCGGGGTTACCGGTAAAGACGCCGTCAACATTACTCAGGATAATAAGGATTTCGGCATTCATCATTCGGGCCACCAGGCCGGACAGTTCATCGTTATCGGTAAACATCAGCTCCTGTACCGATACGGTATCGTTCTCGTTAATGACGGGAACAACGCCGTTGTCAAGCATCGCGGTCATGCAGCGTTTCTGATTGGCAAGCAGCGTCTCGTTCACGAAGTTCTCCTTTGTAGTAAGGATCTGTCCTACCGTTATGCCATACTCCTGGAACAGGTCATAATAGTGCTCTATAAGCTTGGCCTGGCCTACAGCCGCAAAAAGCTGGCGTCCGGTAACGCTCTCATCCTTGAGGTCGGGTAACGCTCCCCTGCCCGATGCCACAGCACCTGACGAAACCAGAAGCACTTCAATTCCTCTGTGACGCAACTCGGCAATCTGGTCAACCAGTGCCGCCATACGTGATATGTCCAGACGGCCGTCGGGACGTGTAAGCACATTGCTGCCCACCTTGACAGCTATACGTTTGGGCTGTTTCATTGTTCCTTAAGCAGTTGTTCGGCACGTTCCCTGTCCTGGGGATTTACAAGGACACTGAAAGCACCTGCCATTGCAGTGTATGTTGAAAAGATAGCACTCATTGTGTTGTTCATAACCATTGCCGGTATACCGTCTGATTCCAAACGGGCACGTACAACCTCCGCCTCAAAGGCCTGACCCTTGAAAACGCATACAAGATCCTGTTTTTCATTCATAGCAAAGAGTGTTTAACTATTGTGAACTCGCAAAGTTAATGATTTTTCCATACCTTTACGCCGATATGTCATTCAAACACGTACTCATAGTCTCATTATTGTCCGCAACTGCCTTGTCAACCCATGCTTCGGAAGCGAACGATACCATCCGGTTCGATGACGGTTCATGGTATCTGGGAGAGATTGCCGATTCCCTGTTCAACGGTCACGGCAAGATGGTCTATGCCGACAGCACGGTCTATGAAGGAGAGTGGAAAGACGGTCTGTGGGACGGCAAGGGAAAAGTCCTGTTCCCGGACGGAGACTCATATGAGGGCGAGTTCAAGGAACATAAGTTCAGCGGATACGGCACCTATCTGTATGCCGACAGCGCCAGTTATGAAGGCTACTGGGAAAGAGGCAGGTTCAACGGAGCCGGCACCATGAACTACACCGACGGCAGCACCTACACGGGAGAATGGAAAGATGACAGGAAAAACGGAATAGGCGTACTGTATGACGCACAGACCGGAGCTCTGCTTAAAGGATATTTCTCGAATGACGTTTACTTAGGAATGAACAGGTACGAGGATTCAGGTTCAACCGGATCCAACATTACCCCGGTCTGGAATCCCGCCCCGCAAAAGCCCGACGACGGCAAGTTCCATTATAAAGGACTTACCTCCGTGTCCCTGTCATACGGAACAGGACAGATGTTCTCCATTCATGCCGGTTTTCATACATCCGACCGGTTCTTCTCGGGTTTCCAGATAGGATTCAACACCGCCACCCATGAGATAGGACAGGCGTCAATAACCACCGATGACGAGACCGGCGAGAAGATAACCCTTGTAGGATGGGACTGGTACAAAGACGAGATCCTGACCGAGAACACCTACCAGTTACTGAAACTGGCGGGAGAATGCGGAGTAAGCTGGCGCAGGTTTTCTGTAGGAACGGCGCTGGGACTGGGACTCAACAACACCGTCCGCAACTGCCGCAGCAAAGAGGGCAACGACAGTTACTATGAAGCCGGTACGCTTTATTACCGCAACAAGATTACGGGAGTAAAGTTTGCCTACGACTTCTTTACGGAATTCGCCCCCAAGTTCAATCCGTGGCTCGACATCGCGTTAAGGGTAGGATACTCCAATCTGGACCGCTTTCATCTGGGTATAGGCATAATTTTCAATCCAAGCACTGTATTTTAAATGAATCTCCGCAAAGTCCTTACCATATTGCTTTTACAGATGCCGGGTATGTTATGTTACTCACAGATACTGTCCGACAGCATTCCTGCCGACACCGTGCTGCTGGAAGACGGTTCTCTGTACATGGGACAGATTAGAGACTCGCTGTTCAACGGCAAAGGCACCTGCATCTATCCTGACGGAACCGTCTACGACGGAGAGTGGAAAGACGGACTGTGGGAAGGCAACGGCACACTGGTCTATCCCGACGGAGACATCTATAAGGGTGCTTTCCATGAACACCGGAAAGAGGGGTTGGGAACATACATCTACGGCAGCGGAGCACGGTATGACGGAGAATGGAAAGATGACCACTTTAACGGTAACGGAAAACTGCTGTTTGAGGACGGAGGCGTCTATGACGGAGCCTGGAAGTATGACATGAAACACGGATACGGCAAACTAACCAATCCCTCAGGCAGAAGCAGCACCGGTTATTTCTACCGTGATGAATATCTTGGAATGCCGTTCGACACATACATTGACGCAGACAGCACACTCACCGACGAACTCAAGGAGTGGGGTTTCAAGAGCGAGCCTGACTCCCTGATATCAGACCTGTCCGTCGGGTTTTCATTATCCACCAAGAGTATTGCCATGCTGTCCTTATGGTTTGAGTTTACGGAGCATTTCCTTTTTGGATTGTCGGCCGGAATAAACGTCAATCCGCCCACACAGGGAAAATACGGTGGCTTAATATGGGATGCCGTACCTAATGACGTCCATTTGGAGGGAGAGTACACATCGACCATATATACAATCGAAGCAGGTGCAAAATGGAACAAACTGAGTGTAGGAGGAGGAGTGGGCATAGGATTCGACAAGAGATACCAGAATTGCAAGGCCAACGACCCCACGCTGAATTACGGTTCTATAATAGAGTACGGGGACGCATACTACGCGGATTATTCAATTAGAGGATCATTCGCATACAGGGTTTACACAAGGTATTCCGTAAATATAAAAAACCGACCCAAGGCATTGGCATACCTTGGGTACGGTAATTCTGAAGGACTGTTCCTGGGTTTAGGCCTGCTCTTCTGATCCAATCAGACAAGGTGTCTTACCAGATCCTCCCGGTCTCCGTAGAGATAATCAATGACAGGAATCTCAATCATAGTGTAGCAACCGGGCTTTTGAAGTACCGATGCACGTGCGGCGCATACCAGGATTTGACCGGTAAGTGCCGGATTGTTTATCTTCATGTCAAATTCAAAGAGCTGGTTCTGTGTCTTGCCCGATACGCCCTTGCGTGTCAGGTTCACGCCGTGCCCCATATCCTTGAGCGCATCGACAGACTCAACCTGCATCACGTGGGTCTCATCATTGACAAAATAAGGATCAGCCTTGATTGCGGCTGCCACATCCTCAAAGCGATAACCATCAAGAATCTCAACATATACCATACGGCGGTGTATGCCTGTGCCCACCGGAATGGTCATGGAAAGAGCCGCTTTTACACCAGGTATGGCCTTGACGGCAACAGAGTGACCCATTGACATTCCAGGACCGAAATTGGTGTAGCTCACTCCCTTGGGAGCCATAGCCTGCATAAGCGCACGTACAATGGAATCAGTGCCCGGATCCCAGCCTGCAGATATTATGGCAACCTTTCCTGACTCGGAAGCCACCTGCATAAGACGTTTGCGCGTCTCGGGAATAAGAGTATGTATGTCAAAGCTGTCGACAGTATTTATTCCCAACGGAAGTATCTCTTTTGCATACTCCTCGGTCTTGCGTGAAGGAACGCAGAGGATAGCCACATCGGGCTTGGGCAGTTCTGTAATTTTCCTTACAATTTTATAGCCCTGCAACTCTTTGGGGCAATCGGCGTCACCATTACGGCGAACTATGCCGGCCACTTCAAAATCAGGAGCTGTCTCAAGTGCCTCAAGCACGTACTTACCAATGTTTCCATAGCCTACGATCGCTGCTTTGATTTTTTCCATAGTTATCCTGTTTTTAGTTTTCCGGCTGCGAAGTTATAAAAAAGGGCCTTATAAAGTACGCGCATGTGCAATAATAACGCCAGGAACACGTTATTTCTTAGCAAACCACAAAACAATAGGTATCATGATTGAATTCATTCAGGGAAAAATAGAGGATCTTACTCCCATTCAGGCAGTACTGCTCACACAGGGGGGCGTAGCATATGACCTTAACATATCGCTGTATACATACTCGGCCATTCAGGGCAAGGAGGAGGCACGCCTTTATGTCTACGAAGCCATACGCGAGGACGCATATGTCCTGTATGGTTTCAGCGGCAAGCAGGAGCGTGAGCTTTTCCTTATGCTGATATCGGTTTCAGGCATAGGAGGCGCATCGGCCAGGATGATCCTCTCATCATTCACTCCCTCGGAACTGACAGGCATAATCAGCTCCGGCAACGATTCACTGCTAAAGAAAGTCAAGGGCATTGGCGCCAAGACGGCACAACGCATAATTGTGGATCTGCATGACAAGATTACCAAGACACAGTCCGGAGACGCCCCGTTGGATCTTCAGACCGGAATACAGACCGGACAGGTGGCTAGTGAGGCAGTAACCGCCCTGGTGACATTGGGATTCCCGCAGGCGGCATCACAAAAAGTGGTACAGACCATACTCAAGGAAAATGAAGGTCTCTCCGTGGAGGCCGTCATACGCGAAGCACTCAAACGTATCTGATGACAAAGGGAAAACGCCTTGCCGCAGCAATGCTGCTCATGGGCTCCTGCATATGCGGGAGCCTTGACTGCCTTTATGCGCAGGGTGTACAGAGGACGCTTCCCAATCCCGAGAACATTACAGAAGAGGTCACCTACAATGAAGACAACGAGACCTACAGCATAGGATACAAATTGGGCGACAGCTATCTGGAGGTTCCAACGGTTATGACACCGGATGAGTACAACCGCATGCTGATGCAACGCTCCATGGAGTCATTCTACCGTGACAAATACAACGAGGAACTCAAAGCCCAGGGCGATGACAAGTTTGATTTCACCAACATGAAATTTGACTTGGGACCGGCAGAGAAGATTTTCGGTCCCGGCGGCGTGCAGGTTAGGACAAGCGGTTCGGCTGCGATAAAATTCGGATATAACCGCAACAAGGTGGACAATCCGTCACTGTCGGTCCAGAACCGCAAGACCGGAGGGTTTGACTTTGACGAGCAGATCAACCTGAACATCAATGCCCGCGTGGGTGACAAAGTCAACATGAACCTCAACTACAACACCGAGGCCACGTTTGACATTGATGCCAAAATGATAAAGTTGCGCTATGAGGGCAAGGAGGATGAGATAATAAGGCTTCTTGAGGCCGGTAACATAAGTTTCCCCACCAACTCGTCACTCATACAGGGTGCATCGTCGCTGTTCGGTATCCGTACGGACCTTCAGTTCGGCAAGCTGAAACTGCAGATGGTCCTCTCCCAGAAAGAGTCCTCGTCATCGACAGTGAATTCTCAGGGTGGTCAGCAGATAACAGACTTTGAGATTGACGCCAGCAGCTACGATGAGAACCGCCATTTCTTCCTGGCGCATTTTTTCCGCGACAACTACGATGACAACATGGCCATGCTGCCCAACATCGTATCGGGAGTACAGATAACCAGGATCGAGGTGTGGGTTACCAACAAGAAGAGCAATTACGACAACCCCCGTAACATAGTGGCCTTTACCGACCTGGGCGAGACAAGCCATATCAGCAACGCCATATGGAGTGCGCAGGGCGGACCGGCTCCAGCCAACGGGGCGAATGACCTGTACTCCCGTATTGTCAACGACTACTCGGCCGCCCGTGACATCGATCAGGTGGCCGTGACTCTGGGATCTTTCCTTGAAGGCAGCACTGACTATGAGAAGATATCCAATGCACGCAAGCTCAACGCATCAGACTATACGCTCAACAACGAATTGGGTTATATCTCACTCAGGAACGCGCTCTCATCGGATGAAGTGCTTGCCGTGGCATTTGAATATACGTACGGAGGAAACAGCTATCAGGTGGGAGAGTTCTCATCGGACAAGACCGATGCCAGTCAGACCCTCTTTGTGAAACTGCTTAAATCCAACTCCAACTCACCCGGAACAGGAACCTGGGACCTGATGATGAAAAACATCTATTCCATCACGCAGGGCAACATACAGAGCGCACAGTTCAAGCTGGGCGTCTATTATGACAGCGACAGCACAGGCAGCCGCCTCACATACATACCCGAGCCGGACCTTAAGAACTCACCTCTGCTCAGGCTCATGAATCTGGACCGTCTGGATGACAAGAACAACCCCCACCCCAACGGCCGGTTTGATTTTATTGAGAAATATACGGTACAGTCTTCGGGCGGACGCATCATATTCCCGGTAGTGGAACCTTTCGGCAGCCATCTGCGCAAGGTGATAGGCAACGACGCCATTGCCGACAAATATGTATTCCAGGAACTGTATGACTCCACGCGGGTGGTAGCCAAACGTATTGCCGACAAGGACAAGTTCATACTGATGGGTCAGTACTCAGGCACCAACAGCAATATGATAAGCCTGGGTTCGTACAACATACCACGAGGATCCGTGATTGTGACTGCAGGCGGTGTCACGCTGCTTGAAAACGCAGACTACACGGTAGATTACAGCATGGGTACGGTAACCATCATCAACCAGAGCATAATTGACGCCGGAACCAGTGTCAGCGTGCAGTTGGAGAGCAACACCGAATACAGCATGCAGCGCAAGACCATGGCCGGACTCAACTGGATGTATGACTTCAACCCCAACCTGCAGCTGGGCGGTACGTTCATGCATCTGAACGAGAAACCGCTCACCAGCAAGGTGACCATGGGCGACGAGCCGCTGGTCAATACCATGTACGGACTCAACATCAACTGGAGGCATGAAAGCCAGGGTATCACCAACCTTATAGACAAGATACCTTTTGTAAACGCCACCAAGCCGTCAAGCATAACATTCAAGGCCGAGATGGCCGCCCTAAAGTCTGATGTTTCGGACAAGGTACAGGGACAGGCATCATACATAGATGACTTTGAGGGAGCGGAAAGCGGAATCAGCATATCACAACCCTCTGCATGGACTCTTTCGGCAGTTCCAAAGGGAATGAAAGGATACGGCAAGTCCGGACAGGTGGAGGCAGGATATAACCGGGCCCTGCTCAACTGGTTCTCGATAGACCCGCTGTTTACACGCCGCAACTCACCGCTCACTCCCGCTCACATTAAGACAGACCTGGACCAGCTCTCCAACCATTATGTGCGCGAGATATATGAAAGGGAACTTTATCCAAACAAGGAGTCCACATCGAGCGAATCAACAACGCTTCAGATACTGAACCTGGCATATTACCCCAATGAGCGCGGTCCCTACAACCTTAACCCTAACCTGGATGCCGACGGTCATCTGAGTAATCCGCAGGACAACTGGGGCGGCATAATGCGCAAGCTTACCACAACGGATTTTGAGGCAGCCAACATAGAGTATATAGAGTTCTGGATGCTTGACCCGTTCATATACAACCCAGGTGCAGCTGGCGGTGACCTCTACCTGAATCTGGGTGAGGTATCGGAAGACGTCCTGCTGGACGGCAAGAAGTTCTACGAGAACGGCCTGCCGGTAGACGGAGACTCAGCCAAATGGGCATCGACGGTTTGGGGTAAGATTCCTGTTGGCAAGAGTCTGGTCTATGCCTTTGACAACAACGCGGCCGACAGCCGTGACCGTCAGGATGTGGGTCTGAACGGACTTTCATCGGACGAGGAGCGTAATTGGCCGGCATACGCAAACTATCTGAATGAGATACGCGGCAAGGTCAGACCTGATGTATTCCAGTCTTTCTATGACGATCCCGCCGCCGACACCTATCATTATTACCGCGGTGCAGACTATGACGATGCAGGTATGTCCGTGCTGGACCGTTACCGCAAATACAACGGAACCGAGGGCAACTCCCCCAACAGTGCCGAGAGCGGCAGCCGCTATGACCAGTCATCCCGCACCACTCCCGATGTCGAGGATGCCAACGGAGACTATACCATGGATGAGTACGAGAAGTTCTTCCAGTACCGCATCTCACTCCGCCCCTCGGACCTGGAGATAGGCAAGAATTACATTTCCGATATGCGAGAGGTCAAAGTCAAGCTTCGCAACGGCAACACCGAGACCGTGAACTGGTACTGTTTCCGTGTTCCGATAACTGAATATGAGAAAGCCGAAGGCGGAATACGTGATTTCAGCTCCATCCGCTTTATGCGTATGTACCTGACAGGTTTCAGCGAGGAGGTACATGTACGTTTCGGCTCGCTGGAACTCATGACCAGCCAGTGGCGCAACTATGAGCAGCCTATCTACAGCGTCACCAACCGCACGCCCACCATATCGGGCAAGTTCTCGGCCACATCGGTCAACATTGAGGAAAACGGAGACCGCAGTCCGGTAAATTATGTCGTTCCTCCCGGCGTGACACGCATACTCGACCCCAACCAGGTGCAGCTTGTACAGGACAACGAGCAGGCCATGAGCCTCAAGGTGACGGGACTGGGAGCAGGCGAGGCACGCGGCATCTACAAGAAGAGTTCACTTGACCTGAGAAAATACAAGCGCATACAGATGTTCAGCCATGCAGAGGCTGTCATTCCCGATGACGGTACGCTGCGTGACGGAGACATATCGGTATTCATACGTTTGGGTTCGGACTATTCCGGAAACTACTATGAATATGAGATCCCGCTTGACCTCACCCCGGCAGGACACTACAGCGGGTCAAACGAAAGCGACCGCCGCATGGTATGGCCGGAGCGCAACATGCTTGACATTGATTTCAATGTGCTCACCCAGGTCAAGAACAACCGCAATGTACAAAAGAACCTGGGCGCCATAAGCAGCGCATCGGCCTACAGTGAATATGACCCCAATAATCCGGAGAACAGGATAACCGTAGTGGGCAACCCGTCAATAGGCAACGTACGCGCTATCATGATAGGTATACGCAACAACTCCATGAGTGCCAAGAACGCCGAGGTTTGGGTTAACGAACTGCGTCTGGTAGGTTATGAAAGCAAGGGAGGAATGGCTGCGCAAAGCACGCTCGGACTCAGGCTGTCGGACGTGGCATCCATCGACCTGTCAGGGCAGATGAGCACAGCCGGTTACGGCGGTCTTGAGCAGAGTATCACGGACCGAAGGACGGATGACCACTATAAATATGCCATTACCACAAGCACCAACGCCGGCCGGTTCCTGCCCGAGAACTCAAAAATCTCCATACCCGTATACTACTCTTTCACCAAAGAGAAGACATCACCCAGATACAGTCCGTACGACACCGACCTGCTGCTGGACGACGTGATTGAATCATACCCTGAAGGAGATGTCCGGGATTCGATCAAGAGCATCACCCAAGATATAAAGGAGACCCACAATTTCAGCATATCAAACGCCAAAGTCAACATAAGCAGCGAGACGCCAATGCCGTATGACCCTGCCAACTTCTCGTTCAGTTATTCTGAAAGCGTTAGTGACAGAAGCAGCAGTACCATTGACTATGAGCATGACGAGAACTGGAAAGCATCTGTTGACTACAGCTACTCACCCGGTCTGCCAGGCTGGTCTCCGTTTGCCGGTATAGGTTACAACGCCCGATGGTTCAGTATCATCAAGGACACCAAACTGAATTTCCTGCCGCAGAGCATCTCGTTCAACACAGGCCTGCAACGCAGCTATCATGAGCTGCAGGAGCGCGACCTGGAGGGAGAAGAGGGCATTCCCGTCATATTCTCGCAACAATTCTACTGGAACCGCGACCTCTCCGTGACATGGGATCCGCTCCAGCTGCTCAAGCTCTCATTCACGGCTAGGACAAGGGCCGAAATTGAGGAGCCTTATACTGTCGTGAACAAGGACCTGTACCCGGATCAGTACCAGTTGTGGAAAGACTCCGTCAAGACGAGTCTGAGGAATATGGGCCGTCCGCTTGACTACAGCCAGTCTTTCAACGCCACCTACAGTATCCCGTTCAACAAGATTCCAATCACGGACTGGATAACGGCCGATGCAGGATTCAACTCCAGCTACTCATGGAACCGCGGTACCACGTACGCCAACGGAACCAACTACGGCAATATCATAGCCAACCGCCGTTCCATATCATTGAACGGCCGGTTCAACCTGCTGAACCTTTACAACAAGAACACCTACCTGCATCTGTTGAACAACCGCTATTCGTCAACTGGCAGGGCATCAAACGCATATTCCAACAGCCGCAACAGAAGATATCAGCAGGAAGTCACCTTACTGCCCGGAAAAAGGAATGTGATTGTCCATAAACTGGGAACACTCACCCCGCTGCTGACGGCTACCGCCCAAGACGGAACCAGAGTGAAACTGAAATTCCGTAAACTGAGCGCGGACAGCGTGTCCATAAAGGTAAAGGATACACTCACCGTGGTAATCAACATGATACAGGATCCCGATGCGCCCGCGCGCAAAACAAAGTTCAATTTCAAGGAAGGCATGGACATTGGAGTCAGAACGCTTATGATGATACGCAACGTGTCCGTATCATACAGGAATGACTACTCAATGTCACTGCCCGGTTTCATGCCCGATTCCAAGACATTAGGCCAGAACAGCTCGTCAGGTCTGATGGCTCCCGGTCTGGACTTTGCATTTGGCCTCACGGGCGACAGTTACCTGTATAAGGCCATGGATAACGGATGGCTGCTCTCCGGTGACAGCATAGCCCACACCGCATCGTCAACCGCTGCCCAGGACCTTCAAGTAAAAATGACCATAGAGCCGTTCCGCGACATCAAGATTGACGCAAGCGCCAGTTGGAACAAGAGCGGTAACAACCGCATACAATATATGTACGCCGGAATGCCCAGCTCACGTGGAGGAAGCTTCAACATGACCACCATAACCATTGGAAGCGCGTTTGAAAGACACTCATCGGGTAACAGTTACCATTCAAAAAGCTTTGACAGGCTTACACGCAGTCTGCCCACCTTCCGCGACAGGATTGAGCAGCAGTATCAGGGGGCATATTACCCCGAGCGCAGCAGCCGTGCGGGACAGGCATACGACAAGGCAAACGGAGGCGTGGACATGTACTCATCGGATGTACTCATACCCGCTTTCCTGGCCGCATATACCGGACGCAATGAGAGCAAGGCCACGCTTGACCTGTTCCCGGGCATCCTGAGCATGCTGCCCAACTGGTCTGTCACATACAGCGGACTGAACAAACTGCCTTTCTTTAAGAAATACTTCAAGAGCTTCAACCTGACGCACGCCTATAAGAGTGTCTATTCGATAGGCAGTTTCAATACGTTCAACAGCTATATGGAGTACATGAACGGACGCGGATTCATAGAGGATGTTACAACCGGTAATCCCGTACCTAGCACTATGTTCAACATAAGTTCGGTATCCATCAACGAGTCATTCGCACCGCTGTGCGGCGTGAACATGACATTTCTGAATGACATATCGGCCCGTCTGGAGTTCCGCAAGACCCGTGTGCTCACGCTCAGCACGACAGCCGTACAGGTGGTTGAGACCACATCCGATGACATCACGGCAGGTGCCGGCTACAAGATAAACGGAGTCAAGCTGTTCGGAGCCCAGCCCGGCACAGGCCGCAACGCGGTAAGCAATGACCTTAACATGAGTCTGGATTTCTCACTGCGCAACCAGAATGCCCTATGCCGCAACCTGCGTGAGCAGACCACCCAGGCCACCAGCGGCAACCGCGCCCTCAAACTCTCGTTCCAGGCCGATTACACCTATAGCCGCATGCTCACCCTGAACTTCTACTACGATTTCCAGAGCAACTTCCCGCTGGTATCCACATCGGCCTACCCCACATCAACACATGATGCGGGCTTTACCCTGAAGTTCACATTAACCAGGTGATTTAATTACCTGTGTATCGGCCGATAAAGAAGATTGAGCCGGTAACGGTGTCGCTTATCACGTAAATGAACGGACGGTTAGCTGCAAATACAGGAGTATTATCGCCTCTTTTCCCGCCTATAACAGTTACAGCGGCAGCTTCTGAACCCTCCTCATCCACTTTTATCTTTGCGACATGTTTCATGAGGTAGATATAGACTCCTTCGGGGTTCTCACAAAAATCTCCGAAATCAGCAATTCCCATTTCAAAAGCATCAGTCATGCCGAGTGACTGCATAATCGGTATAAGGTCAACGTCCGTGTCTATCTCGAATCGGGGCAGACTGATTAAATAATCCGCCTTTGTCATACTGCTGTTAAGCTGATTCCAGGTTTCAAGTGAGGGAACAGCCGGTACATCATATCCATTCTGCCCTTGTGAAATCACAGGCAACAGGATGGTCATACTGTAAGAACCGTTACCGTAGGGAAGGCACAGAGCCTCATATTCGTCGTTTCGGGCATAATCGACATTTGCAGCCAACTGCATCATCGGAACGCTTTTTACGCCACCCTGGCCACCAGCAAAAAGGAAAGACCCGTCTGCTGTTTTATTCTTATCGAACTTATAGGTCCAGGTACCTTTGAAATAAATTGCATTCAGAAGGTAGCTCACAGCAAAAGGATCGAAATCTTTTTCTTCAAGAACTTTCTGTATCATCTGTTCGGTATTGTCGCTGGCCCATTGGTTTATCTCATCCAGAGTGCTTGTGTTACGGAAATCACGTGACTTGACATCGGACTTATAATACAGATTGGCTTTCCTGACAAAGAGTTCTTTGAGTGTTTCACCCTTGTTTACGAATATTGTATTGGCAATAAGAACCTTGGTCAATGAGTCAAGACTGGGCGCCGTATTGATCAGTTTATAACAGAAAGCATTGATGCTGTCAGATCCTGAATCACCAAAACCGAGAACATCATTGATCTGCTTCAGAGTATTGCCTTTAGCACCGTTATTGAGCATGCCCAGAGCATATGTAACGCTCAAAGGAGATGAAACAACACTACTGTTACCATTTGCTTCACATAATTTTCCGAACAAATCAAAGGTGAAACCGTTGCCGCTTTCCACCAACTCCAGTTCGGCCGGGGTCAGTTCCAGGCTTGACGGTAAATTCAAGACTACATCAGTATTGGCGGGGTCATCGGAGCCTGACGGATACTGTGAATTTTCGGGATCACAGCCTGCAAAAAGCAACGCCGCGAAAGCGAATGCTGCAAATAAAGGAGATTTCATTTTATAAAGCATTAACGGGTTAACAATGCAAACATAAAAATAAAAGTTCTTTTTTGAGTATCTTTGCCGTATTATTATGAAGATATACAGTGACGAGGAACTGGCCAGGCTGCTTGACCGCAAGGAGTTCAGGCTGCTGTCTCAGACTGCCGACAGTCTGGGACTGGAGTGTTATGTTGTGGGAGGATATGTGCGCGACCTGTTTCTGGAGCGCCCCAGCAAGGATATTGACGTGGTGGTGGTAGGCAGCGGACTGGAGATGGCCAAGGCATACGGCAAGGCATTGGGCAAAGGTGCACATGTGAGCCTTTTCAAGAATTTTGGTACGGCGCAGGTAAAGAAAGGTGATCTTGAGGTGGAGTTCGTAGGAGCACGTAAAGAGTCATATCACAGGGAGTCGCGCAATCCCATTGTTGAGGACGGCACTCTTGAGGATGACCAGAACCGCCGCGACTTTACAATCAACGCAATGGCCATCTGCCTTAACGGCGACAGGTTCGGTCAGCTGGTTGATCCGTTTGGCGGAATTGATGACCTTGAGGACCGAATAATCCGCACTCCGCTTGATCCCGATATAACTTTCAGCGATGACCCCCTGCGCATGATGCGTTGCATAAGGTTTGCCACCCAGCTCAACTTTTATATTGACGATGAGACCTTCAGTTCACTTGAGAAGAACCGGGAGCGTATAGGAATAATCAGCAGGGAGCGCATATCGGAAGAACTCAACAAGATACTTCTGGCGCCCATTCCGTCCAAGGGTTTCATAGATCTGGACCGATGCGGTCTGCTGGAACTCATTTTCCCGGAGCTGGCAGCCCTGCAAGGTGTGGAGACAGTGAATGGTCGCGGCCACAAGGATGTATTCTTCCATACTTTGGAGGTGTTGGATAACGTGGCCCGTAACAGTAATGACCTGTGGCTGCGCTGGGCTGCCCTGCTGCATGATATAGGCAAGCCCCGCACCAAGAAGTGGGAGCCCGCTCACGGCTGGACGTTCTACAACCACAACTATGTGGGCATGAAGATGATTCCCGGCATCTTTGAGCGCATGAAACTGCCCAAGAACGAGAAGATGAAATATGTGCAGAAGATGGTTGAGCTGCACATGCGCCCCATAGCCATTGTTGATGATGAAGTGACGGATTCCGCAGTGCGCCGCCTGCTGTTTGATGCCGGCGATGACATTGATGACCTGATGACCTTGTGTGAGGCCGATATCACATCCAAGAACGAGCAGAAGAAAAAACGCCATCTGGAGAACTTCAAGCTGGTCCGCCAGAAGATGGTTGACCTTGAAGAGAAAGACCGCATCCGTAATTTCCAGCCGCCTGTTGACGGAGTGGAAATAATGCGGACCTTTGGACTTGAGCCCACCTCAATTGTAGGTGAACTCAAGGCAGCCATAAAGGATGCCATACTGGACGGGGTGATTCCCAATGAGCATGAGGCCGCATTCAGGTTCCTGCTTGAGGAGGCCCGAAAACACGGGCTGGAACCCAAATGAGATTTTACTAACCTAACAATACTATCCATAGTATGACTAAAAGAGCTTTTATCCCTGTGACCTGCGCTGCGCTTGTGGCATTTGCAGCCGTATCGTGCAACCGTACCCCGGAGTTTGGCAAATCACCTGTAAAGAAAGTGGTGGCCGCCATGGCACTGGAGGAGAAAGTAAACCTTCTGGTAGGTGTCGGCGCCTGGAACGGCAATGACATTGCTCAGGAAATAAAGGATGCCAAAGGTCTTATTCCCGGTTGTGCCGGACAGACATATCCTATCCCCCGTCTGGGTATTCCATCAGTAATGCTTCCCGACGGTCCCGGCGGACTCCGTATCAATCCCACACGTCAGGGTGATGAAAAGACATATTACTGCACATCTTTCCCGGTGGCAACCATACTGGCCCAAAGCTGGAACCAGCAGCTTGTAGAGGAGGTGGGCGTAACCATAGGAGATGAGGTAAAACGCTATGGCGCAGACTGTCTGCTTGCTCCTGCACTCAACATTCACCGCAACCCTCTGCTGGGCCGAAACTTTGAATATTATTCCGAGGATCCTGTAATATCGGGCAAGACTGCTGCCGCCATGGTCCGCGGAGTCCAGTCAAACGGAGTGGGAGCCACAATCAAACACTTTGCCCTGAACAACCAGGAGACCAACCGCATGGCCAATGACGCCCAGGTGGATCAGCAGACAGCACGTGAGATCTATCTCAAGGGATTCGAGATTGCAGTACGTGAGTCTCAGCCGTGGGCTGTAATGACATCATATAACAGGATTAACGGGACCTATGCTCCTGAAAACGAGGACCTGATTGAAAACATCCTTAGGCAGGAGTGGGGATTTGAGGGTATGGTAATGACCGATTGGGGCGGCGGACGTGATGCTGTCGCTACAGTATATGCCGGAAACGACCTGCTCATGCCAGGAAACGCGAATCAGATCAACGCCATAATCGAAGCTGTCCGCAACGGAACGCTTGACGAGAAGATAATAGACCGTAACGTAGCCAGGATTCTTGAGTTCGTAGCCCGCTCACCCAAGATGCAGGGTTATGAATTCCAGAACGATCCCGATCTTGACGCCCATGCACAGGTTTCGCGTTCAAGCGCGACAGAGGGAATGGTGCTCCTAAAAAACAACGGAGCATTACCGTTAAGCAAAAACTGTAAGATGATAGCGCTGTACGGAGTAAGTTCATATGATCTGTATGTGGTTGGTACGGGAAGCGGTAGCGTAAACTACAAGCATGCCGTTGGTCTGGATGAGGGCCTTAAAGCTGCAGGTTACAAGCTTGAACCGTCGGTTTCATCGGCCTACACCAAATACGTTCAGGAGAACAACAGCCGTGTCAGCGCAAGCAATTTTATGCGTACCAACCTGACCAATCATGTAATCCCTCAGTCTCTTGTGCGCAAGCCCTTCCAGTATCGTGCGGATGCCATTGCAAGTGATATTGCCGTCATCACCATCGGTCGCAGCTGCGGAGAATCGGCAGACCGCGGATATGAGGGTGATTATACTCTTACCGATATAGAGCAAGGTCTTATCAAGGATGTATGCGAGGCATTCCATTCCAAAGGCAAGAAGGTAGTTGTGATCCTGAACATAGGCGCTCCCATTGAGACCGCAAGCTGGAAAGCACAGCCCGATGCCATTCTGCTGGCAGGATTGCCAGGACAGGAGGCCGGCCATGCCATTACTGATGTGCTCAAGGGTGCTGTCAACCCCTCGGGTAAATTGGTCGACACATACGTGGTTGACTTCAACAAAATTCCTTCTACCGCAAACTTCCCGGTAAATGCACGTGAGCTTCAGTCACAGGCTCGCGGCAACCGTGGCAACCCCGATGCCAAGCCTGTTTCCAAATATGACTACACAGAGTATAAGGAGCGTCTGGATATAGGTTACCGTTATTATGACCGTCATCCCGATCAGGTGTCCTATCCGTTCGGATTCGGACTCAGCTATACCACATTCGCTTACAGCGATGCACAGGCCAAGGTTGAGGACGGTGTGATTAAACTTTCTGTCAAGGTTACAAATACCGGATCCGTAGCCGGCAAGGAGGCTGTCCAGGTTTACATCGAGGCACCTCAGGGAGGGTTGAACAAACTTACCAAGGAACTCAAGGCATACGGCAAGACCGCTCTGCTCCAGCCGGGAGAGAGCCAGACTCTGGAATTCACCCTGTCACAGTATGAACTGGCAGGCTTTGACCTTTCAGCATCAAACTGGCAGACCGTAAAGGGTGATTACAAGGCTGACTTTGCAGCCTCATCACAGGATATCCGCTGCCAGGCAGCCTTCAGCATCGCCACTCCCAGCACATATCCCGCATACGGCGCACTCTAACTGATAATGATGAAATGAAAAAGATACTTGCAATACTGACAATAGGCGCAGCTTTGGTCTCCTGTGAGGAGAGTATTGAGCAGAAAGCCGCACATCATCTGGACAATGCCAAGCAGGCGTTCAGCATGGGTAACTATAATGTGGCCAAACAGGAGATTGACAGCATAAAGATACTTTACCCCAAGGCTTTTGAGACCCGCAGGCAGGGTATCAGACTCATGCAGCAGATTGAGGAGGCTGAGCAGTTGCGTGCCATTGAATATGAAGACAGTATTATTGCCCTGGCGCAAGCTGCATTTGACAAGATTAAGGCCGGATACGCATTTGAGAAAGACGAGCGGTATCAGGACATAGGCCTTTACACCATAAAGAGTCAGGCCCCGCAGCGTAACACAGACCGCACATATATCCGCGCACAGGTGGATGAACTTGGCCGCATGACACTCATCTCCAGCTACCGCGGCAGTTCATACATTCATCATGACTGGCTCAAGCTGAGCGTAGGTGATGTGTACGTAGATACGCCCGAATCCAAAGACCGCCATGAGTTTACAGACCTGGGTGTATACTACGAGTGGCTCAGCTTCATTAACGGTAATGACGGAGGCGCAGCCGCTTTCATAAGCGCCAACAAGGACGCCAACATCACTTATACGCTCTACCGCAAGACAGGTCCTGACAGCAGCCGTCCTGTATACCGCAACCTCAAGCTGAACAAGGATGACCGTTACGCGATATCAAGTCTATACGAACTGTCACAGGTGCTGCTTACCCTGAATGAGCATAAGAACCTGCGTGAAGAGGCCGAGCGCCACCTCAAGTTCATCCAATCAAAGATGAAGGAAGGGTCAACTGAAGAGACAGTTCAGGAAAATTAGGAAAATTCCTACAGGAGCCACCAGCTTGACCAGATAATAGAGGGTGAGAGCCATCCAGCGCGGTATCCTGAGTTTGCCGCCGTTGGTAAGCTCATCCAGATAATTGGCCCTTTTGAGTCTCCAGCCTGCAAACACAGCCAGCAGCAGACCGCCTACCGGTAGCATGATATTGGAGGTGATGTAATCAAAGAAATCAAACACGCTCAGCCCGAACAGTTTGAATCCTTCAAGCGGTCCGAACGACAGGGCACAGAACACTCCCACCACACCGCAGACCGCAAAACACATAAGTACAGCCTTCTTGCGGGAGCGGTGCATCTCCTCTATTATAAAAGCTACCACCACCTCCATAAGTGATATGGCCGATGTTATGGCGGCAAGCAGCAACGCCAGGAAGAACAGAATGGCAGCCACATTACCCAAAGGCATCTGGCTGAATACACCGGGCAGAGTAATGAACACCAGTCCCGGGCCTGCGCTGACATCGGGTTCAACCCCGTTCATATATGCAATGGCATAGACTGCCGGTATGATGGCAAGTCCCGCAATTATGGCAAAAACGGTATCAAAGAATGATATCCATGCCGAAGAGGAGAGGATATTCTCATTCTTGCTGACATATGACGCATAAGTCAGTATGCAACCGCATCCTATGCTGAGCGAGAAGAAGGCCTGGCCCATAGCCGCCACGACCGTACCGGCCGTAACCTTACTGAAATCGGGCACAAACATATACTTGACACCCTCCATGGCACCCGGAAGAGTAAGCGAACGAACAACCACCATCACTATTATGACAAACAGCATGGTGATCATTACCTTTGACATACGTTCAATGCCCTTGCGTACCCCAAACACTATGATTGCCCCGGTCAGACCCAGGAATATCAGAGTATATACCAGAGGTTTCCACGGGTTGCTTATGAACGCGCCGAAACTGAGTGCATAGTCGCCCTGCGCATCAGAAAAAGCCAATATACATGAATCGGCCAGATACTTGACAGACCAGCCTCCCACCACACAGTAGAACGAAAGTATGCAGGCCGATGCCAACACCGCCAGGAATCCTATCCAGCGCCATTTGGAACCGGGAGCAAGCTGGTCAAAGCTACGGAAAGGATTGGAACCTCCACGACGTCCTATCAGGTATTCCGACACCATAACAGGCAGACAGAGCAGCACCAGCATTATCACATAGAGAAGTATGAAAGCCGCCCCGCCGTTCTTACCCATCATGTAAGGGAAACGCCATATGTTGCCCAGACCAATGGCAGAACCTGCCATAGCCAGAAGCATACCCATACGGCTGCCGAATGTCTCACGGGGCTTATTCATATTCAGAACAGTCTTATTATATCGTTAAGGTTGGCAAAAATAAGCAGGCCGAACAGGATTATCATACCGATGGTGTTGGCCACCTCAAGGAACTTGTCACCCGGTTTCTTACCTGTAACCACCTCAACCAGCAGGAACAGCACATATCCGCCGTCAAGCGCCGGGATAGGCAGAATGTTCATAAAGGCCAGAATGATTGACAGGAATGCTGTCATAAGCCAGAATGCATGCCAGTTCCATGTCGCAGGGAAGATGCTGCCTATGGTTCCGAATCCTCCCAGACTCTTGGCACCCTCCTTGGTAAACACATAACGGAAATCACCGACATAACCCTTCAAAGTGTTCCAGCCATATCTTATGCCTGCAGGAATTGAACTGAAGAAACCGTATTCAAGCTCCACAGGCTCATACTCATCATTATAATGGACTATACCTACACGGAAGTTATCATCGGCTGTAACAGAGAGTGTATCACGGCCCACACCCGGACGGCCTATCACCATGCTCAGGTTACGGTCCACATAACTGTCCTCCGCACGTGTACGCATATCGGCCAGAATAGTCTGGAACTGCGTCCACGTACAGGCACTCTGACCATTCACCGTAAGTATGGTATCACCTGTCATGAGACCGGACCTGTATGCGCCGCCATCAGTAAGCACGCTGTCTATGGTCATTGGACTGAATATGGATACGAACGGAACGGTGCGGGTAAAGTCAAACAGCGACAGTTCATCGGGCATATCAAGGACCACATCCTTTCCGTCACGCAGGACAGTAACCTTCCTGGCCTTGGCAACGGCACGGTACAGGTCACCGTCAAACTCGCGGGTAGCTTTGCCGTCTGTGGCTGTAATGATGTCTCCGTCACGGAATCCGAGCGACTTGGCATGATCATTGAACTCCATGCCGTACTTGAGACCCTGTGCCGGAATATAGCTGTCACCCCATTTGCAGAGTACCATTGAGTAGATGAAGAATGCCAGTATCAGGTTGAACAGCACGCCGCCCACCATTATGAGCAGACGCTGCCATGCGTTCTTGGTACGGAACTCCCAAGGTTTGGGTTCCTGCTGCATGGAGGCCACATCCATTGACTCGTCTATCATTCCGGCTATCTTGCAGTAACCGCCAAACGGCACCCAACCCACGCCGAACTCGGTATTATCGGGCGAACGGCGCCAGTCATCTTCCGGAAGTGAATCAATGTCTATGGGTTTGTATGTTATCTCCTCTTTTCCTTCAAAATTGTAGTGTTTCTCCTGCTCGTAGCTGTCAGGTACGTTGGGGGCAAAGAACTTGACACGAATCTTTCCGTTCACTCTCTTAATCCTGAAAAGCGAGAAACGCGGATTAAAGAATGCATAGAATTTTTCTACTCTGACGCCAAAAAGACGCGAGAATAGGAAATGTCCGAATTCATGGAATACGACAAGAATGGTAAGAGAAAGGACAAGTTGGATACATTTAATCCAGAACGTTATCATATCTATTTGGTTTTGTTAGTCTTTAATAAGTGATGCCGCAACCTTACGGGCATAGGCATCGGTTTCTATATATTCGTCAAGCGTAGAGCTCTTGCGGAACTCGACCCGCTCCATGGTCTCGGCAATGACATCACTCATCTGCAGGAATCCTATGCGGTCATGCAGGAAGGCCGCCACGCAGACCTCATTGGCCGCATTCAGGATGCAGGGCATATTGCCGCCGCGCTCAATGGCCTTGTATGCCAAAGCCAGATTACGGAAACGCACGGTATCCGGCTCCTCAAAGGTGAGTGTTCCCAACGTGGTGAAATCAACACGCGGGAAATCCGCCTGCAGGCGGCGCGGATATGAGAATGCATATTGTATGGGCAGACGCATATCGGGAGCGCCAAGCTGGGCCTTGATGGCGCCATCGGCAAACTGCACCATGGAGTGTATTACCGACTGGGGGTGTACCACCACCTGTATCTTGCTGTACGGAACGCCAAAGAGCCACTTGGCCTCAATGACCTCAAAGCCCTTGTTCATCATCGTTGCGGAGTCAATGGTGATCTTGGCACCCATATCCCAGTTGGGATGCTTGAGGGCCTGTGCCTTGGTGACGGTCTTAA
>Ga0310786_10003743_pt1 | contig 21833 bp, 21 predicted proteins | sample AusTroGonzalo_MG_FD_203881 | JGI IMG/M metagenome (GOLD analysis project Ga0310786, IMG submission 203881) | Bovine rumen microbial communities from tropical cattle in Woodstock, Queensland, Australia - Gonzalo_03 (v2) (version 2) | ecosystem: Host-associated > Mammals > Digestive system >...
TCATATAATGTGTTTCTTGTGTTGCTGCAATAAACACTTTATAGTATCCATTATACATATACCCGTTTTCATAAGGCAATGTTAATTGTTCTTTTCTGTAAGCATCATAATCAAAGTTCTCCGCATTAAAGTCAGGTTTTATTATGGGTGTTCCTAATATACCTCCATTATAGCCTTCGTTTTTCACGATTCCATAATATCTATTATTATTGCTACAATCATATATTTTTGACCATAATTGATTATTAGAGCCCTTCTTGTATCTGTCAGAATAATTTGATTTTTCATCAGTGGTATAAAACTCAAAAGCTTCGTCAACTGCTTCTTCTACAGTATATGATATACCCCAATTGTTTTTTTTGAAACCGACTTTATATGGGAAAATAATATTTGTTTGAATAATCTCATCTTCAAGACCGCTGAAATGAATCCTAACAATATTCCATCCTTCATTTTCTTCATTTGGATAACTACCACCCCAATTGAGTTCATACAAAGAATTCAAATCGCCATAATCATTTTCCCATTCCTCTATCAATTGTCCGTTCCTTAATTTAGCATACTCCCCTTTAGGTTTAGGTGGTATGGCTATTTTTTTATAATTGCGTACTGGTTTGTTGCTAAAGACTTCGTCAAAAAAGCCATCGCTATTATCTACAAATATATTGTTGTCATTGCTATCCTGACCTTCAAATAGATTTGATAGTTTTTCCCATAAATCACTTCTTAATTCTGAACGTTTGTTGTCGATATATCGGTTGATTGCAAAATATGCACAAATAAGACAACATAGCCATGAGACCACTAAACCGATAATAATAGTTTTTCTTTTCATAATGAAACAGATTCATATCAGATTGCAAATATAATCATTTTTTGTTCTACATTATAATTTATTTTGATTTAAGCTTATGATTTAGGGAAACTTATGTTGTGATATCATTTTTGACGTGATGTTTTTTGTATTAGTTTTTTTTGTTTATCTTTGCGTTTGATAAATGCTTAAATAAAAAAGTTATGAATAATCAATCAAATTTTGGGACAAACAGCACGTCTTTATTCTTGCAAAACAAATACAGGTGTCCATTATGTCAAACAGTCCACAATGTTGAAGATTGTGTGGTAGAAGAGAGGTTTATTAAATCTCAACATGTAGGCTCAACCGTTCAGGGGAGAGCAGCGGTTCATAAATTTGTGGACACTTATAGATATGTGCGTATTTGTCCAGAATGTCAGAAGAAGGAGCAAAGGACAAGAAGTATTATTAAAATTATATTGTATGGAGTACTACCATTAGCATTTTTTATAAAAGGACTTATAAATTCATGGGATAATTTAGATGGAGGAGAAGTCGTTGCGTTATTAGTTATTGTCGGTATGATATATTTGGTTGCCGCAATAATCAATGGTATTTTTAACAAAATGCTTGATAATTCGGTTTATGACATTGACTATGACCAAGCATCTGCGGATAACGCTTTATTATCTATAAATGAGATAATGGATTATAAATACAAAAAGGAACATGGCGCATAATATGCCAGTGTCGTTAGAAAGTAATATGCATTGTGGAAACTTTTATATGAAGAAACAAGTTTTGGTTGTATTCTTAATGTTATTATCATTAACTGGATACACACAGAATGATAAGAATAAACTGTGTGATAAATGGCTGGTTTATGATAAACCCATCAATGGGTATGATGTAAAAATTCATTGGCAATGCGAAAATACAAATGGTTATGATGGCAATGCGTGGTTTTATTTCACAAAACATAATAAAACAAAAATTTTAACCCAAACACTTCATTTGGAAGACTGGTTTGATGATTATTATACTTACAGAGGTCTGGATACTCTTGTGCTAAATCAATATTATGATGAATCCTTGCAGCCATATTTGGACTGGCGAACAATAGTCGGTTTTGCTGATTATAATTTTGATGGTAAGATAGACCTTGTTATTTGTGGCTCACCAAGACCACAAAGCGAATTTGCTTCGGATTACTGGCTTGATTGTGAGGATTATACTTTCTATGAAGATACTCCTGAAGGTTTTACGCAAATCCATAATGTGCCATTTGACATTTTGTCTTCAGTGCCATGTAGAACGTTTTGTAAATTTGATGTAAAAAACCGAACCATTTTATTACTATCAAGTGGTGGTGCGTGTTGTTATGAATCAAAAACGTTTTATTTTAAAGATGGCCAACCCTACAAATGTATGGAAATAAAACATGAAGAACTTGTTGACAGACTTGTACATGATACAACATTTGTGTCATACTAATTCATAATAACTCAAAAATCTAAAACAAAATAAAAACGCCTGACCATTGGTCGGGCGTTCTCGTAATTAATAAAAAAGATAGACGTAAAATTTTAATTTAATGTTTTGTGATAAAATCTCACATCGTGGGTGTTCCTAAACTGTATCGCTCGATTTTAACATGTATCAAACTTGAAATGACACACTTTTCGATGGTCAACCCACGCACATGCGTATATTGTTATCTGTTTTCGATTTGTCTTTGTTTGATTAAATCAATCTTGTCTCTTAAATAGAGGTGCATCGGTTCACTGCATTTATAATATGGATTATTCACATATAAATCCACGTCAACGTTGTTTGCGGCCTGTTTCCCTAAAACCAAAATAACTGTACTTTTACATATAAAGCCACCAAAGGCTTCCGAAATCACACTATACCACGTTTGCCATTTTCTTCTTTCGGCCAATTGTCGAATGATTTTATTTTTTGCCTTTCTTATGGACTTACTGCTTAATTCTACGGTTGAATCTATAATATTAACAGCAATATAATACTTGCTTACCTTTTCTTTATTGCCGTTTTGTACAAGCCAATCAATCGTTTCTTCAATAGATTTGAATTTCATATTATGCTGCTTTCTTATATTCCTTGTATTCTTCCAAGAATATATCAACCATACCTTTTACCCATACATTTGGTGAAAGTTGTTTTTTTATAGCCGCTTCAACATCAAACTGGGTTATAAACTCACATTTTTTATACTTGGCTTCTTCTTTAACCAACTTGCTGAAACAGATAACACCTAAGAACTTGTCGTATCTTACATACAATTTTTCTTTGCTACGTTCACCGTTAATTCTAATGTCGGTGTCTGGATTTACTAACGCCACTCTAATAGCAGCTTCAATACTTTTTTTACAATAATGCTGATTCATCTTTTTGAATATTTTAATTTAACAATTTCTTTATAATTATCCCTAATACACTCGCACATGCCGTCTATTTCGTTTTGCAACCCATACCACTCAAAACTCTCCACTTCAATCCAGACTGGTTCATAATTATTGTGAGTTGCTTTCCAGCAATTATCTGTAATCTTTTCCACATTGAAGCCTAAATCACTAAACTGGAGAATAGCTGCTCCAGCTTGTCTTAATGTTTCCTCGGTCGTTCCGTAGCTGTGATAGATACCATCATTCTCGCCTTTACGGATTTCAATTTTTGAATAACTTTCTTTCTGTGCGCTGGTCGCTACGCTGTTCTGGCCATCTTTATGATTTTTTTTCATTTTACTAATAGTTTTTAATTACTATTCTTTTTAATTTATTCATTATCAATGTTTTATCTCAATTTTTCTATTTTCGTTTTAAGCAATACTATTCCAAGGACACCTTTCGGTGTCATTTTGTCGTGTTTCGTTGTTCATAGTTGGTTGTTGTTTAAAAGGTATCCTTTCAAATTGGTTTCATTGCAAATATACATTTAAAAAATTTAAAAAACAACTTTTGTGCAAAAAAAATCAAAAAAAATTATTTGTCAGGTATGTAAAATATAATATTTTTGCAAAAAAATAACTAAAAAATCTAAAACATGTCCCGTAAATCGAGCATCGTATATAATCCAGATTTGTCTGTTGAAGAAAATGCCAGAATAAATGGGGTTTCTACGGATGGCATATACTATTATCTGAAGGTAAACCATGTAGAAATCAAAAAGAAAACAGTTGACGGGATTGTTAATGAAATAAGAAAACAAATTGAAGCCAACCCAAATATAACTCAAAGAGAGCTTGTAAAAATCACGGGACATAGTTCTACAACTATTAACAAATATATTAAAGAGGCGAGACAAAAGCCCAATCTGAGGCAAAATAGAATATACGGAATCATAGGGGCGATAATTGGCGATATTGCTGGTTCTCGTTTTGAGACTGAAAAGGAGTTTGCGAAGAAGAATTTTAAAATGTTTGCTGCCAATAGTACATTCACTGATGACAGCGTACTAACTGTGGCCATTGCCGATGCCATTATTCACAATATACTTTTTGCGAAAAATTTGTGGACGTGGGGAAAAAAGTATCCATCTGCTGGTTTTGGTCGTTCATTTAATAAGTGGTTAAAAGGAGATTGGAATATTCAGAACAATAGCGTTGGTGATGGTAGCGGAATGAGAATTAGTCCTGTTGGCTTCAAGGGGAATACCGTTGAAGAGGTTCTTGAAATGGCAAAAGAAGCCACAATTCCATCACACAACAGCGTCGAAGGAATCAAAGCGGCACAAGCCATTGCAACATCTGTATTTTTTGCCCGAAAAGGCAAAACAAAAGAAGAGATTAAAAAATACGTAGAATCACAATTCGGATACAATCTTGACTTGTCGGAGGAAGCCATCAGGAATATGGTTGCAAGTGGTGATTATGATATGATAGAAGCCCCAAATGCTACTCCCGTTGCAATAATTGCCTTTTTAAATGGTAGCGATTATGAAGATGTTATTAGGACTGCTATAACATACGGAGGGGATACTGACACTGTTGGTTGCATGGCAGGTGCTATAGCAGCTGCATATTATGGCGTTCCCATTGAACTTGCTGAACAAGCAGCATTATGCATGCCAAAAGAATTGTTGGATGTTATCAATGAATTTGATGGAACGTCATTAACAAATCACAGACTTACACCATCAAATGTTCGAAGGTGGGGTGCTAATACTGTTGTGGTTTTTGGCAGTAATGCTGATGGTACAAATGGAGAAAAAGGATTGTCAGACACACATGTTAGTCGTTATAATCATAAGCCGTTAAAGGGTTTCCCAATTCGTACAATTGGGACAACAATGGATGTCGTCAAAAATGATGTGGAAAATCTGATAGCCAAAGTTAATAGTGAACCAAATGCAATTTTTGTTGTTGAGGATGTCGGTATTAGCAAAAAGTCAAATGTCGGCATAAATAGAATTGCCCCATTATTCATGCCGTTAGTTAAAAAAGAGAATGTTTACTTTGTTCAAGAGTATTGGGACTACTTTAAATCATTGAAAAAATAGCCTCTTTTTCTTTCATTCTTTCAAGTTCTTTGTCAGCAGCATCCTCTATGTTGCGGTGAACAAAATTTAAAGAATAAGATAATCCGTAATTGTCAAACAATTTTGCTAATGTTTTGACGGAATCCATCAAAATGCGCTTGTCATCATCGCTTAATTGACACTCGTTGATGAGCTTGTTAAATGTGGCAATGCTTTCCTCTATTTCTGCTCTGGATTTCATGGGGCGAGAGGGTGAAAAGATGGCTTTATACTTCGTTAAAAAATTATTTCTGTCGTCCCAAGCAGTTAGAACCTCATCAAGTTTTTCAAAGCCAATTGTCTCAGCCAAATCCGCATGAAAGCCAGTGCTATAATCCCGTGCATGTTCGCTGGCATTTATTTCTAAGTCATTGGATTGTAATAAGTTCGCCATAATTTAATCAATTTTATATATTATTCAATTTCATGTTTAGACTTTATTGTAGTCCAGTATTTTTTTAATCCTTCAGCAATCCTGTTTCGATGCTGAATCGTAAATTTTCGACCAGTTAATGCTTGGGATATTTTTCTTTTTGTTTCATCTGATAGCTCTCGATATTGTCTTTTGTGCTTGTTCATAAATTGAAATTTTGATAATTATTAAGTTTTTTACATGGCCTATAAATATAAATAGGTAATAGGTATGGAAAGAATGAAAAATATCCATTTTTTGTAGATAAAATTACCCAAATCGTATATGAAAAATTTTTTGCGCCAGATGGAACCATTGAAAAACAAGCCCCCCCCTTGAGAAATTTTGATTTTTTCAGGTAAAATTTTCGGAGACAATTGTCGGGTGCGGTCGGCTGTAGGGGCGTGGCTGGGATGGGGTAGGGGGATAACTTTTTTTGAACAAAAAAGTCCGACAAATAATTTTTCGTCGGACGATTTTTATATAGTTTTTTACTATGTTTTACAGCAGATAAACTGTGGTTGTTTCTTGTAATTATCTGTTTGTGTAGATTATTAATAATTAATCGATTACAATGTCTTTATGCCTAAAGGAAAAACATGCTGAACTACTGTGATTTTAATTTAATGCGAAATTGATGTATCTAATCATGCGCTTTCATGCACGGCTTCAACTAATGTGTCTTCAACGCCAAACATTCTGCATACTATCATGTATTTAAACGCCATGGAGTTTGTTAGATAATTGTTGACAGCTATTGAGCCTTGTTTGTGTACACCTAACAAATACGGGTCTGGCTGATGCTCTACTTGAAGTGTCAAATAGGTTTTACGTGCGGTTTTACTGGATGCAATTTCATGTAGTGGAGTAAATTTACCTGAAAGATGGTCATCTACTTTTCTATCAATGCCGCAATATTTTAGTAATTCTTTAATGCGTTGGTTGTATCCATCTTTACCACTCTTGTTTTTTAATATCTTGAATGAAAATTTGTAATCATCAATGATTTTCATCGCAGGTGGAATCAAAGGAGCATCAACAGATTTATTAATACTCTTTTCTTTATTTGGAAGATAGTGAATGTATGGATAACCATCTTTCGTCTTAACAACCCTATCCATAGACATATTAGCGAAGTCAGATACTCGACAACCTATATAACAATTAAGCAAGAAAGCGTCTTTGACTTCTTGAAGATGACTTGGTACTGGGGTATTTTCAATTGTCTTTATCTCATCTTGTTCAAGTCCAGTTTTTGCCCCTTCTTGCTCCTTGAAAAGGTTGCGTTTATCGCCTCTGCTCATTTTTCTGAAAGGTGATTTAGCTATAATGTCTTCATCCTCAAGTTGTTGGAAATAAGTTTTCAAACGTTTCAAAGATGATGCAACGGTTGTTTCTGACCTTCTTTTCTTTGGAATGTTTCTATCACTTACGTCTTCATAGAGGTTTGGCCATTTGTCAACATACTTATACTCATCGAACAAAAATTCACGGAAGAATAGAATGTCCTTTGGTGTAAAATGTTGAGGAAGAGTTTTCTTCTTGTTGTTAATCACAAGGTATCTTTCAAGCTGTTTGTGAAGAACAATGAATTGTCTGTATCTTATGTTTGAAAACCGATTTTTTCTTGTTTCGGTGTACTCTAATAAAGAACGAAGCAGACAGTCTTCCTCAGAACTTGGTTTTTCTGGGTTTTTAATCTTGTCGATTTTTCTTTCCAAATTTTTACTTGTAATATCCAAACCTTCATTTATCATGCTCTGATAAGCGGATTTGATATTACCGATTTCATCCTGAATGAGCTGGAAGAGTTCTTTGTTGTAAACCGATACTCCTTTCTTAATTGAACCATCAGAGTTAAATTTAGTTAAGTCTTCTGAAGATACAGAAATTTGAGTTTTGTGATAAATGTCCACACTGTGCGTGTCTCTTAAACGGAAACGCAAATTGAAGTTTTTTCGTTCACTTCTTTTGATAATAGTAATTCGATACATGTTATTAAATTTATTTGAAACAATTTTTAAAATCTTGTTTTTTACTTACTTACTTTGCAAATATACAAAATTTATTTTTAAAAAACAACTGGGCGACTTGGGGCAAAACAAAAAAATTGCACCAAAGATGTGAAATTGAAAAAAAGTTGTATTTTTGTACGGTATCTCAGTTTTGGAGCATTGCCTTGATAATGATTAAAATAGCAAAAGATATCGAAACTTGTTGTTCCTATTAGATATCAGTTGCCATTGACTGGTTGGGCAACAAAAGCACTCCCTAACTCGTTGATAATCAAGTTAGGGAATTTTTTTGCCCCAAGTTTGCCCCAAAGAATAAAAAAATCGGCCAAAAAGTTTCCTTTAAAGCCGAAAAAAAATTAAAATTTTTTAAAAAATTCCGTTCAAATCATCATAATACATCCTCATCGGAATTTTTCTGTAAAATGCGCTTCACATCATTTAGACGATAGTAGTTTCGATTTCCAATTTTTACAGCACACAAATATTTAGAATTATTCCATCTCCAAAGTGTTCCTGTTTTGACGTTTAACATCTCTTTTGCCTGTTTACTGTCTATTAGTCCGTCGTTTTCATTTTCTTTTATTTTTTCTTGACGCTTTCTTTCTTCATTGAATAAGTATGAAACGGCTTCTTTTAATTCATCGACACGAATCATCAACATGATGTTTTCTTGGTTGGCATTTGTAAAAATGTCCTTAAAATCCATAATTGAAGGATTTTTTTCAAAATTATTATTAGCGTAATCATCGTTATCTTATTTGACTACTGTTGAAAATATACAACTAATTTTTAAGAAAAACAAATTAATCTTCTTTTAAACGTTTCTTTTGTTCATATTCTTCAATTTTCTCTCTATTGTTCAGGTAAACATCCGCCAATGTGTTAATTGTCTTTACTGCCATATCGAGCATCTCGTCAGACATGTTTTCAAAGCCTTTATATTTACGAAGTCGTTCTGGGATTAAATTATAATTTGAATATGGGTTCATGTTTTATTTTTTGAGGTTTATCGAGTGGCTATATTACAAAAATTTGTTTTTTTCAATTATTTTTTGTAGATTTATTAAAACTTGATGTTCCTGATAGTTAATTTAGCTCCAGTTGGTCGAACATCAGGTATTAAACTAACTGGATAAGAATAAGCCGAATAAAAATTAAAATTATGGCTCAAAAGAAAAAAGGAAAACAGTCTTTTGTAATATACAATTCTTTTATAGAAGCTGCATCAAACTTGGAACTTGCTCAACGCTGGGAGTGTATCGAAAGGCTTAGAGACTATGCTTTATATGACAAAGATGAGAAGAGTGAAAACTGGGGCGTAAACATTGTAATGGAAATGGCGAAACCTCTATTGGATACTGCTAAAAAACGTTATAAAACCTGCGTTAAAAATGGTAATAAAGGCAAAGAATTTGGATGACTTGGAGGCAGACCGAGAAAAAATAAAAAACCCCAAGAGAAACCCCAAACAGAACCCCTTAATGATAATGTAAAGGTTAATGTAAATATAAATGATAATTTAAATGTAAAAGAGAATGTATCTGTAAAAGAAAAAGTAAAAGATTATATAAATGTTAAAGGCCTTCAGAACAATATCTCTACATTAAATCATAATCAGGTTCAGGATGAAAACAATCTTCAAATTGAAGATAGTTTCATATCGTCTCAAGAGACGAAAGAAAAACAAATAAGTACTTCCAATATTTCATCTCTTTCATTTTCAAATAACGAGAACGATGGTTTTTGGGATGCTATCAATGAATTTGAAGATTTTTAACAAGTGCCGAAACCATGTATATACAACCTTCTATATTCCAAGTGATTGATATTATTTCGCTCCTTGGATATAGAAGGACTTGTATTATAAAGTGCAGACGAATTTTCCGCCCGTTGCCGTTCCGCCCCTGCCAATAACTAAAAAAACTAAAACAGTACATCAATAAAATTTTAATTTTTTTTCAAACCTATTAAACATTTTAAATCTATCTGCTATTTATAATAAAAGATAACAACATGGCACTTTTATTATTTGAGCCACAGACGGCAAAACTTACGGATTATGAAAGGGAACTTGTACCAGTTCTTGTTAAATGTTTGGAAAACAAAGTTGGGAAAAACAAGGCTGTTAAAAACAGCTATATGGTTGCTAAATTACGTGAACATGGTTTGCTTACCAGTGAACCAAGAATCAGAAAAATGCTAAACTACATTCGCACAAGAGGTCTCGTCGAATGTTTGGTTGCAAGCAGTCAAGGATATTACATATCCACAGACATTCAAGAGCTTGATGACTACATAGACAGTTTAAGAGGTAGAGAAGATGCTATACGTGAAGTCAGACTTGCTTTGGAAGAACAGAGGGTGCGTCTTGAAGACAAACAGAATAATAATAGAAAAAAACAATAATAGCATGACAAATACTGAAAGATTATTCAAATCTATGGAAAATGAGAACAAATCTATGATAGGATACTTGATGACAGATGAGGAAGTCTCACTTGAAATTTTCAATGAAAATATCCTAAAGAAAATATACGATACACATAATATTTTTATGTTTTTGAATGACGATAACATATATTTTATTACATACACTCCTGGGTTGATGTCTTTAGGCGCATTTGCCATCAATGCTTGCGTTCCAAAAGGAGGAGAATACCCTGTAAATAACTTTGAAATCGGTGATTATTTTCTCGAACTTGTTGATTTGTTGGTCGGTGGTGTCAATATACTTCAATGTATTGTTCATGATATAGTATCGGAGTTCGGCACGACAACAAATATTTATTCGCAGGCAGTAGATAATTTGAGAGCATTGGGAGACATGTTCGACGATGCAAAAGACATGAAAACAATAATAAACAAATTACAAAATAACGAATTGTAATTATAAAATCTTTCTATCCGAACATTTTGTGAGCAGTTAATCTTTATTGATTGGCTGCTTTTCTGTTGCCAAATGTTAAAATTTTTTAAGATATCCTTCATTTTTTTGCAAGTTATGTTAAAAAACACTTTTAAACGGCATTTTTCCTGTAAAAATTTTTGTAGTGTCAATACCAAAGTCTATTTTTGCCATGACAAGTAATTAAAATTAAAAGTTATTACACACGACACGAACAAAAAAATTAAAGTCAGTTATGAATTGACAGAAGAAGCAGTAGAATGGATTTCATCTGAGGCAAAAGACAACAATATGACAATAGATGAAATTGTGGAAAGTCTTGTTTTTACTGTCAGATTCTTAACGGAAGCATTGGAAGAAGAGAATAATAGCAGACGTTCATCTTGGATGTTATCTAAAGGAGGTGATGCTTAATTATTCATGTTCGGAACAAAATTTGAAAATGGCGATTCTCGTTAGAGGGTCGCTTTTTCATTGCTTATCCATCTCAATATGGTCTCACCTTGATAATCCTTATCCCACACAAACCAAGCATATATTTCCAAATTTGCGCCAGCGTCGTTGTATTTTTCAAAATCAGCGTTCTTTGCTATGCAGATACGTTCTTGATATACATATACCCGTGAGGGTGGTTGCTCTTTATAGATTTCTGTATATCTTACCCTCGAAGAAAGATACCTCAATGGAAGTAATATTGCCACTTTCGATTTAGCGATATTCAAGCATTTTTTTATTATCTCAGTAAAAGAGTTGTTATAATATGGTGGATTAGTAATTATGTCAAATTTACCTTCTTCAACTTCAAGATTAAAAAAATCGCAGGTTTCGCCATATCCTCTGTCGATAATATCTGAGGCCTTGACTTCTCGGCCACTCTGTTTTATTACTTCGGCCATTGTGCCTGACCCACAGAAAGGCTCAAGTATATATTTGCCAAACGATTCTTCTCTGAGTATATCTCGTGTCGCTGAGGGGTGCGTAGCATAAAAGTCGTTAAGCTCTCGAATATCAATTCTTGGTTTTTTAGAACTACCAATATCTGATTGTAAAACTTTTTTACCTTTAGCTATGTCCCAGTACTCTCGAATTGTATTTATGCCATGTTTAAGAGCCGTTGCTACTTCATTTCTGGTGGCATCTGGATGAGCTTTTAAATAAGTTCTAATCTCATTCACAAGATTAACCTTACGTTCATAACGTCTGTCAATCTTTCTGGTCTTGACATAATACCAGATGCCATCCTCTGAAACGTTGTTTTTTACTGCGTTTTCATGGATTGATAACTTTGGGTCATATTTTATTTTACTCTCACGCATCTTTTTTCTCGTTGTCCTTCAACTGGAAGTTGTAATACATTGCCTTTGCCATTTCACTCATTACACGTTTGTAAAACTCTTCATCCTCAAATAGTTTGGCGAAAGCGTCCATTTGTTCCATGTAGCAAGATTGAGCTACTTTTGAGAACTCTTTTGGGAAGATGTCATTGGCGAACATATTGCCATCGCTGTTCTTGGCCTGTTTTTTCAAGGTCTTATTAGACTTTTGCAGCTTGTCATAGATGGTTTCAACAATTACCCTGTCGGCTTCTGTAAACTTGCCAGCATACATAATGTTGATTTTATCAATAATGTTCTTCAATAAATCTCTGCTAACTTCAACTGGCTTGCCATCGCCACCTTTTTCGCCCTTGATGGTCTTTGTTTTTTCGGTAGGTGATAGTTTAATACTGCCAGAAAAACCTTCAGTTAGCTTGTTATTGATAAGAGCCAGTTTATTTGTCAAATCAACTTTTTCATGAGGTGTTTTTGGCAACAGTTTATATAAGAACTCTGTAAAAATATATGTTTTATACAAATCTACATCAAATGTTCTTGCCACTTGTGCCATAAACGCATAAAAACGATTGAAGGCTTTAACGTTGTATCGCAATTTAAACTGGTCTTCCTCTGGTAGATTCTTGTACAATCCTAAAATCGGTTTATAAGCACTGGCCAGTTTACCTAAATCAACGCTACTTTGTTTCTTCGCAGAGTATAGTTTATAAACTTTATCAACATCTTCGTCGCTCCACAAATGGAATCCATCAAGAGTTGTCTTGTATTTGTAAACTATATTGATGTCAACAGCATCGGAAAGCAAGGTGTCTTCATAGAATGGTTCAAAAGATGCTTTTATGCTGTCAGCTGTATTGGCGAAGTCAAGAATATAAGTATCGATTTTTCCTGCACAACTTCTATTAACTCTTGATAAAGTCTGGACTGCTTTAACGCCTTTAAGCTTCTTGTCAACAAACATTGTGTGCAGTAATGGTTCGTCAAAACCAGTTTGGTATTTGTCGGCAACTATCAGCATATTGTACATGTCGGAGCTAAAATATAGCGGAAGGTTCTTTTCGCTTATATACAGCTCTTCTGTAGAGTTTAATTTTGGCTCGGTATATTCCACTCCATTATAGGTGATAGTGCCAGAAAACGCCACTAATGGGTTTATATCGGTATATCCTTTTTGCTTGCAATATTCCTTAACCAAGAAATAATATCTGACAGCGTGCGCTCTTGATGGTGAAACAAGCATGGCTTTTGCTGTGCCATTGATTTTGGTTAATGTAATTTCTCTAAATTTCTCAACAATAACGGCAATTTTTTGTTGTAATACCACCTCGTGATTATCGTGGAACTGCTTAATTGCCAGTGTCGCTGGTGGTTCTTCGTATTCTGGATTCTCTTTAATAGTCTTGGCTATCTCGTATGAAGTTTCAATTGTGGTGTAATATTCAAGAACATCCATAATAAATCCTTCGTCGATAGCTTGACGCATAGAATAGTGGTGATATGCATCGTATCTGCCATCTGGTAATAATTCACCAAATGTTTGTAGTGTTTTCGGTTTCGGTGTGGCTGTGAAAGCGTAGAAGAATAAATTTTTATGTTGACCTTGTGTTAATAGGGTTTCCAACATTTCATCCATTTCATCTTTGACTTCCTCTTCTGTTTTTTCCTCCAGTTCGGCATATTCTCTCAAAGCTTCATCGGTATCCGCAAGTGCGGCTTTAAGTTTTTCTGCCGATTTACCTGACTGTGATGAATGGGCTTCGTCTATAATTATGGCGAAGTTTTTACCAGCATGTTCGTCAAGTTGTTTGTAGATGAGAGGAAAACGATGTAAAGTAGTTATAATGATGCGCTTTTTATCGTTAATGGCATCTTTTAACTTTGATGAATTATCTTTGTCTTCTATGGTTTCAATTTGGCCTTCATAATGGTCGAAGCCAAGAACAGTGCTTTGTAATTGCTGGTTTAAAATACGTCTATCCGTAATAACGAAAACCGATTGGAATACTTGTTTGTCGTGTAAATCGTGCAATGATGCCAATCTATATGTAAGCCATGCAATGCTGTTTGATTTACCAGAACCAGCACTGTGCTGAATCAAGAAATTTCTTCCAGCCGTTGCTTCTTTTGTGGCAGCAACAAGTTTCTCGACGACATCTAATTGATGGTATCTTGGAAAAATCAAAGATGTACTCTTTTCCTTGACATGTTTACCATTTTTAATTTTAATTTTTTCCTCGGTCTGACGTGTTATATAGCCTCTTACCAGTGAAAGCAGCATATCACGTTTCAAAACACGTTCCCAAAGATATGAAGTAGGATAACCATTTTCATTCATGGGGTTGCCGCCATCGCCGATGTTGCCAGCTCCATTGCTGCCTTGATTAAAAGGCAAGAAACGTGTTTTATCTCCACGAAGCCATGTCGTCATTTGTACTTCATACAAATCTACAGCAAAGTAAACAAGAATACGTGAATTGAAACGGAAAAGAAGTTCTTTTGGGTCTCTGTCGTTCATGTATTGTGTTATGGAATTACTAACATCTTGCCCAGTTAGCTGATTTTTTAGTTCCATAGCCACAATTGGAATGCCATTTAAAGAAAGAACCATATCTATGGAGTTATGGTTCTCGGTGGAATAGAAGAACTGCCGTGTACAAGTTAATATATTGTCGTTATAACGCTCCACAACTTCTTCGTTCAGTCCTGATGATGGAGCTGGATAATAGAAGTGTAATGCTACTCCACGGTCTTTAATACCATTACGAAGAACATGAATCAGGCCATAAGAAGCCACATCATTTTGAAATGTTTTGTATAGTTGGCCTTCAGCTTTATCACCATAGATGTTCTGGTAGCGTTTCCACATTTTAGGCTGTGTCTTGCTGATAAATTCAACAAGCACAGGCATGTCAATAGCTTTCACCTTATCATAGGTCTGCATATTGCCTTTACGATAGCCGCCTTCATTTAACAGATAAGCTTCTATGTCAGCTTCAAAGTTCTTTTCTTTGGTTTCCATTTGAACAGATTATTTTAATTCAAATTATAGCTTACAAATAGATTTCTTCTTCCTCTGGAGTATTGTCATCGGTGGCTTCTTGCTTAATATCACGGCCAGCAACTTCTTTACCAGTGGCTTTTTCTATTAAGTTGAAAATTTCTGTTTCACGATTGACAAAATAAGTCTCGAAATCATCACTTCGGATTGCATCGACATCAATTAAATGAGACTTTAGATATTCATCCAACTGCTCTGGCAAAACATTGTGATTTCTTTCAATACTACTGATGTATTTGGATGGTGCAACACCGCCTATGATACGATTCGTTCGTGCATATATTGGTGTTTTGTTGATGACAGAATTCCACTTTTTATAATCATATCCCTTTTGTGTACAGTAGTTGGCAGGGAAAATGTGGTGAATATCTGTGGCTTCCTCAACGTATGATGCGAAATCCATTTCTGTACCAGTAATAAAATCTTTGCAATGACTTTTCAGAATCAAAGCCATTACACCCTTATATGCAGCACTATTACGTGTTGTCAATTGACGTAATCTGGTGGCAAAGAAGTTGGAACGAGCAACGGTGTCTGGTTTTTCTTCGTCATCATTTACCCATTTCATCAAACCTTGAACGTCGGTGGCATAACGTGTTTCGTTAGCACCTCCATATAGTTCGCCAAATACACCGCACCAATACCATTTTGCTAATTTTGCTTTGTTTGCGGCATTATACCATGTGTTTTTATCAATTGCAAACACAACAGACAGCGGAATAAGTTGAGATGTATATGGCAAGTCAACAGAAGTGTATATGCCTTGTTCTTTGATAAATTTAACTGCTTCATGCAACCCGTCTATCAACTGGTTTTTATATTTATCATATTCGCAGTATTGCAATTTGAGAACATCTTTCTTTTTACAGCTCAAACCGATACGTTCACCACTCTGAACTTGCATATAGCTGTTCAATAACGTGATGGCTGTGAGAAAATCCGTTCCAGTGAAAGCTGGTTGATTGTTCTTGTATTGCATCAAGGCATCGTGCTTGAACTTGTCCCAAATTGCATCCCAGTCTTTTCTTAGCTCAAAATTATCAGCTGCAAAAGTTGCTGTGATTAACTCAAAAACTGTCAGAGAAACGCCTCCTTGGTTCACGTTTTCAAACACCTGACAAACTGCTTCTTTTGGAACGTCGCTTCCAAGTTCAATTACTGGGATTTGATATTGCGACATGGGGTTTAATATCTTGTCGAAGAAAGCATCCCAGTTGTTTTCTGCTTCTTCCGTATTGTGATATTTGCAGTATTTTCTCTGCCATTGCATTGTGGCTGCTGGGTCAAATACAATATTCAACGGGAAACAATGTTCTTTGTATTCATTTTCTGGAGTTGACAGGTCAAGTTTGATATCTCTTCCTATATTCTCTCTAATAATTCGGTCTTCTGGCACGGAAATGACCGCATCAATTCTATCAGTTAAAGTGTCCAAACATTTTGGAATATCCAGATAATAGAATCTTGATATTGGCTTCTTTTTTAAGTCCACTGTGTTTACAACAGATTTGCTATACATGGAACGATAAATAGAAGTTATTCTTTGCTGGCCATCCAGTACAAGTGTTTTGGGTGTTATGTTGGAATATGAAGAATCTACACCTTCAAACAAGCGGTTCTTAAAATGCACATTGTTTCCTGTTGCATCAAGGAACATGGCTGCACCAATTGGATATGCGTTGCTGATACTGGCAATCAAAGCTCTTATTCTATTGTCTTCCCAGACCCAGCCACGTTGGAAATCTGGTAGTTGTATTGTGCCATTGCTTATACTTTTTAGAATGTCGGCTATAGGTGTGTCATTTGATTTTATCATATAATTTCTTTTTTGCCTGTGATATATTCGTATATGATTGATTTCTTGTAGTCTTTCAATTCCTCTATCTTCTGCTGCTTGATGGCAACAAGACTGTCTATCTCGGCGCATTTCTGGTCAAGATAATTGCAGATTTCATCCTGTTCTTTTGCTGACGGAATAAAAATCAACAATTTTCGTATATCATCAAAACCGATACTCTGTCTTACACCATCCCCCATACCATAAAAGACTTTCAAAACATCGTAGGTATGAAGCAGATAATGTATGTATTTGCTATTCAATTGAGTTTTCGGGCGCAAAGTAATATAGGCAGAAGTTATTATTCCTGTTTCATTACACAAACCAGTTCTCAAACTTTTATGGTCGTTTTGTAAGTCCGTCATTCTTAATACAATATCATTTTTTCCGATGATATTATAACCTTCAAATGACATGGGTAATAATCCTCCATTCGTGTTTATGTCTTTTCTGATTATTCTCCCATAGCTTAACGATAATAGGTTGTTTTCTATTAGCCCCGTGTTTTTCTGTTTGTGTTCATATAATAAGGAACCAAGCATTTTAACACCCCATCCCGTTGGTATCTCATCAATCCATTCAACACCGCTTGGCTTCATTTCGGCATCTGGGTTTAAGCCTTTGCAAACGGCCTCGGTGATGATGGCTTGCTTGTATGCTTTAAGTTCCTCTATGATTTGTTCCTGTAAGGCTACTATTTCGTCAATCTCGCTGCATTTCTGGTCAAGGAAATCGGCTATGCGCTGCTGCTCTTCCGAAGGTGGCAAAATAAACTCAAGTTCTGAAATTTTATTCCACCTTAAATCGCAACTACGCTCTCTAATGCCAGTTGCCAAAGCAACAAAGACATTAGTCATGGCTAATGAGCGTAGATAATAAACAACATATTCAGGTATAGCATCGTATTTTGGTGAACATACAATTAAAACAGGAGAGCCTTTGCCTGTTGATTTTGAGACACCCATTGCGCCAGCAAAACCATCCATCCCATGAATTACAATATCTCCTTTGTTTATTCCTTGATAACCGATTTCTTTATCAGACATCGTGAAACCATCAGTCCTCCTTTCGCTGCGAAGAACAACTTCACCATCACGGAAACAAGTTATTACTTCATCATCCTCTCTAACGGGGCGTTTGCGAAGTAATAACACATTCTTACCTCGTTCAACATTCCATTGTTCTGGAATGGCTTTTAACCACGGGATGCCGCTATCTTTCATTCGTCTGCTCATCTTCCCATGATTTTGGCCATTAACGCTGCTTCCTGTCTGTCAAGCTCCTGAAGGTGGCTGTAGATGTCATCGCTCTTCCGTGGCTCAACATACTTATAGAACTCACGAGTAAATGGAATTTCGTAGCCTATCTTGCTCTTATTGGTGTCAATCCAGGCATCTGGGGCGTATGGCAACACATTCTTTTCCATATAGGCATCAATGTCTTCCTTGAACGGTACGCTTTCCGTATCACGGCGGCTGCTGTCGGGCTGGAGCTTGCCTTTCTTCAATACTGGCTTGCCAGCCTCGTCAAGCAACGGACGTTCCACAACAACCTTGGTATATTTAAAGTCCTCGTTGTCTTTCACCTTGCTTTCCACTGTCAAATCACCATTGCTGAAAACGCCATCCTTGAAAGCATTGTAGGCTTCCACGACCAGACGGATGCAGTCTTCCGAAAACTCGTTGCGCTTGTTGCCGATGGGCTTACGGCGTTTCACACAGCACTTGGAAGCGTCAATCAGTTGCACCTTGCCAGCCCGTTCAACGGCCTTGTCCTTACTGACCAGCCAAATATAGGTGGCAATGCCAGTGTTATAAAACATATCGTTAGGCATTTGAACAATGGCCTCCAACCAGTCGTTTTCAATCAATTCGCCTCGGATTTCGCTCTCGCCGCTCCCAGCATCGCCCTTGAACAACGGAGAACCGTTCTGGATGATGGCCATCCTACCAGTTTCCTTCAGCTTGGCTGTGCCGTTCATCACAAAGAGCTGCTGGCTGTCGCCTATGGCTGGAAGCCCAGCACCGAAACGCCCAGCCTTGCCCTGCTTGTGTTCCTTTTCCACATCAGCCTTTTCGTTTTTCCACTCGATGCCGAAAGGCGGATTGCTTATGATATAGTCGAACAGATAGCCCTCAAACTTGTCATCGTTTAAAGTATTTCCATATCTCATATTGTCGGCGTTGCCGCCCTTGATAAGCATATTGGCCTTGGCAATGGCAAAAGTCTGTTCGTTCAGCTCTTGGCCAAACTCGGTAAGACTGGCCTCTGGGTCGATGGCCTTCAGTCGCTCGTCCATGCAGTCAAGCATCTGGGAGGTTCCCATCGTCATATCATAGATGGAGGCCGTAATACCGTCTTTCTTAATGCGCTCACGGTCTGGCGCAATAAGCAACTCCACCATCAAATAAATGATGTCTCTGGCCGTGAAATGCGCTCCAGCCTGTTCGTCATAGCTTTCTGAAAACTTCCTAACCAGCTCTTCAAATATATAACCCATATCCACGGCACTGATTTCATCGGCTCCCATATACGCCTTCTTGCTGCAAAACTCTTGGATGACATTATAGAGGATGCCATGATTGCCCAATTTGGTGATTTCCTTGTCGAAGTCGAACTTTTCAATGATGTCGATGACATTGTTGGAAAAATGGTTCAGGTAGCTACGGAAGTTGTCGGTCAGATTCTCCGCATCACTTAATAAGCCTTCAAGGGTAAAAGGGGAGGTGTTATAAAAATCATAACCAGATGCAGTTTTTAAAAAACCATCCTTAACGGTAAGTCCACGTTGGTCAAGTGTTTTATTTGTGTCAAGAATTTTTTGCTTGGTGCTGGCCAAGGTATCACTAAAACGCTTGATTACGCACATGGGCAATATAACATTACCATATTCGTGCGGTTTATAAACGCCAACCAATTTATCAGCAATAGCCCATATTAGGTTAGCTTTTTCCTGAATATTGACGGTAGTCCGTCTGTTTAACTCTTCGGTTCCCATTTATTTTACGATGCTCTTAGATGTGTTATAACTATTACATGGAGGATAATCACAATATATCCTTTTTTAATAGTTTGAACTCTACAAAAATAAGAATATTTTTAATTCAAATTACCGAATATTAAAAAAATCATGTGGCTGTGTAAAAATAATTTCAAAAAAAATATCAGATTTTGGTAGTTATATATAATTTTTTTGTATCTTTGCAAAAAGTTTGAAAAACAACAAAATTTGATAGTTATGAATAGAGTTTGCTTGGTCGGAAGGTGTAGTACAAATAGGCAAGACTACATGAGGCAGCTGGAACAAATGCGTGATTATTGCAATCAACAAAATTGGACGGTAATGAAAGAATTTGCCAATAAAGTAAGTGGTGTAAAAAAACTTGAAGAGAGAAAAGAGATTCAAGAAATGATTGCCTACGTCAAGGAAAACCAAATTGATATGGTTTGTGTTCTTTCCATTGACAGACTCGGTAGAAACACCCTTGAAGCGTTGAAACTTATACAACTTCTTAATGAGAACCATATAACATTGTTTGTTCAAAATTACAACCTTCGTACTCTTAATGAAGATGGGAAACCAAACCCTGTTGCCAGTTTGATATGTACAATCTTATTAGAGATTGCTCAAATGGAACGTCTAACTATTGCGGAACGCATGGAATCAGGCCGAAACAGATATATCCGTATTTGTCGTGAACAAGGCAAAAAGATGGGTCGGCCAGCGACATATAGAAAATCGGATGATAAGTACAAAGAACAATATGCTAAAGAAATCTCGCTTTTACGCAAAAACTACTCTTTACGAAATACTTACGCAATTACTGGAACATCAATTGGTACTTTGAGAAAGTTGCAGAAATTTGTATAGTATAAGTTTGTGATTAATGGAATAGTACATCTAAACTATCCTTTTCCTTTTGTGCTTTTCTTTCACGGATTTCTTGGTTTTTATTACTCTGAATGGCTGCATCTATCCCATGTATTATTGTATCAAAATCAGTATAATATAATATCATATTACATGTTTGTCCCTTACTAAAACCTGACGAATCTTTACCTGAAATATAACAACTAATAATACAGGATGGTTCATAATCGACCACAGAAAATCCAGCTTCAATCTTTGTATTATCAGGGTAATACAAATCTTTACCAGTTATTTCTGATATGGCTGTTAGTTGAACTGGGATTGTTTTTGTAAAAAACTGAACGTTGTTTTCTTTAGCTACTGAAGACCATTCTTTGTATTTAGCTTGGATTTGCCTCATTTGCGACTTAAATAATTCGGTCTTATTTGATGGAATGTTTATCGTAATATAGGTATTCTCATCATCCCAAAAAGAATATCTATATATCATAAAAATTCTATAGCTATCATTGTTGTCCTTTTCAGAAAATATATCAATCCTTTTGCCTTTTTCCGTATAAACAGAATTATATGTTATATTAAAATCTGTTTTTTGACATATACTTACAAAAGGAATAATTAATAATAAAACAAGCAGTAATCGTTTAATATTCATAATTCTTTTGATTGTTCTTTAATACTCATAAACTCATTATATGTTAATCCTTCTTTTGAAAGAGCAGCATATAACTCATTAGCTTTTGATAATTTTTCTGCATTGTATGGATTTAGAAATCTTTTTGGGTTTACAATGTCTTTTAAATCCTCAATCTCTTTTTTGTCCAAAAGAGTTATACCTAATTCATTTATTGCTATTGTTTGTATCTCCACAAGAATTTCTGTGTCGGTTGGACTTGTGTTTATCAATCTTTGGTAAAGCTCATTGGCTTTATCAACCTTCTCTTTATTATAATCTTTAAGAAATTCTTTGGGATTGCATAATCGTATCAGACGTTGATATGTGGTTTCTTCCTTTAATCTAATAGTTTTCTTTTCAATTATGGTTAAAGGAATAATGAATGCAAAG
>Ga0310786_10003744_pt1 | contig 21832 bp, 21 predicted proteins | sample AusTroGonzalo_MG_FD_203881 | JGI IMG/M metagenome (GOLD analysis project Ga0310786, IMG submission 203881) | Bovine rumen microbial communities from tropical cattle in Woodstock, Queensland, Australia - Gonzalo_03 (v2) (version 2) | ecosystem: Host-associated > Mammals > Digestive system >...
CCATGTTCACATGGGAAAACTCCGCGAGGCTCCTTTACAAGGCATATGAGGAACTCCTATGAAGATCCTTGAAGTGAACAAGCTCTATTATCCGCACATCGGAGGTATCGAGAGTCTCGTCAAGCAGTATTCCGAGGGTCTGTCGAAGATCGCGGGAAACGATGTCGAGGTCCTGGTCTGCCGTGACGGAAGGGGCAAGGGTTCCGTCGAGGATATAGGCGGCGTCAAGGTTACGAGAGCAAACAGCATGGGCACTTATTTCTCATGCCCGCTGTCATTCGATTTCATAAGAAAATTCAGGAAGATGTCGCGAACGGCGGACGTTGTTGAGATCCATACGCCGTTCCCCCTGGGAGACGCTGCGCTTTTGCTGTCCGGATATAAGGGCAGGGTGGTTGTCGCCTGGCACAGCGATGTGGTCAAGCAGAAAAAGCTCCTGTTCTTCTATAAGCCGTTCATGAACTACCTTCTGAAGCGCGCCGATAAGATCGTGGTCGCGACCGAAGGTCACATCAACGGATCTTCCTATCTTCCGGAGTACCATGACAAGTGTGAGGTCATCCCGTACGGCCTTAATGTGCCCGAGTATGACAATTCCCCCAAGACGCCGATACTTACTGATATGTTAAGCGACAAAGGCTCCGTGAAGGTCTTTTTCAGCGGAAGGCTCGTATATTACAAGGGCGTTGATGTTCTTCTCAGAGCCTTCAGGAATGTGGAAGGCGCCGAGCTCTTTATAGCGGGATCGGGTGACCTGGAGGAAGACTTGAAGTCATATGTCAGTGAGAATCAGATGGAAGGCAGGGTCCACTTTCTGGGATTCCTGTCCGATAATGATCTGAGGTCGGCATTTTACGACTGCGACATCTTCGTCCTTCCTTCCGTTCAGAGGAGCGAAGCATTCGGTATCGTCCAGCTCGAAGCGATGGTATATAAAAAGCCCGTCATCAATACGGATCTGCCGTCGGGAGTACCCTTCGTGAGCCTTGACAAGGTAACGGGTCTGACCGTTAAGCCGGAAGACGAAGAAGCGCTTTCTTCTGCGATAAGTAAACTCGTATCCGATCCGGACCTCAGGAAGACATACGGGGAGAACGCGAGATACCGTGTCCTAAATGAGTTTAATGAAGACGATATCATCGTCAAACTCAACAAACTTCTGACGAATAAGTGACTCACATTTAATTGAACGTAAGACCTAATCATTATATAATCAAAAGTGAGGATGGATCTTTTTGAAGTAAGTGAGGACCGGAATGAAAAAATACTCAAGATATCTGGAATACAGCGACAGACTTGCGGGGATAAAGCTCGTCCTGATCGGCATGGGAATAAGTGCCGTATTATTCGGAGGCATCTTTATCGCTTATAAGCTCACGCACAAGGAAGAGAAGAAGACGACCGTCGAAGAGGGCGTCAAGCAGGCGGTACGCGTTGCGCAGGATGTGGCGGAAGAAGTGGTCTTCGGATCGGAAGGCTCCGTCGAAGCGGAAGCATCGATCACGCTCAAGGATGTTATCGAGATCAACAAGCTCCAGACATTTTCCTATATCTACAACTCGACCTGCCCGTACAGCGTCGGCAACGAGAAGACGATAGTTTTCTATACCGCTTACGAGGGCACCGTAACGTTCAGTATCGATACCGAACTTATCGAGATACAGGAAGACGAGAAGGGCAAGGTCGTATTCTTATTCCTGCCCGATATCGAAAAGGAATATAAGGTCGATGCGGGTACTCTCGAATATATCTTTGTTGATTCGGATTACAAGAAGAACAGCGATGTTCCTTCCATTGCTTATAAGCTCGCGATCTCCGATCTCAAGAAGAAGAGTGAGAATGACGATTACATGATGGATCTTGCCAAGGAGAACACGGAAAACGAGCTCCGTGCTCTGACCGAACCGTTCGTACAGCAGATGTTCGGCAAGGAATATTCCGTCATGATCCAGTGGAATGACGAGGTGGGCAAATGAAGAAACTGTTATGCGTTTTATTTAGTCTTCTGGTAGGCGTCTCACTTCTTTGTGCATGTTCCAAGGATAAGAAGACAGCCGAGACCACATCCGAGACTACAGGCAGGGGCGGATCCGATGTGGCCGTAGCAAAAAGGCCCAAGGATACTGAGCCCGAAGAGAGTGAGGACGAAGGATTCGTTCTCGAGCCTGACGAGGTCAAGGTCAAGAACATCTGTCAGCTCGCAACTCTCGAGTGCTATTACAACAACGTTGCCAAGGCAACGAAGAGCGGCGGAAGCGGCATCGCCCACTTAGGCGAGAAGGACAGGGTATTCTGGGTCGAATACAGTGCCGTAGCTACTCTCGGAGTAGATGTAAGTAAAGTCTCGATCGAAGTGTATGATAATACACTCGTTGTATATCTTCCTGATGCTCAGGTCTTAGAGAAGGTCTCTGTCGTACCGAATTCCTATGATTCGAATTCGATCATCAAAGACCTCGACGGCAAGATCAACAGCAACGACATCACGGCGTCCGACATAACGCAGGCCGTCAACGACTCGCTTGGCGAGCTCACGGAGGAAGTCGAGAACGACTCGGCACTGCTCGGAACCGCAAAGGACCGTGCGAAGGTGCTTATCAAGGATTATATCGAGAAGATCAACGAGTATTCCGACAAGAAGTACATCGTTGTCTTCAAGGATCCTTCAGAAAAAGGAACGATGGGAAACTGAACCGATGCTTGAGATACTGATCGCTATATTACCGTTTGCTTTAGGCATATTTCACGAATGGACCTCGGGGATACTCTCCGTGGTCCTTGTTGTACTTATATACTTGAACTCGAGAAAGTCCAAGACCTTCATGATCCCGAAGTCCTCGCTGTTCGTGGCGGCGATCCTTCTTCCCTTAGCCTTTCTCGTAAGTCCTCTCTGGGCTGTCGACAAGGGAATGACGGTCATGGGATTTGTCAAATTCCTTCCGCTGCCGCTCTTTATGGTCCTCCTTCGTAACTACGATAAGAACGATAAGGACGAAGAGGATCTCTTCAGATTCCTGCCCTTGTCGGGCGCCATCATGACCATTATGTCTTTTGCACTCGGACTCATATTCCCGAAGGAAGGCTACTTCCTGGTAAGCGGCAGACTTGCGGGATTTTTCCAGTACCCGAACACGTTCGCGCTGTTCCTTCTCGTCGCTTTGGCGCTGATGCTCCTTAGAGGCGGAAAACTCTCGAAGATCGATCTTATCTGTGCGCCGGTACTTCTTATCGGCATCATCCTCTCGGGAAGCCGTACGGTATTCATCCTCCTTTTCCTGTTCATCATCTACTACGTGATAATCGCAAAGGAGAAGAAGTACAAGATCATGGCGGGCATTTCCGCGCTCCTCGTTTGTGCAGGCGCGGGTGTCTATGTCCTTGTTACCGGCAACACTGATACCGTGGGAAGATTCCTGACGACTTCGCTGTCATCGAGTACCTTTGTCGGACGATTCCTCTACTTCAAGGACGTTATTCCGCAGATCATCAGGCATCCGCTCGGCCTCGGCTACATGGGGTATTTTTATTCGCAGCCGTCATTTCAGACAGGCGTTTATACGGTAAATCATGTTCATAACGATCTTCTCCAGATACTGATCGATATCGGATGGATCCCGGGACTTCTGTTCTGCTATGTTTTCGTCAGAGGTTTCATCAAGGCCGATATGAGACGCAAGGCAGTCCTTGTCATCATGGCTCTTCACCTGCTCTTCGACTTTGACATGCAGTTTGTCTGCATGGATCTTATCCTCCTCATGCTCCTTTTCGATAAGAAGGAAGAGGGAATAGAGATCAAGAACAGGACGGAGTTTTATGTTACTGCCGGTGCGGGGGTCCTCCTGAGCCTTTATTTTACGATCCCGATGTTCCTGTCGTTCATCAACAGGGACGACCTCGCGGTCAAGGTATATCCTCCGTGCACGAAGTCGCACCTCGTGCTCCTTACTAAGGCGGAGACCGTCGAATCCATGGACAAGGCAGCCGATAATGTCCTCAAGTATAATGACAGCACGGCGATCGCTTATGCGGCGAAGGCCAGGGTCAGCTTCTCAAAGGGCGACATCGTCGAGATGATCGATTACCAGAACAAGGCGATCGAGAGAGACAGATACGGCCTTCAGGAATATCTGGACTACATCGACATGCTCGCGGTTAGCACGAAGCTCTACTGGGAAGCGGGCGATACCGAGAGCGCGAAGTATTGTACGGACAAGATAAAAGAAGTGCCGCAAAGACTCGAAGAAGTCAAGAACGGCACGTCCTCATTAGCATATAAGATCAATGACAAGCCTGAGCTCGATCTGCCTCAGGAGTACGTCGACATAATCAACACGCTCGCGTAAGATCAATTGCCAGGCATTGTAAAGGTACTCCATCCGTTGTCAACGAAGTAGTCGACGTCCTGGAAGCACGGGTATGCGCATATCGTGATAAATCCGTCCATAGCGTCTCCCTGAGTGCTGTACGGATCCGGAGTACAGTAATCTTCGGAAGGCAGGAAGAAGATGAAATCGTCACGTATCATCATGCCGTCATAAACGAGGTTATATCCTGTCGTCGGGACATCTTCAAGCATCACGAGGATCAGGCAGTCGCCCGCGTCTTCCAAACTGCTGTAAGTGTCGCGATCAAGTCCCCAGTAATTTGCAGCGCTCGCAAACGAATCATAATCTTCGAAAACAAAGCGCGTATTGTCATAATATTCGAAGATATTACTGATATATCCGCAGTTATAGGAGATTATCGGGAATTCGTTCGTATATACCGACCATGACGGCACGTCATCACAGCGGTCCATATGATCACCCAGATCTTCCCAAAGCGCCGTGAAATCATCGATGATGTCGCTGTCATAATCATACTCGACGTCGCCTGATACGATCAGCTCGACCCAGTCATCCGACTTGTCCGTCTGCGCGAGATAGACGATATCCTGGCCGTAGTCGCACATCACGTGATTTGACTCATACGGCGTATCCGGATCAAAAGCGTAGGCCTTCTTATACATTTCCATCAGGTAATCGGTGTCGACATATCCGATCGGGTCGCTGTACTGCTTAAGATACTCGAGCTTCTCCTCGGGATCGAATTGAAAATCCTGCGATGCGATAAATGCCAGGCCGTTACTGAACCTGTACACTTCGCCGTTGCCCAGGATATAAGTCATGGAAACAGAATAACCCCACGCAAAATTGCATCTGCACGAGCAGAAAAGCGCCTTCTCGGGGTCGATCCCGAGCTCCCCGGGATCTTCCGCTTCCTCCGTGGTCGTCGTCCTGTCAGACGAGCCCCGGCTTCTTTTACCTGTTGTTTGAGAGTTACATGCAGTCACCGCGGTAAACAACAATACCGCAGCCATAACGCATGCTGCGAATCTGAACTTCATAACTATGATCTCCTTTATTCCATTTAAGCCCTCCCCTAGGGCTATCTATAAGACGATTCTGACCTTCGGGCCGTTTCATCCTCTTCGAAAACGGAATTAGACGCCGCCCCTCCTTTTCGAAAAGGGAAATAGATTGTGGACTTGAAATCGATTTTAATATATTTTCAAGGTGACGGTCAAACTCTGTCAAAGAAAGAAGGGATGATTATGACTAACGAAACAGCAATGTTGCGTCCGGGATTCGGGATCGCAAAGGACAAGGAGATCAAGCTCGACAGACCTGTCTCGACGATGACTCCTTACCGTTACAGCTGGGCCGACGTCAAGTACGAAAACGACGACACGCCTGCCCACGGATACGCCAAGAGCTCACTGGGATACGGCGTCGCTTCATGCCTGTTCTCCCGTATAACGCTCATCGGATTTATCTTCGGCATAATTGGCCTCGCCAAGGCTTCAAAGGCCCGGAGGATGGGCGACAGAACGGACACCCGAGCAGCAGGCATCATGTTCAGCCTACTCGGTATCCTCGGCTCTCTGATCCTCACGGCGGTTCTGGCCTTCTGCATCATCGGAGGCGCCATTACCATCAGCAGGAATCCGGCCCCGAAGATCTCCGAAAAGATCACGGAAGTCTTCAAAGACTGATCATTCCGGCAACCAAACCCGCAGGGCTGCCCCGCCACCCGCAGTGCCTTCCCCTTATTCGGAAGCGCAACTGCCCGACCGGGGCGGCCCTGTTTTTTGTGTTCCGCCGCGCCTTGGTGCTCTGTTCAGAATCGAGGTTTTCCTGTGACAGAATCACAGAAAAGTGCCTGTATTGAACAGCTCTGTTCAGAATCGACGTTTTCCTGTGACAGAATCACAGAAAATGTCTCATATTGAACAGCCTGGAAAAAAATCGATGTTTTCCTGTAAATGGTTTACAAGAAAAAGCCATATTTTTACAGCGCTGGAAAAATACGAAGATTTCCTGTAGAAAATTTACAGAAAACCGCCCAATTTTTTACAGAGATCACCCTTTGAACTCGACCGAGATGTCGCCGTCGTCGTTAAGTGTCAGGATCATGTAGGAGTTGTTCTTCAGCGCGCCGGGATTGAGGAATCTAATGCCGAACTCGAAGGTGTCCACCTGCTTGTGGATGTGGCCGAAGATCACGATGTCGCAGTTGTTTTCGAGCGCGGAGTAGGACATGATGTCGAGCCTTGCCTGATAGAGATGGCCGTGGGTCAGGAGGACCTTGTGCTTGTCGCCGAGGTGGAAGGTGCGGTAGGACGGGAGCGCATATGTTGATGTCAGGTAGGAATCGCAATTGCCCTTGACCATGATGAGAGCGGTCTTCGGGGACGAGTGCAGTCTTACGGTGCCCTCGATGTCGTAGGTGTCGAGCTCGAGGTCGCCGGCGATGACGACAGTGTCGATGTCAGGGTTGGCCGCGAGGGCGGATTCCAGCAGGCGGCTGCGGCCGTGAATGTCAGAGCATACGAGATATTTTTTCATCGAAAATGGTCCTCCGATCCCTTATCATGCTACAATTATATCATCAGAACAGGGGGTAGAAGATCAGATGCCGGACATTATCATAGTTGAAGACAACAAAGAGATAGGGAACCTCCTTTGTGATTTTCTCCGCAAAGAGAACTACACCGTATCTCTTGCCGAGACGGGCAGGAAGGCACTGGATCTCTACGCGAAGTACGGCGCCAAGCTCATGGTGCTGGACATCATGCTGCCGGGCGAGATCGACGGCTTTACTGTCTGTTCCAGGATTAGGGAGGATTCCAACACACATATCCTTATCGCGAGCGCCAAGACCGACAAGGAGAGCAAGCTCAAGGGGCTTGACCTGGGCGCCGACGACTATATCGAGAAGCCGTATGACATCGACATACTCCTGGCGAAGATCAGGGGGATATTCAGGCGCAAGTTCTCACAGGAGGAGATCACGGAAGGCGATCTGAGGCTCAACTGCGCCACGAAGACCCTGACCAAAGGGGACGGGAAGATAGACGTCACGACCAAGGAATTCGATCTTCTTAAGCTCCTTATCGAAAACAAAGGTGTCACACTTAAGAAAGCATACATCTTCAGCACCATCTGGGGCAGCGACAGCGACTCCGAGATGCAGACTCTGACGGTTCACATCAAGTGGCTCAGAGAGAAGATCGAGAAGGATCCCAAGAATCCTTCTCACATCCTGACAGTCTGGGGAGTGGGTTACAGATTTGAGTAGGTTCCGTAAGGCAGTAGTGATAATACTTGTTGTCGAGATATTGCTCATAATAGCGGGCAATGTCCTTGTCCTGATGAGCATAAGAAGAGAAGACAGGCTCTACAGGGTCGAGACAAAAAGGATCGCGAGGCAGCTTCAGTCAGGACCTGTCTCCGACATTGACCTTGAGGACTACAGGACCATCATCCGCATAGTGCCCTATGACGGCTCTTTATCCAACTATGACTACATCACGGCAGAGTGCGACGGTGTACTTTACCGGATCGAATACGAGACGGGAATAAGCTACCTGCCGCTTATTGCCGTTGATCTGTGCCTGGCGGTCATGTTCCTTGTGACCGTCGGCGTAATGATCTACGTCGACCGCAAGATCCTGCGGCCGTTTAATACCATGACCAACATGACGATCGACCTGGCCAAGGGCAATCTGACGAGGCCTGTCAGGGAAGAGAAGAGCAGGTTTTTCGGAAAGTTCCTCTGGGGCATGGATATGCTTCGCGAAAACTTAGAGGATTCAAAGCGCAAGGAGCTTGAATATCAAAAGGAGAAAAAGACACTCGTGCTGTCCCTGTCGCATGACATCAAGACGCCTCTTTCGGCGATCGAGCTTTATACCAGGGCTCTTCAGGACGGCATCTACGATTCCGAGGAAAAGAAAAAGGATGCTCTGGAAGGCATCCTCAAGAATACTGATGAGATAAAACGTTATGCAGGGGAGATAAACAAGATCTCCAGGGAAGACTTCATCGATCTGAACGTCAATGTCGGCGAAGTTTATCTTAATGAAGTCATGGCGGGCATCGAAGCCTATTACAGGGATAAACTGTCTGTGATCCATACAAACCTTCAGATAGAAGATCATGCCGACTGCATCTTAAGCTGTGACGCGGAAAGGCTCACAGAAGTCCTCCAGAACTTCATGGAAAATGCGATCAAATACGGTGACGGCAGATATATAAAAATATCCTTCAAAGAGGAGGAAGACTATAAGCTCATATGCGTAGAGAACTCAGGCAATCCTCCTGATGACACGGATATGCAGAATATCTTCGATTCCTTCTACAGAGGCAAGAATGCCAAAGACACAAGCGGCTCAGGCCTGGGCCTTTACATCTGCAAACACCTGATGCAGAAGATGGACGGCGACGCCTACGCCGAGGCAGGCGAAAACACCTTCACCGCTGTCGCAGTGGTAAAGATGGCGTGATCAATGCCCAAAAGGTGGGAGAGTCGGGCCGAACATATCGTTTTCCAATCCCATAAACGAAGATTTTATTAAACCAAGCTTCAAAGATTCAACTCGGAGATCATCGCCTACTAACCCTATTATTTCCTGATTTGCATTAAAAGTGTTATTAGCATTTGTATTCACCGCTATTACACAATTAGGAGCAGTATTGTTCAAGGTCGCAGGAGTGTATCTTTGAATATGTTGCTGTAACTCATCTACAGTCATACCCAGTCTGTCAAAATTTATACCAATCTGGTTTTCCATAGTGTATTCTCCCGTAATTTACATTATTTGCAGTTTGCGTATGTTTCCGGATGATCCATATAATCGCGATAGAATGTAATAAATTGATTATTAGTAGATGCATAATTATCCAGTAAACTTAGATCCGTATTACCGCTAAGGCACTCATAGAATCCGGATAATACAGAATCGAAGGAAAGACGATTATTAGGGTGTTTCTCGTTATATGCATTAACTCTTTCTGCTAAAGCAGTCTCATTTACGTTAATATTCGTTACTGTTACTGTATCACTCTTTCCTATGGCAAATAAATTATAATCGCCGTTAACAATATTTCCTCCGGCCGAAGCTACATAGAACATATTTCCCAAATGAACCAAACTAATTGCTGCATTGGCATCACTACGTGTTGCGTGCTGATCTGCAGCATCATATAAGAATGTTCCCAAAGTGAATGGAATAGATATACCCGGAATTTCCTTAATATATTTAAGACCAGGTATATTTCCTATAACAAAACCTGTAATCTGGTCTTTGGAGAATTGTCCCCAACTGCCACCCATTCCATCAATATATGCCGTAGTAATCTTATCAGCTTCATTATCAAACTGAATACCGTACACGTTTCTTGAAATGGTGAAATCAGCCCACTTTCCTTGTCTGTATAATTGTTCGCCCAACATTTGTTCCGGACTAGGACCACCACCCAAAGCATCCAAGAGACTTTCCCAAAAAGTCTTTTCTTTCTCGACAAACTCAATTTTTACCTTATACTGCTTAATGATATTATCAGGTGTTCTCTCGGAGGTGAAATAGACATAATACTTATCGCCCATTCCATTAGTACCATTTATATAATTATACGTAGTCAGCAAAGCAGTAGATCTGATGACATCATTATTGTTTACCCATGTAGCAGGGTCTACTGTGTTAACAGTCAAAAGATTATAATAATACAGAGATGTACCAAATGCTTTACTGATTGTGTGATAATTGTTTTTGTCTTTCTCATCAGCTAATCTGAACAGGTTATTCATATCTTCATCAGACAAATATGAATAAAGAGAAGCTAGAGCCATATACTGATATGGATTAATGCTTTTTGGATCTGAGTGGATGAGTTTTTCAACATTATCCCAATTTATCTCTATATCATTTCTGCTTCTGTCCAACCCAGTTCTGAAAAAATACAATTCAGATACATATTGATTAGTCTTATCGTCATTTATTGTTTGAAGTCTTGTTTTCCAAGAACCGTCACTGTGAGCATCTATACAGGTATAAGAAGGATAGCAACCGTTATTATGCCACTCTTTGGGCAACTCTGTATAACCGATTCGGATTACGTTTCGAAGATCATTATTCTGAACGAACAGACTTGACGATGAAGATTGGACAGAATCGAAAAGATCGCGCTGTCTTCTAAAATCTTTCAGAATATCTTTATACCCATCCAGTTCGTCTTCCAAATACAAACGAGCAAGGTTATAACCTGCCCAATCCGTAACTTTTCGCCATCCCGGCAAGTTGTCATAATCTTCTTTTATAGCATCAAGACCAGCTTGTGAATGCCTTACTTCAGCTTCGTAATTGTTAATGCCATCTAAAATCGTAGCACCATCTAAACACATATCCTTAGATTTAGTTATATTGGAATCCAACAAAGAAATGAGAGAGTTATAGTCTTGTACATCCAATTGAAGCAGGTTACTGAAAGATGAGTTGAGAGTAATCAGGCTCAGAAGATGTTCCATAACCTTGTTACCAAATCTTCCGGTTATAGTATCATCTGAAATAACTCGAAACCAAAACTCGTTTGTATAAGACAAGTCATCTATGTTTTTTTCCAAAACGGAAATAGATTCATTGGCTTTATCGATCATTTCCGATTTTACAAGTCTGTCACTGCGTTCCATAAGGGTTTTCTCCTTCCTGATCTTCTCTTTCTTCGAATTCTTCTTCTGCGAGGCTTAATTCTTCGTTATATTTTGCCATTTCTTTCAAGTGTTCTTGTCGTATCTCTTCCATTTGTTCTGATAATGCATTGAAACTTTTTTGCCCATCCGACTCTAAGCGCATTAGATTTTTGACCTGTTCCGGTGTTAAGCTCTTGTCACTTATTGCACTGTTTAATCTGAATCTTGATTGATTGACTACATCTTGCAGATGGTCATAAAACCGCTGTCTATCTTTGAACTGAGATTCGGCTTCTTCCATTCGCTGCTTGATGCCGGCTTTTTTGTCGTTTTTATCCATATACCTTTACCTTCCTTTACTTCTCTCATAATATGACATCAGAGAGGAGTTATCAAGATACCTTGAAGCAAAATAACAACATTTATTATTTATTTTATTATTTTAGAGTAATAAAGTTTTAAAACCTATTAGATGACTAGTGTGCTTGTTTTCGAGCATGACGGGGAGGATGGCTGTGAAGATCTTCGTGAAGGGAATAAGAGAGGTGTAATAATCTTTGGATTTTTGGTCCGGGGGAACGCAGGCTTTTTTGAGACAAGGGAAAGGGCGTGTTTTCAGGGGATTGCGGGATTTAATGATTGTTTAAGAATTTGTTTTGTATCATGGGGTCAAGATCGGAAAAGAGGGAAACGATATGTTTGGAAGAATCCTGAAAAAAGATATCAAGAGAAACAAGACGATGAATATCATTCTGTTCCTGTTCGTAATAATCGCGAGTCTGTTTTTCGCGAGCGGGCTGAATAACCTTGTCGCGGCGTTCAACGGGACCGGCTACCAGTTCAGGACGGCCGAGATCGGCGACTATCAGCTGATCTCGATGGGCGAAGGCGCCGTCGGGCTGATGGAGGACAAGGTCAAGTCCGTTCCGGAGGTGAAGAGCTATAAGAAGGAAATGGTCGTTTACTGCGCGGAGGGTAATATCCTTAACGAGACGGGGAAGAGATTTGACGTTACCAATACGGGGATCGTCCTGTCGATCGGCGGGCGCGGCATGAAGTACTTCGATCAGGATAACAGGGAGATCACGACGGTCGATGAGGGCAAGGTAAGGATCACGAATAAATTCCTGAGAGACAACGGGCTTGCTGCAGGGGATAAGATAGTCATCAAGCAGGGCGGCGTTGAGGAGACTTATGAGATCCAGAGCGGGTTTAAGGATGCTTTCCTGGGGTCGCAGTTTATGGGAAATACGAGATTCATACTGAATGATAAGGATTTTCAGAAGTTCCTTGATGATGAGATCTGCTACAACTACTACGGCGGAGAGATCTTCTACATTCATACGGATGATACGTCGGCAGTCGGATCTGCTTTGAGCGGGCTCGAAAAAGTCGGGTATTCCTACCCGGTATCGACACTTAAGATGGCTTTCATCATGAACCTCATCGTGGCTTTTGTTGTGGTCATTTTGAGCATATGCCTCATGATAGTGTCATTCCTGGTACTCAGGTTCGCGATCAATTTCTCGATCAGCGAGGATTTTCGAGAGATAGGAGTCATGAAGGCGATCGGTATCACGAACAGGAAGATAAGGACGCTCTACCTTACAAAGTACGCGGTCATCGCGGTCGCGGGGTCCGTTATCGGATCTGTACTGAGCATTCCGTTCGGCAAGGCGCTGCTGTATTCGGTCTCGAGGGATATGGTCCTCGGATCGGGCCTTGGTATCGTATGGAACTTCATCGGTGCGGTGGCTGTTGCCTGCCTCGTTATACTGTCCGCGTATCTGATCACGGGCAAGGTCAGAAAGCTCGCCCCGATCGATGCGATCAGGTCAGGGCAGACGGGCGAGAGGTTCAGGAGGAAAGGCGGCATCAGGATCTCGAAGAGCAAGGTCCGCCCGTCACTTTACATGGCTGTCAATGATATCCTCAGCAGCCCGAAAAGATTCGTAACGGTGATCGTTACATTCTCTTTGTGCACACTCCTCATACTCGTCATCGTCAATACTGCGAATACGATGAAGAGCGAGAAACTGGTCCACCTTTTCGGGCCTGTGTCAGACGTTTACATCACGGATGTGGCCGAGTCCATGTCGTATATGAACGGGCAGGGCAAGGAGGAGCTCAAGGAGCGGCTTGATGAGATGGAAAAGGAATATACCGATGCGGGAATGCCGTGCAAGGCGTATATATCCCTTCTCTACAATTATGAGGTAGGCTACGAGGGAAAAAGCTACAACTATGCTTGTGAGCAGGATATGAACAACACGGTCGACGACTTCATCTACAGCGAGGGTCTCGCGCCGTCCAATAAAAATGAGATCGCCATAACCGATATGTTCACGGAGCTTACGGGGGCAAAGATCGGGGATACCGTGACGATGGACTTCGGAAACGGTCCGGAGGAGATGCTCATTACGGCGAAGTTCCAGTCGATGAACGATCTGGGCAAGGTCATACTCCTTCATCAGGATGCACAGACGGACTTCACGCATCTTAAGACTCCGATGGAGTTCAGACTGGACTTCACGGACAATCCGGACAAGAAGACCGTCGGTGAGAGGATAGAGAAGATCAGGGATATGACGGGCAACGACAAAGTCCAGACTGCCGCCGAATTCTCTGCCGACAGCGTAAAGGTCTACGACATAATGAATGCGGTTGCAAGGCTCCTTCTGGTCATCGTTCTGATCGTTGTGGTACTCATCACGCTCCTCATGGAGAGATCGTTCATCGCTGACGAGAAGAGCGAGATCGCGATCACCAAGGCGGTCGGATTCAGGGATTCCGCAGTCATCAGATGGCACGTGTTCAGGTTCTTTATCGCGGCAGCCGTCGCGATGCTGATCGCCGTAGGTCTGTCGATCCCGGTAACGGAACTTGCGATCAGCCCGATCTTCGGAATGATGGGCGCGAAGAAGATAGATTTTAAGTATGACATCCTGAGGTGCTTTATGGCATACCCGGCAGTCATACTGGCGGTAACGGTGATCACGGCTTTCGTCACGGCTCTCTACACGAAGAAGATCAAGTGCAGGGACACGGCAAGTATAGAATAAGTTTTCGAGAAGGAGAGAAAAGAAAATGGCTACAGTAATGGATATCAGGGACCTGTGCAAGACATATGTCGTTGACAAGAGACAGATAAACGTATTGAAGAACATCAACCTCAAGGTCGATGAGGGCGAGATGGTCGCGATCATGGGGCCGTCGGGTTCGGGTAAGTCGACGCTCCTCTACTCGATCTCGGGGATGGACCAGCCGACGAGCGGGACGGTCGTTTTTGACGGGACGGATATAACGTCAGTGAACGGGAATGAGCTCGCGGGGATCCGCCTGGATAAGATGGGATTCATCTTCCAGCAGATGTATATGATGAAGAACCTGACGATACTCGACAACATCCTTCTTCCGGCTTATGAGAGCAGGAAGGGCGGCACCAGGGAAGAGAAGATAAATAAGGGCGAGGAACTGATGCGCAAGCTCGGGATAATCGACGTCGCCGACAACGATATCAACGAAGTCTCGGGAGGCCAGCTCCAGCGCGCGTGCATCTGCAGGAGTCTCATCAATTCGCCGAAGATCCTCTTTGCTGACGAGCCGACGGGATCGCTGAACAGGGCCTCTTCAAATGAGGTCATGGACGAGATCGTCAAGCTCAATCAGGAGGGGATGACGATCATGATGGTCACGCACGACTCCAAGGTTGCATCGAGATGCTCGAGGGTGCTGTTTATCGTCGACGGCAACATCAAGGGCGAGTACATAAACGATACTTCCGCTGATGAGAAGGACCGCGAGAGGCGGCTCAACAACTGGCTTTTGGATCAGGGATGGTAAATAGAAGAACGGGGGAGGAAGCCCAGGTGACGGGCGCCTCCCCTTCGCTATTATGTAAGTTATCCACAAAAGTCTCGCGAGACGTTATAATATACCCATCAACTTGAACAGGAGTGAAAAAGGATGACACGAATTATTTGCTCGGTGCAGTTCTAATGCTGACAGCAGGTTGTACCGAGGATAATTGACAGATATGTTGTCAGGAACTGCACCTTTCAGTTATTTTTTCGAAAAAGAAAGGAACGCAGAAATGAAACAAGAAGAATTAATAAGAATTTGGAAAGAAGAAGAGAAGATCGCCCACATCAAGGGCTGGGATTTCTCGCATCTTGACGGACGATTTGAATCCGATCAGGGGATCTCCTGGGATTATGACAAGCTGGTCCGGAAGTACTTAAGGCCCGACATGCGGCTTCTGGACTATGACACGGGCGGAGGCGAAGTCCTCCTGTCATTCGGGCATCCGTACGACATGACTTCCGCGACCGAGGGCTACCCGCCGAACGTGGAACTTTGCAGGAAAGTTTTGACGCCTCTGGGGATCGACTTCAGGGAATGTAATGATGCGTCACGCCTGCCGTTCGAGGACGGGACCTTCGACATAATGACCAACAGGCACGGCGACTTTGATCCGGTCGAGATAAGAAGGGTCCTTAAGACGGGCGGGTATTTTGTGACCCAGCAGGTCGGCGGGGACAACGACCGCGATCTGGTGGAGTTGGTGCTTCCGGGCGTGCACCCGCTGTTTGAAGGTCAGGAACTCTTTCTCGGAAGCAGGAAGAAGGCATTCGAAGATGCGGGATTCGAGATCCTGGAGTCAGGTGAAGTGTTCACGCCGATCAGGTTCTACGATGTGGGTGCTTTCGTCTGGTTCGCGCGGGTCATCGAATGGGAGTTTGTTGACTTCTCCGTTGACAGGTGTCTCGACAGGCTCCTGGATCTTCAGAAGAAGATCGAGAGGGACGGTGTCATCGAAGGCACGACGCACAGGTACATGATCACCGCCAGGAAAAAATAATCCGTAGTTATTGAAGAGGGGCTGTCTCAGGCAGATGAGGCAGCTCCTCATATAATCGGAGTTATCAAATTACGCAGATTGCATATTAACTGCAGGAAATAAGATCAAAACATTCCTTCAAGTCTTCTTTGTTGATCTTCTTATCTGACCCATTCGGATAATTCGCTGTCATAAAGGCAAACAATTTACCTACGGTGGCAGCATTCTTATAAAGCCCGGTAAAAGAATTCCAAAAGGCCTCTAATGTTTTGTCCATTTCTTCTTCAACACGAAGACTTTCAATATCTTCCGGAAAAACTCTCTGGTTTTCAAATTCGTATGCATAATAGATCGTTATCGAAAGAACAACATCAATACATATCCATGCTTTTTCCTCTTCTTCCGGTTGTCCGGGGAGCAACGTAAATGTTGTAACGTCATATCCGTTATCATTTCCCAAATAATGATACAGATCGAAGCCCTCTATATTTTTATAAAGGAGCCAGTCCCAACAATTCCGTAATGCCTCTAAGGCTAATTCGTAACCTTTCGAATCAGCCAGCTTATCCTGAATCAACTGAGACAATAATAACAGGAAAACAATTCTTGCATCTTTATTCAATTTATTTAAGTCCAACATAATCCTTATCCTTTATTACTGCTGATTAAATGATCCAGCACTCTATATCTCTAATTATACCATCACAAAAAGAAACGCCCCTGCAGGCGTTGCAATCATTATTTGCCCGAATTTGGCTTATCGAAAACATACTATTACTACGCTTAAGACACTTTCAAATGAAAGCAAAATTGAGACCTGTTTTGCTGCAAAACCGTGATAACATATTCGTGAACACAGTCCGCGAAAATGGGCGGGTTTCCTCAGATGTTTTACTTCCCGTGAACGGGATAGTCTGACAAAGGAGGACGCGAAGATGACAGGTTTTGAAGTTGTATCTACGGTAATAGGGATTATTAGCATAGTAATAGCTTCATCAACTCTGTTGTTGAAGCTATTTATTTACCTGGATTCCAGGAAAAAATAAATAAACACACCCATTGGATTGAGGCCTGATGGGTGTGTAAATTGTTGCACATCTGAGGAACCCGTCCTAGCGGACTCGTGTTCTTCATAATGATTATACCACGCGGGTAAGATGATAAACAAGCAGTTTCCGGAGTGATTGACGGGTAACTTCTCTTACTATAATATCTCTTTCATAGGAGTAGTAAGAGGAAATCCATGAAAGAGGATACATTATGAAGAAACTTATCGCTGTAAGTTTGAGCCTTGTGATGGTGGCAGGTGTGATGGCCGGCTGTAACAGTGAGGCGGCAAAGGAAACTGAGGAGACTAAGGCAGAAGAGACCACGACTGTCGAAGAGTCTGAGGAATCTGAAGAAAGTTCGGAGGAAACAGAGCTTGAGTCGGAGGACACTGAGGTCACGGAGGAGACTGAGGCAAACGATGACAGGATCGTTCCGAATAAGCCGTTTGAACCGACGCCGGAACCGACGGAGCCTGTTGGACTTGTGAAGAAAGAGGTTGTTTCCGAGTGGTACGGACAGCCTGATTCACCTGCGACAAAGTCTGTGTATGAGTATGAGGACGGAGTGCTCGTGAAGCTTACCTATGACGGTTACAGAGAAGACATGGGTTACGAGTATCAGGAAGTGACCGAGTATGAATATGACGGAGACAAGCTGATCAAGGAAACCTCGACTTTTGATTATGGGCAGGTTTTTATCACTGATTATGAATATGACGGTGATCTTCTGACGAGTAAGATCGTCAAGGACAGCGACGGCAATCTTATGGAGACGACGATCTTTACATATGACGGTGATAAGCTCATATCTGAGGATAACAGGTATGAGGATGTGGAGGAAGACGGATGCACTTCACTCGGATACCGCCTTATAATTACTCATAAGTATGACGAGATGGGATATGAGATTGAATATGTTGAGACTTTGAAGGATGTCGAGCATATTGATATTCCGAAAGATGAAGGCTTCGAGGCCGTAAGTGTTTTCAAGTATTACTATGACGAAGACGGCAAGCTGATCAAGTATATTGCGGAGGATAATATCGAGATCACCTATGAATATGATGATCAGGGAAACGAAGTTAAGATGCTTTGCACCCATCTTTGGAGTGAGGGCAACTTTACTACTGAGTATGATAAGGAATATGATGAGAAGAACCGTATCGTGAAATACTACTCACCTTCAGATGATAAATGGGTTGAAGTGTGGACCTACGAAGAGGATTCAGAGGGCAGGATCACTAAGATTGTGTATAGCAACCCTAACAGTTCTGAGACGACGACTTACTATTATGAATAATGAGATCATAAATGAAATGACAGCTTCAGCAACTTTCGTTGCTGGAGCTGTTTATTTACCTGGACTCCAGGAAGAAATAAATAAACACACCCATTGGATTGAGGTCTGATGGGTGTGTATTTATTTACAAATTCAAGGAACCCGTCCTAGCGGACTCGTGTTCTTCTATAAGGATTATATCACGTTATTCGATCTCTATAGTCGCATCAGTCAGGTGACGGTACAGTTGCCCGTCTTTTTCGTAAAGCGTGATGGTGCCTGTGACCTTGAAGTAAGCGCCTTCTTCGGGATAGTCGTCAGGGTAGGTGAGGCCATCTGCCACGAACTCGAATCCCTGGAGGCAGCAGCCTGTGTCATCCATGACATAGCAGGCGTAGTAACGCTCGTTCTCCTCCTCGATGAAGATGGAGGTGAACTGGCCGCGCATGGTAAGTGTCTTGCCGTCGTAGTTATCCGGATTCATGGAGATATCGGTAAGTTCCGCAAAGATCATGGTCGAAGACATGCCGGAGATATCCAGATGGTCTCCCGTTAATTCAACCGGAGGATCTGAAGGAACCGTCGCCGCCACGGAAACGGAAGGGATGGAAGCGTACGGCATACTAAACTGCGCGAGATTATCATCTGCCTTCGGTTTGGAAGAGCAGGAACATAATAGGGCCAGTAGTATCGTGATAGTGAAGAGTTTAATTGTTTTCATTTTTTAATCTTTCCGAGAAGGAGGCAGATAACGAATGCGAGCGCGTCGCAGGCGACGATCGTTGAGCCTACCGGTGTTCCGAAGAGTATCGCGAACAGAAGGCCCGATACGGCGCAGATGACCGAGATGACGGCAGCGAGGATCGTCACGCCCTTGAAACTGTTTGACAGCCTCATCGCAGACAGCGAAGGGAATACCAGCAGAGCCGAGATAAGAAGTGATCCGACGAGGTTCATCGCGAGAACGATGATAACGGCCGTGATCACGGCAATGATAAGATTATAGATCTCTGCCATGGAGCCTGTGGCCGTCGCGAAATCCTCGTCAAACGTGACCGCGAAGATCCTGTTATAGAGGAAGATGAATACGGCGATCGTGATAAGCGACAGGACGATGCACAAGATGACGTCAGAAGTCGTGAGGGTAATGATCGATGTCGATCCGAACAGCGTCGAGCAAACATCGCCCGACACGTTAGCCGAAGCCGGCAGGATGTTCAGCAGAAGATAACCGAATGCCATCGATCCGACGGATATCATGGCTATCGCCGCATCACCCTTGACCTTGGTGTTGCGCCCCGTCCTAAGGAGCAGGATGGCTGCAAGAACGGTCACCGGAAGGATCAGGATCATGTTGTTCGTGAACTTGAGAACGGACGCGACCGCGAGCGCTCCGAAAGCGACATGCGACAGCCCGTCGCCTATGAACGAGAAGCGCTTGAGCACGAGAGACACGCCCAGAAGCGCCGCGCAGAGGGATATCAGGATCGCTACGACAACGGCGTTTCTCACATACGACATCTGAAAATACATCACGAGCTTATCCATCAGGCATCACTTCCTTTCCTGAGGAAACTCTGTCCCACGGAACTTACGGTATATTCATCCTTCGTCCCGAAAAAGACTTCGTCTCCGATGTGAAGGATGTGGCTCGCATATCTGACAGCTGCGGACGAATCATGAGTGATCATGATTATCGCTAGCCCTTCCTTATTGAGCCGCTCGACCAGGTCATACATGTCCTGCTGAGCGATAGGATCAAGACCCGTAACGGGCTCGTCGAGAAGAAGGATCTTACCCGAGGAGCAGAGCGCTCTCGCAAGAAGGACACGCTGCTGCTGTCCTCCGGATAAGTCCTTGAAGCTTCTGTCTTTCTGGTCCTCGATGCCCATTCTCCTGAGATTTTTGAGAGCTATCTCCTTTTCGGCCTTGCCATAGAACGGACGAAGTCCCAGGCGGTTCTGACATCCGGAGAGAACGATCTCTCTGACTGAAGCCGGGAAATCTTTCCTGACGGTCGCCTGCTGCGGCAGGAAACCGAATTCGTTCTTGGACAATCCTTCACCTCTCTCGATCGTACCCGATATCGGTTTAAGAAGTCCCAGGAGGGCCTTCATGAGCGTAGTCTTGCCTGCGCCGTTCTCGCCCAGGATGCAAAGATAATCTCCCTCACCGACGGTGAAGCTGAGATTACTTACTACGGCCGAAGATTCATATCCGAGTGTCAGGTCAGTGATCTTGAGAAGTGACATCAAATCCTCCTTATCCGAGCGCGGTGCTCAGGACATTCAGATTCTCTTCCATGATCGTGAGATAATCGGCACCATTGTCGATGGCCGCTTTGTCTGTCGACTGCATGGAATTCAGTACGAGAATCTGAGCATCTTTTGTTTGTGTATTATCTATGATGGTCTTTGCGATCTTCTGATCGGAATTGTCGATCATGAAGATGTACTTGAGGCCGAGCTCGTCTGCCTTGCCCGACAGGAACGCGATCGTCTCAAAGCTCGCTTCGGTCTCTGCCGAGCATCCGATAAAGGCTGCAAAATAATCAAGGCCGTAGTCTTCTGTCATATATCTGAACGGAAACCTGTCTCCGAAAAGAAGTGTCTTCACGGATGCTTTGCCCGTGACTTCCTCGTATCCGGAATCGAGGTCGTCAAGCTTGCTTATGTAATCTGAAGCATTCTTTTCATATGTGTCGGCCTTCTCAGGATCGAGCGCCTTAAGCTCATCCGCGATCTTCCTTACAAAGACCTTCGCGTTCTTCAAAGAGAGCCAGACATGCTCGTCATACTCGGCCTCCTCTTCGCCTTCTTCTTCCTCTTCTTCGCCCTGCATCCCTTCCTTGAGTTCTTCCTCGTAGGCCTTGTCTCCAAGCACGTCCATAAGGTTTACGACCTTCATGTTCTTGTTGGATGCGCTCTTCAGGGCATCGTCGACCCACTCGTCGGACTCGCCGCCGACGTAGATGAAGAGGTCGCAGTTCGAGATCTCGAGCATATCCTCGGCAGTCGGCTGATAGCTGTGAAGATCCACGCCGTTATCAAGAAGGAGAGTAATATTCTCGTCGCTTCCCGTGATGTTTCTTACCCAGTCATACTCCGGGAAGATCGTTGTGACGATCTTTATGCCGTCCTTGCCGCTCTTTTCGGCATTACAGGCGCAAAGAGCGATGAGTGTCATTATAGTTGCAAGCATCAATGCTAATTTTTTCATTATTTATACCTCATGTCTGTTTTTCTTTTCGCGAAAACAAACATCAATTATTCAGCCTTGTCTTGAGCTCCACCGGAGACAGGAAATACCCGTCCTTCTCGAAAAAGCTGTTTTCCTCCGAAAACACTTTTCTCATCAGAGCCAATGCCGAAGCAGTCACGATCCCCGTAAACGCCGCTTTAAAGAGGTCTATGCAGATATCTATCGTGCTGCATATTGCACAGTGGTCGCCGTCACAGTCGTGATCGAGTTCGCAGGCAGCGAAGACCGGCGAGATCAGGACCGCGGCGATCATCAAAGAAGCGATGGTAAGACTTAGGATCTTTCTCACGCGATTCACCTGCATTTCCCGCAAACGCCGTAAAAGACTGTCCTCGTCGGGTCGATCATGAAATCATGGTCGGCGCTTATGTGCTCGTTGAGAGCCTCGATCTC
>Ga0310786_10003747_pt1 | contig 21801 bp, 12 predicted proteins | sample AusTroGonzalo_MG_FD_203881 | JGI IMG/M metagenome (GOLD analysis project Ga0310786, IMG submission 203881) | Bovine rumen microbial communities from tropical cattle in Woodstock, Queensland, Australia - Gonzalo_03 (v2) (version 2) | ecosystem: Host-associated > Mammals > Digestive system >...
ATATCACGAACCTTCTCAAAATTACCCTCAAAGAGATAAACCTTAGCCAGGATTGCCATGGCAGTCCAGTGGGTGATGCGGCCAAGGTCTTCGTCAGCAGTATATTTTCCAGGCAGTGCCTTGGAATCTATCACCTCCTGCAATTCAGTTATAACCTGATCCACTACGTACTCCCTGGAATCACGGGCCAGGGTACGGGACTGAGCTATAGAGATTGGAGTTGTGATGTAAGGAACGCCGCCGAAGCGTGTGTAAAGGTCATAGTAATGCCATGCGCGTAGGACACGAGCCTCGGCCACATAACGGGCCTTCAGGTCCGGATCCAGGCCGGAGACCATGTCAATGTGGGAGAGAAGCTCGTTGCAGTCACGGATTCCGCTGTATGCTCCGCCCCAAAGTCCGTAGATATAGCCTTCGGAGGTTCCGTAGGTACCGTTGCCGATAGCCTTGGTCTGGCCGCCTTTAACATAGGCATTGTCTGACATACCGTCGCTGTATACCAGGCCGTACATATCCGTAAGGGACACGTAGCAGGTATTGAGGGCGCTTATTGCGGCGTCCGGGTCATTCTGCCAGAAGGACAAATCCGTATCCCTGTCATAAGGTGCGGTATCCAGGGGGACACATGCGCTCAGGATAACAGCTGCTGTTGCAATTATGGAATATACTTTTTTCATTTAACTGTCCTCCATTTTAGAATTTCACGTTAAGACCCACACTGTAGACACGGGCAACCGGATAGGCGCGGCCGCTGCCGCCGGCATATTCCGGATCCCAGCCGCCCTTCATGGCTGTGATTGTGAGGGCGTTCTCTACGCTCATATAGGCACGCAGCGTGGAAAGATGGATGCGCTTCATCCAGTCTCCCTGGAAGCTGTATCCCAGCTGGACGTTCTTCACGCGCAGGTATGCGGCATTCTGAATCCAATAGTCACTCTTGGTGGCATTGTTGGTAGATTCCGTGCCCATGGTAAGGCGGGGATAGCTGGCATTGGGGTTGGCAGGAGTCCAGCGGTCTATGTGGAAATCCAGCACCGGACCCTCGTTGTTGTTGTGGAAAGCCTCTACGGACTCACCTCTCATCCAGGCGTCACGCATTCCAACGCCCTGAAGGAAGGCCGAGAAGAACAGGCCCTTCCACTGGAGGGAATAATTGAAGCCGAATGTGTAGCGCGGGAAGTTGTTGCCCACCAGGTAACGGTCGTCGTCATTGATGACACCGTCCGTATAACCGTCTGCGTCCGGCTTGTCAATGTAGCGGATATCGCCGGCCTTGGGCACTATTCCCTCAAGATGAGGGCTGGAGGCAGCCTCCTCGTCTGTCTGGAAAAGGCCGTCGCTGCGCAGCGTGTAGTAGGAATAGAGCGGATACCCTTCCTTGATGATGGTGACTATGTCTGAGCCGAAGATCAGCTCCTCTCCGTGGGTATCGGCCACGATATTCCAGCTGTCGGAGATATTGGCCGATATGTTGTGGTCCACATTCCCGGTGCGGAAATGATAGTCGGCCGATACCTCCCAGCCGTAACTGTTAACCACGGCGGCGTTGGAGGTGGGAGAACCACGGCCGAAGAGAGCCGGCACGGGCAGGTTCACAAGGATGTCGCTGGTGCGGTTGAAAAAGCCGTCCACGCTGATATTCAGGGTATTCCTGAGGAAAGACACATCCAGGCCGATGTCCGTCATCATGGTTGTCTCCCACTTGATGCCGGGGTCTACAGAGGTGTAGGAAGCCGTGGGGACTATGGTGTCTCCAAAGCTGTGTCCCTGAAGGATGGAGATGCTGGACAGGTAGCGGTAGGCGCCAATGCGGTTATTACCAACCAGACCCCAGCTGCCGCGCAGTTTCAGGGACGGGATTACAGGACGGATATTGTCCCACCAGGGTTCCTGGGAAATTCGCCATCCAAGGGAAAGTGACGGGAACAAACCGGAACGGTTGCCCTTGGCGAAGTATGAGGAATAGTCGTTACGGATGTTGAATTCCGCCAGGTAACGCTCATCATAATTATAGGTGAGACGGCCGAAGACTGAATACAGGGACCAGTCCGACGCGCTGCCGCCGTTTGAGACGTCCTCACCGGAGAGGCTGCCAACAAACACATCATAGCGTGAGGTTTCAGTCAGGCGCGTGGTGTTGAAATCCCTTACCTTTTCACCCTCATAGGCATAACCTACAAGAGCGGCAAAATTGTGCTTGAGGCCGAATGTCTTGTTGTAATTGATGGTTGCCGTTGCAGTAAGCTTTGTGGAGCGGTAGAAAGACTCTGAGATGTGATTCTCGTTGTCTCCGCTCTTTTCTGCCAGGGAGGCCTTCCTGAGTTCATGGGTGTTGTTCTCCAGGACACGGCCGCCCACTGTGGCGTTAAGGCTCAAGCCATCTGTAATAAGGAAGCTGGCCGTGAGTGAGCCGCTGATGTCGTCGTTAACGCCCTTACGGTAGCCGCCCGTCTCCAGACGCTCCAGGGAGTTGGAGTTGGAGCCGGAAGGATAGTTGTACGTACCGTCGGCATTCTTGATCTCATAGATTGGCGGCATACGGTTGGCCTGCTCTATGATCCAGTCGGTCCAGTATGCGTGGTCGTTGATGACGTTGCGGGTGAACTGCGCCGTAGCGCTCACATTGAAGCGCTTGCCCATCTGGTGAGTAAAACCAAGGCGGCCGTTATAACGCTGATATCCATAATTCCCTCCCTTGAACAGGCTGTTCTGATCTGTAAAGCCAAGGGAAGCCATGTAGGATAGGTTCTTGCTGCCACCGGTAACGGACAGGTTGTGGGTTGTCTGGGGAGCCACATCCTTGTACAGGGAACGTATCCAGTTGCAGTTTGTGCCACCGTTACGGAAACCGGCAATATCCTGGGCCGTGAATTTTGTGCTTCGGCCGGAATTTACGGCAGCCTCATTATATAGTTCTGCGTAAACCCATGAATCCACAATGGTAGGAAGGGCCGTAGCCTGCTGTACGCCGAAGGTCATGTCGTATTCTACCGCAATCTTGCCTTCCTGGCCTCTCTTGGTGGTTACCAGGATAACGCCGTTGGAAGCGCGTGAACCGTATATGGCCGTTGACGATGCGTCCTTGAGGACGGATATCTGGTCAATGTCACTGGGGTTCAGGTTTGCAAGCGAGCCCTCTATACCGTCAATTATCACCAGCGGGTTATTGTCGTTCATGGTATTGAAACCACGGATGTTGATGCTGGGAGAATCTCCGGGGGCCGATGAACCCTGCTGGATTACAAGACCGGGAGTAGTACCCTGGAGACCTTCCAGAGCGTTGGTGATAGGTTTGCCTTCCAGTTCCTTGGTGGATACGGAAGAAACTGCGCCGGTAAGGTTTACCTTCTTCTGTACTCCATAACCCACAACCACAGCATCTTCCAGAACCACAGACTCATCTTTTAGCGTGACGTCTACTACCGAACGTCCCTGAACGGGGACCTCTACGGTTTCATAGCCGATTGACGAGAACACAAGCACGTCATCCGGCCCGGCCTGTATGCTGTACTGGCCGTCAATATCCGTAATGGTTCCGTTACTGGTCCCCTTCACTATGACAGCGGCTCCAATGACGCTTTCCCCGCCGGAGAGGACCGTACCCGTGACTGTGGATACGCCCTTCTGGGCAAAAACGTCCGTGGAAGCCCCCAAGCCAAAGAAAAGGGTGGCACTTAAAAGGGCCAACAGGATTTTTGATTTACTCATGACTATAGGGTGTAAAATGATTTAATATCCAACTTCCTGAGCGCATAGGCATAAGCGCCAAGGGAAACTGCCCTGCTTGTACCAAGGGCACTCAAGGCTATCCCCGTCTTTTTCTGGGAGCGGTAGCGGACCTGCCTGTCCGATCCGGGCACCTGCACCAACACGGAAGAGTCTTCAAGGAATTTACGCATGCCGTTTCTTACGCTAAGGTCAAAAACTTCCATCTGCACCCATGGCCTGATGGCTTCCACCATGGCGGGTACGATGAATTTTGATGCGCCGGACAGGCCGCCGCCTATCACCACAAGGGCGTCGGCAATGTCAAGGGCGTGCGCCAAGGCATCGGCCGCAGCTATGCCAAGATGGCGGAAAGAGTTGCATGCAGCCTTGGGATTCCCTTCCTGAGTCTTTGACGCAATTTCAAATATGTCTTTGGGTGACAGTTCTCTATTGTCCCCCGAGAGTTCACGGTATACGCGCTTAACTGCCCTGATGGAAACATTCTCCTCCACATACTCTCCGGGATTGAAGACGTTGCGCATGCACCAGACATCTCCGCCGCAGCCGTTGTCGCCTTTAAGAAGGGTACCGTCCACAACCACGCCTGCGCCGAAACCGGTTCCAAACGTGAGACCTATGAGATTTCTGTAGCGGACACTGCTGCCGGCGGCATCCAGCTGAGCGTTAATCTGCGGCAGGATACCGCTCAGGGCCTCTCCGTAGGCAAAGAGGTTGCCGTCGTTGTTAATGAAAACCGGCAGGCCGAAGGCTTCCTCAAGGTACGGTCCCATGGCAACACCTCCCCTGAAACAGGGGAAGTTTGGAAGGTCTCCAATGATACCGGACTCATAGTCGGCCGGACCGGGGAAAGCAAAACTGATTGCCACCGCAGGGTGGGACAGTTCCTGTTGAACCTGACGGAATCCCTTCACAAGCAGGTCCAGGCATGCCTGCGCGTTATCTGTCACTGCATCCATGCGTACCGGTGAGACTACCTCACGGTTGCCTTGGATGGCAGAGAAAACGAAATTTGTTCCTCCTGCATCCAGGGTAAGGACGGTTCTTTTGTCGTTGTCAAACATCTGAATTATGGGTTAAACCTGACATACGCTCTAATTACCATGCATTCCCCAACGCCGCTGCCGGGACGTATTGTGAAATTCTCCACGCAGGCGGGAATGATGAATGTTTCTGCATAATGGACCTCAAACGGCTCAAAGCTTCCGTCCGGGCTTTCTACAACTGCGCTCTCCCCTTCCACCAGATTCAGGACCTGGACGCTGGAGGAAGTGTTCATTGACACTGGAACGCTGAAGCGGGTACGGCGGGTTTCAATGAATTCTGCAGGATGAAGGCCGGTGCGAATTTCTTCCCAACCCTCACCGCTGGCCACAGGTTCAAAGTGATTGGCAAGATTTGCCTTCACATAGTCTGTATTACGCTCCCACTGGATTACCTTGGAGCCACGCTCTACGTTGATAGGGCGGGGTTTGCCATCCAGGCCAAGGCGGTTCCAGTCCCAAAGCTTGAATGTAAAGATGTTTGGTGTGGCGCTTATTTCCAGCACCATTGCATTGGCGCCGGAGCAGTGGATTGTACCGGCAGGGATAAGGAAATGGTCATGTTTGCGGGCCGGAAGCTGGTTCACATATTTTTGGGCCGGGAATGAGATCTCTCCCCTCTGGGCCGCGCGCAAATCCTCTATCATGGCATCCTTGTCCACACCGTTCTTAACTCCCAGGAATACAGTGGCGTCCTCACCTGCATCAAGCAGATAATAACTCTCGTCCTGAGTATAGGCCAGGCCAAACTGCTCACGAGCAAACTGGGTGACAGGATGCACCTGAAGGCTCAGGTTGCCGCCACCCATGGTATCAAGGAAGTCAAAGCGTATGGGAAAATCCTTGCCGAACCTGCCCCAGACAGGGATTCCAAGCAGTTGTTTTGCGTGAAGCAGCACCAGGTCCACAGATGGGAACTCCACCTTTTCTCCTTCAACTTCCAGAAGGAGGCTGTTTTCCTCAGGCACGCAGTCAAAGCACCAGCCAAAGTTGTCTTTGCTCCTGTCCAGGTCACACACTTCCTTCATCCACTGGCCGCCCCAGGGTGCCGGATCAAAGAAAGGCACCACACGGAAGGGCTTTTTGGAGGTTGCCTCCATGCCGCGGAAAAAAGTATCGGCTTCTATCAGTTTGGGACGGGACTGGTTATTTGTGTCAAGAAACCATTCTATGCGGTTCCACAAGCCGTCCTTGTAGTAATCCAGGGCCCTCCAGTCAATAAAAAGGCCACGCTTGTACTGGATGGAAACCGGAGACTGGGAATCATCCACCCCAAGGCCGGTAACCTTGTGGTCGCGCATACGCTGCTGGATTTCCCAACGGGCCATATCCGCATAAACAACGGTAGCATCCTCACTCACCATGGCCGCACCGGGACCTATAATCAAAGTCCCGCGCGTTACGCGTGAGCGCGCGTCCATTAATAAATTATAATCAAAGAAATCTTCCAGGCGCAGAGGAGACATATATCCAAACAGGACGTCATCCGTCATGAAGCGGGAAGTCATTGACTCTATCTCCGCTTCCGGCTTCATGAGATCTCTGGTATAGATTACTTGAGAAAAAGCTCCGGTAAAGGCTGTCTCCAAATCATGTTCATACACGCCGGAATAGCAATCTATTGCCATTACTGACGGAGACTTGCCTGATAAACAGCACCTTATATCATCCCATCCTACCCATACGGCTCCCTCTACTTTAGTAGCCGGGTGCTTATCATAATTAGACCCTCTTAATTTGTTCATACATAATGCGGTTTGTGCAAAGTTATAAATAAATTTATATGGAACAAATTTTTTTATTAAATTTGCACACAATTAGCGAACAAATCATGGTACTGGACAGAAAAAGCAACGTTCCCCTGCACAAACAGGCGCAGGATATGCTAAGAGATTTGATAGAACAGCAGGAGTATAAAGACGGCAAGCTGCTTCCAAATGAAGTAGAGTTGGCAGAGCAACTGCACATTTCACGCAACACACTTAGGCAAGCCATAAACCAGTTGGTTTACGAGGGCCTTCTCATAAGGAAAAAGGGCGTAGGAACACGTGTGGCACGCAAGGGAATCACAGGCGGCGTACAGCACTGGCACAGTTTCTCACAGGAAATGAAGATGCTGGGCGTAGAAATCAAAAACTACTCGCTTCTTGTCCATTACCAGAAACCCAGCCCGGAAATAGCAGAATTCTTTGGAATAGACACCAACACCCAGTGCGTAGTAATGGAACGCCTAAGGGGCAATCCTGCATACCCTTTTGTGTATTTCATTTCTTATTTCAATCCAAATCTCCCAATCTCCGGAGATGAAAATTTCACACTCCCCCTTTACGACATGCTGGAAACCAATTACGGCATAGTTGTAAAGACTTCCAGAGAGGAGATTAGCGCCCGCATGGCTGGAGACAAACTGGCCGCCAGGCTGGAGATAGCGGCCGGAGACCCCGTCCTGATCAGGAAGAGGTTCGTCTATGACACGGAGGGCATCCCCGTAGAGTATAATATTGGCTATTACAGGGCCGACAGTTTCACCTATTCCCTGGTTGCCACCCGCTGACCTGCGGCAAAGGCACAGTACAGCAAGTAAACAAGACATAGCGCAAGCACCAGCAGGGAGCCGTTTTGGTTCCCTATTAGCTGTGCGCATACGCCCATCAGCGGAGGAATGACAGCCCCGCCGGCTACTCCTGTAATCATGAATCCGGAGATCTCGTTGCTCTTGTCAGGACGTGCCTTCAAGGCCTGTGAAAAAAGGACGGAGAACACGCTGGAGCAGAAAAATCCAATGGCTCCAATTCCCACAAGAATAACAGGAGCACTACCTGCAAAAAACAGCAATATAATAGCGGCAGCAGCACATATCAGATTCAGTTTCAGATACTTTATATCATCCATCCTGGCAAGCAGACCAACTCCAATGAATGCTCCCACGGTACGGCAGATAAAATAGACGCTGGCTCCAAGGGAGGCCTTTTCCACTGGCAGGCCGCAGCGTTCAATAAGCAGCTTTGCCGACACTGTGTTAGTTCCCACATCAATTCCCACAATGAAGAAAATGCCAAGGAAAAGCAGGAGGATTGTTTTGTCCTTGAGCAGGCCAAAAGATTCCTTTACCGAGGCGCCTCCTCCGGATACTTCCTCACGGGGGATCCAGGTCATCTCCAGCAAAAGGAAAGACAGCAGGGTCAACACGGCATATATGGTAAACAGATATTTCCAGTTGCCAAACGCACTTGAGGCAAGCAGCGCAAGGAACGGTGCGCTGAAGGAGGACAGCGCCTTTATAACCTGCCCTCCGGTAAGGGCCGACGACAGTTTCTCCTTCCCAATCACGTTGGTCAGCAGCGGGTTAAGCGATATCTGAAGAATAGTATTGCCTATCCCAAGAAGTACAAACGCAGCCACAACCGCAGCCAGGCGATATGAAAAGAAAGGGATAAGCATGCCGATAAAAGTGATGGCATTGCTTATCTGAACCATGGTTTTCCTTCCAAGCCTGTTCATTAGAATGGCCGACGGTACACCCAGCAGGAGGAACCATATAAAAACCATGGACGGAATAAATCCAGCGACGGATTCACTAAGACCAAAATCCTGCTTTACATAGCTTGAGGAGATGCCCACCACGTCGCAAAAACCCATTATAAAGAAGGTGGCAAGTACGGGGATTGCGTTGTTTTTTTTGATTAAGCTGAACATTGTTTTGGCAAATGTTTAAACAAATTTTTCGCAAGATAGTAATATTTTCCGTAATTTGTTCTATATTTGCACGGAACATTGTATATACATATTATGAAAAGATTTTGCCACGTTGTACTTATATTAACAATTATTCTCTCAGCCTGCACGGCTTGGGATAAAAAAAGTGCAGCTGTAGCTGAAGAATTTTCCATCTGCTCTCCAGACAGTATTCTTTCCATGAATTTCCGTCTCCTTCAGGACGGGACACCACAGTATATGCTTTCACGCGGAGAAGCAGCGGTGATTCTTCCAAGTTCTCTTGGTTTTGACCTCAGGGGCAGCCTGAGTCCCAGGATAATGCAACTGGAAAAAGACGGCAGTTTTACCAAAGTGGATGACCGTCCCTGCTATTCATTCTCAGAGGATTTTGAACTTATCGGCACAAAGCAGGACAGCCTGGACCAGACCTGGGAAACCGTTTGGGGTGAAGAGCGTTTTATCCGCAACCACTACAATGAACTGCTGGTAAACCTGCGCCACCGCCCCAGCGGGCACCTGATGGACATCCGTTTCCGCCTTTATGACGACGGACTTGGTTTCAGGTATGAATTCCCCGGAGACCCCACCCTCGGATATTTTGTAATCAAGGAAGAGAAAACAGAATTTGCCATGACCGGAGACCATACGGCATGGTGGATACCGGGAGACCTTACCCTGCAGGAATACGAATATACCACCTCCCCGCTGTCGGAGATTCATTCACACATGGAAGACCGCGCATCCCGCGGCGCCGGCACTACATTCTTCTCCCTGGACGGAGTGCAGACATCCATCCAGATGAAAACAGACCAGGGCCTGTACATCAACCTTCACGAGGCCGCCCTTGTGAACTACCCCTGCATGCACCTCACCTATGACAGCAAAAGGAGAACCTTCACTTCCTTCCTCACCCCGGACGCCCAGGGATGGAAAGGCTACATGCAGGCGCCCTGCCCTACTCCATGGCGCACTATCCAGGTATGCAGCAGCGCAGTGGAGATGCTCCAAAGCCGCCTGGTCCTGAACCTCAATGATCCCTGCGCCTATGATGATGTCTCCTGGATACATCCTGTAAAATACATGGGCGTGTGGTGGGAGATGATTGCAGGTCCATGCACATGGTCTTATACAGACGATTTCCCCAACATACACCTTGGCACCACGGATTATAAATCGGCCCGTCCCCATGGCAGGCATGGCGCCAACAATGAAAAGGTGCGTGAGTATATTGACTTTGCCTCAGCTCATGGTTTTGACCAGCTGCTGGTAGAAGGCTGGAATGTTGGCTGGGAAGACTGGGTCGGCTGCTGGAAGGAAGACGTATTTGATTTTGTCACCCCCTACCCGGATTTTGACCTTCCCGCACTTAACGCCTACGCCCATTCCAAGGGCATAAAGCTCATGATGCACCACGAGACTTCTTCATCGGCCCGTAATTACGAGCGCCACATGGAGGAGGCTTATTCCCTTATGAACCGTTACGGATACGACGCCGTAAAGTCCGGTTACGTGGGAGACATTCTTCCCCGCGGAGAGTACCATTTTGGCCAGTGGATGGTAAACCACTACCTTTATGCCGTCACGGAGGCTGCCAAACACCATATTATGGTAAACGCGCACGAGGCTGTGCGTCCCACAGGCCTTTGCCGCACCTATCCAAACCTCATCGGCAATGAAAGCGCCCGCGGCACGGAGTACCAGGCCTTCGGAGGCACTGTCCCTGAGCACGTGACCATACTTCCTTTCACCCGCCTCAACGGCGGTCCTATGGACTATACGCCCGGCATCTTTGAGGCAAATCTGTCCACCTTCAGCCCCAACAACGGCTCACACGTGCAGGCTACCTTGTGCAACCAGCTGGCGCTGTACCTTACCCTTTACTCCCCTCTTCAGATGGCCGCGGACCTGCCTAAAAACTACGCCAAATACCCGGACGCTTTCCGCTTCATTGAAGACGTAGCCGTGGACTGGGAGCAGAGCAAATATATCTATGCCGAGCCGGGAGATTATATTGTCGTAGCCCGCAAGGCCAGAAAGGACGGGCAGTGGTTCCTTGGCGGCGTCACTGACGAGCAGGAACGCAGCTTCGACATCCCCATGGACTTCCTCTCGCCCGGAAAATCTTACATGGCTACCATTTACCGTGATGCACCCGAGGCTCACTATAAGCACGATAACGCTGCATATATCATAGAAACGCAATCATTAACGGCCGCCGACACGCTATCGCTCAGGGCAGCACCAGGCGGTGGTTTTGCTGTTTCCTTCAAACAATTGTATTAAATCTTTTGCGCCACGCGAACATTCGTACTTCTTTAGCATAAAATCGTACTAACCATTGTACGATACTGATTACTTTTGCAGCAAGTCACACCTATATTGCTTTATGCAAAACCCGACTTTCCTTTGAGATAACAAATAGTATTACGTTATGATAACCAAGAAAAAAACGCCTTACGAGGCACCGGAACTGACAGTGACCGTCATTTCCACAGAACACGGCATTTTGAACCCGAGTAGAGGCACGGGTGAAAGATTCGGCGAACCCACTACGGTTGACAGCGGTTGGGATGTAGACGATTAAGGAGGATAGCGCTATGAAAAAACACTTTATTCTTACCCTTGGTGCCATCTTGGCCTTGGTATCCTGCGAAAAAGAGCAGGACGTCGTGGACAAAGCGCCCGAAGTGCCCGAAACTAATCTTGTTCCCCTTTCCTTTACCGCCGGAGCGGAAACCAAGACGTCTCTGGACGAAGATAGATATATTATCTGGAGTAAAGACACAGACCACATCAACGTCTTTTCCGGAGATCCTATTGAATACAATACTCAATTTACGGTAACCAACGTGGAAGACAACGGCAAAACAGCCGTCTTTTCCGGTTTGGGAGCAGTGTCTCCCGAATACTACGCCCTGTTCCCCTACGATGAAAATGCAGGTATTGACGAAGGCGTAATTACCGCCACCCTGCCTAATGAACAGGTTGCAGTAGAAGGCAGTTTCGGTCCCACCGCCAACCTTGCTGTGGCCCGTTTCAGGGGCAGTGAGTACCTGCAATTCAAGAATGTCGGCGCCCTGGTAGGGATCACCGTCAGCGTAGATGATGTCGACTGCATTAAGCTTGAAGCCCTTGGAGTTGACGACCAGCTAACAGGAACCGTCCACGTCACTTTGAAAGAGGATGGGACCATTGATGAGATTAACAAGGCAAGCGGGATTGAGGTTGGCTATCGCTACGCCACCCTTTCCGGCAGTTTTGAGAATGGGAAGACATATTACTTCGTAGTTCTTCCCGGAACTTACAGCAGCGGTTTCCAAGTGAAGTTTTACAAAGGCTCACAATACGTGAGTTTTTCCAAAACTTCCTCCGTCACGCTCGCGCGTAACGGAATCAAAGTGTTTAACGGGACCCCTGGCAGCACATGGAAAAGCGATTTTACAAGGGGCGAAAAACTGTATATCCGCAATTCCAAAGAAGCCGGGCAAGAGTGCGTCTATATTACGCCCAGCACACCTGGCCCCTATTATTGGAACACTGAAGTCAATTCGGATTTAGCAAACTATGACTGGGAATATGAAATCTTCACGCAACTAACCGGCGGCAATACCTTTCATTTTCAGGCCGAAGGAGGAGAACGTTTCACCATCACCAGCGACGGAACAAGCATTATTCCCATTCCCAACAGTAATAAAGAGCAGTACAGTGCACCCGTTGCCAATGACAATCTTTACCGTATCCGTTTGAACATTACTTCCAGGACAGCAGAAGTCCGTCAAATTACCTCGGTATATCTTTACCAGCATGGCCGTACACCTGAATCCACCTCTTTAACCTATTGGCGGAAGGGCGACTGGTTTGTCAATAATTTTTGTACAGGTAAAGGCAGTGATCCAGACAGTGACGACAGGTATAAATTCCGGATGGAATTGAAAGTTCCTAGATCCGAGGATCCGGCAGTAACCGAAGAATATGGCAGATGGAAAGCCGAGACTGGGAATCCCACATCTTATCCGGACTCATTCAATAAACAGGATTATTTCTATGTTCAGCCTACTAAAAAAGTAGATGGCAACTGGGATGCCTGGGACCCCGGATTTAAGTACGCAAAAACCGCAAGCAATGATTACGAAGTCAACAACAGGTATTATGTCCGGGTGGGCCTTTGCATGAACAACCGGCTGGGTCAATACACCCACACCATCACAGACATACTGGATATACAGAACCCTGGCAGTACTAAAATAACCATCCAAGGGACTGGCGCACTTGAGGCAGGCCAGGAACTCGCTTTTGTTGGAAGGAGCGGGTACTGGGATACCACTACCAGCGAAACCAGTGTTACAGCGGATTACCCTTATAATTACGAAATCTTTACCGAGCTTGGTGCTAATCCAACTATTTACTTCAAGTCTGCCCATAACGTTCTGTTCGGTTTATATGACGACAATGGGGTTATTAAAGTTAAACATATTCTCAGCACAAGCGAAACGGGAAGTCTTACCCAGACGGCAGGCATCTATCGAATCCGAATGGATCTGACAACCAATGGAGGGGCAGTGGACATTAAACAAATCACTGCCGTCAAATTCAAACAGCATGGGGTGGCCTATGGCGCAGGTGAAATACCCTTAGATCAATATTTAGGAAACGGGACCTGGAAGGGCCTGAGCATCCCCATGCGTAGAGATGAGTGGTCCTGGAATAACCGCTATAAGTTCCATTTTTACTATGCGGATTCTACAAATGAGTACTATGGCCGTTCAATATCCTCCTATTCTACGCCGGATTATAGCACAGCTTCTCCTAACTCTAACTATTTTTGGGTCCAACCGGCGTCGGATGATTCATGGGAGCCCTGCTTCCAATTCCCGAGCAAGTACCAGATTAACGAAGACCGTTACTATGGAGACATCACCCTTTCCATGAACAATGGTGGAAACAATGTAAACGGCCACTATACACATAGCGTTTCCGGCATCGTTGACAATAAAGATCTCAAAGATTTGACAGATGGCGAAGATGTTTATATTGACGGAAATGGCGCTGCAGAAAAGGGACAGAAACTTACTTATGTAACAACAAAGGGGACAGATTTGGATGATTTAAAGGATCCCACTGACTTCAATTACGAAATCTTTACCAAGCTGAACGCATCAGAGAACTTCTTCTTCCGAAATGCCGACGGCACAAAGAAATTTGCCATCAATACAGACGGCGACGCCGTGGAGAAGATTGCTAAAGTTTCCGATATTGGATACGAAGGTGTGGACGAAAGTGACAAAGTGTACCGAATTCGACTGAACTTCAGCACTGGCAGTGTTTCTATAAAGAAAGTCACAGCCGCCTATTACAGCCAACCTACAAGGCATACTTCCGGAGTTTATAATGAAGAGATGACCTATGTTGGCCATGGATGCTGGCAGCTCGATAACTACGCCATCGATTGGGCTATTAAGCCAAGTTGGGGAACTGACACCCAATACAAATACTATTTCAAAATCCAGTACGACGGGGTTGCTACCTGGCAAAACTTCCTCAAAGCTTCTGGAAAAAGTGATTATGATACCAAGCCGGGGACAGACTGGAGTTGGAGTAACGGCACCTTGTTCTATGCATCCGAAGACCTGAGAAACGCCAGCACCGCAACTATTACCTTAAAGTTGAATGCTGAAAACAGTAATTATACCCATACCGTCACAGACATTAATTAATGACGAAAGCGATATCGTGAACCATAACAACATGGAAATCGCCGGCAATCGCCTTTACTTTAATTATACTAATTCTCGCGGTGTATATACTCACACATGGACTGCAAGATAAATAGTATTCTTATCTTCTCCTCCATCTTCCTTTGCCTCAGCTGCGCGGGGAAGGTGCAGGAGACTGATACCACCATTGAACCGGAGCCCCAGACAGGGACTCCGGTCCAGATGGTTTTCAGTGCCAGCAGTGACTGCGTAGACACTAAGACAACCCTTGGTGCCGACTACAGCATCCTCTGGCAGGGATGGGACAAGATTACCGTCTTCAGCGGGGCCGATGCGGATGGCAGCATCTTCACGGTAACAAAACTCGAAAACGACAACAAAAAAGCCATCTTCTCCGGTCTCGGCCTGCCGGCCGTAGACCATTACGCAGTCTCCCCTGCCCAGGGCGCCAGCATCTCCGGCGGCGTGATTACCGCCGTCCTCCCGATGACCCAGGGCGTCCTGAACGGCAGCTTCGGCGCACAGGCCAACCTGTCCGTAGCCAAATCCGATGCGGAATCAGACGAATTCTTCTTCCGCAACGCAACCGGCATCCTGGCCCTGAAAGTCGCCAACTCCGGCATCACAGGCATCCGCCTGGAAAGCCTGGGAGACGAAAAACTCTCCGGCGAAGCCACCATCCGCTTCAGCGGGGACCTTCCGGTAGTGACACCTACAGACAACGCACACAGCTGGGTCACCCTCTCCGGAGAAGCATCGGCCGATGACACCTACTACTTTGCCGTCTTCCCCGGCTACTACAGTCAGGGCTTCAGGATTACCATGTACAAAGACGGTAAATCCGGCAGCGTCACCAGCACCACCCCGCTAAAGCTGGAGCGCAACGGAAATGTCTTCCTGGGCACCCTTCCGGCCATAACCAAGTGGAAAACCCCTGGGACAGTGGTCCTCCGCGGAGAAGCCGCAGAAGACGGACAGGAGATGTCTTTCACCGCCAACCAATACGCCGATATGAACATCTCCCGCAACCGCGGGACGCAGATTGAGGCCTTCGCCGGCGACGAATATACCTACGAAGCCTTTACCAGCATCAAGACCGGGAAAACGCTCTACTTCCAGGATGGAGACCAGCGCTACGCCGTATTCTCCGGCATGGTAATGCCCATCGCATCGGCCGCCGAAGCCCCTGCTGCTCCGGTGGACCACGACGGCGTCTACCGCGTGCGCCTGAACCTCCCTTACGGAAAGGCTTATTTCCAGGAAGTGACGGCCGTGGAGTTTGACCGCTGCACGCTGCAAACTCAGGCGCTTACCTATGAGGGTAACGGAGAGTGGCATACTACCGGCATGGTGATTGGCAGCGGAGACAACCGCTACAAATTCCACTTCACCATTGACGGGGAAACCCAGGTTTACGGACGTATGTATAATACGGATAAGCAGCCCGGACAAACAGGCCTGAATCCCGCTCCGGACAGCTATTACTACCTGCAGCCGGCCATAATGGATACCTGGGAGCCCGGTTTCAAATACCCCTATGGTGCATCAGGCAACGGCAACTGGTACGCCGACATCCGCCTGAAGATGCACGGCGCCCACTACACCCATACGTTCAATGTAGTGAACAGCAGCGCGCTTCCGTCCATCACGGCCGGAGAAGACGTATATATCCAAGGCGAGGGCGCTTTGGAGGCCGGACAGCAGTTCCGTTACAGCGACAGTTTTACAAGCGGAAGCGGGTATGGGGACGCAGATAAACTGAATGCGCCTGAGGGTGGATACGATTATGAGATCTTTACCCAGCTGGACCCGGAGAAGAAGTTCTATTTCAGCACCGCTGAAGGTCATAAGTTCGCGCTCAATTCCGGTGGAACGGCCATTGAAGCCATTACCACGCCTTCTGCTGCCGCCTTTGCAGGCGTTTCGCAGGATGGAGTTTACCGCATCCGCATCAACTCTTCTACGCTGGGCGCGCAAATCAAGCGGGCTGAATCGGCTCAGTTGAAGCAGCCCACATATACCAACCAATATCTGGCGTATGCCGGAAACGGCGTCTGGGAAGGCAAGATGCTGGATTTATACTGGAAAGACAGCCCTAAAGATTGGGATCCCGATAACAAATGGCAGTATAAATTCCAGATATACTTTAATGAAGAAGAAGCCTGGCAGTACTACGGCTGTCTTTCCGGTGCAACTTTGCAACCCGTCAAGGGATTCTGGGACGGGATGTACTCCGTAAAGGACGATTCCAACTGGAACATCTATACCACCGAGAATACCTACGTCTTTGACGTTCGGTTGCAGCTGAATGCCGACGGCTATACCTTCAGTTTCGCCAACCCTACGGCCAAGGCCGATGTACCTACGTACGTTTCCCTGGATGTCACTTCTTCTGAGGAGACGTTCACAATGCACAAGAGTGCCGATGGAAGCGTGTTTGAAGGGATTTCGACCTTCACTGACGGCGCCGCGGTTAATATGGTGGCCACCGACAATTGCGGCCGGCGGCATGAGCTTTCCACCACCGCCACCGTTGACGGTGTTGCATACCTGGAAGCCAATCCTGCCACCGGCAGTTATACCTTCACAGCACTGCCTACGCTGCTGGCAGAGGGGAATGCCGTAAACGGCTTCAGCACCAGCAGCGGAGTTTCGCTCAGTTATGACGGAAATGGCATATACAAGGTGGAAAACGCTGTCTTTTCCGGTTCCGACGAAGGCAGACCGGATGCTATGACGCCCACTTATCCCTTCAGTGCCAACGGCCGCGCCAGATTTACTTTTGTGAAGCCCAATTCCGATTACAGCCCGCAGTTCCGCCGTCTGAACGACACCAGGAAGGCAATAGAATGCAAGTCGCACGGCAGTACATCTGAGATACAGATCAATCCGGGCACCTATAATATTAAGGTAGACCTGCGCAGTTTCACCTTTGACATCCAGCCGGTCCACTCAGGTGACAAGCGAATCACTGTGATGGGCTCCTCTGTCCCCACCGGTACCGGAGCAACTGGAGAGAAAGGATATATGTACCTCTTCGGCACCAATGCCCTTACCGATGGCTGGACGCTTTCCAACCGTTCCGTTCCCGGGAACAATACCATTACCCTAACCCAGCGCTACGACGATCTGATAATGGACGGAGGAAAGTACGTCATCTTCGCCCTGTCACTTGGCAATGAAAATATTCACGGGGCTGCCGATCAGGACGCCATATACAAGCAGTGGAAGACCAACATGAAAACCCTCATCTCCCGCGCCCGGAATGAAGGCCGGAAGGTGGTGGTAATGGGAAATTATGGCCGAGGAGATTTCGTGGCTTCCGATTATGCCTATGTCAAGGCAATAAATCTGGAAATCCACCAGTGGAACATGCCATCTATGAATGTCCTTGGCGCTGTGGATGACGAGGTCGGACACTGGCCTTCCGGCTACCAGAACGGGACTGACACCTATCACCCCAACGATGCCGGCCATAGGGAAATGTCCTATACCCTGGTTCCTTCCGTATTCGATGCTATGGATTCAGGAAAGCCTATGCCCCAGCGCGACGGATCGGGTTCTATAGACCTTTCTTCCAGTAGCGTTAGTTTCACCCCTGAGGCTACCATTCATCCGTTCACCGTGGCGTTTTATGTGAAAACCACATCGGCCGGGAATATCCTGCATATTGGCGGGACTTCCCTAAGCAGAGATTATTCGGCCTCCGCCCTTGGTGTGAACGACGGCAACTGGCACCTGGTGGTCCTTACGCACTATTATGCGCAGGGATTGACAAGGGTGTATGTGGACGGGGCGCACGTCGGCGGCCTTTACGCCTCAGAGCGCATCGAAGCCAACAGCTTCTCCATCACCGGCGGCACCTTCCGAGAGCTATTCTTCTGGCGCTCCGGGATGAACGCCGATGAAATATCGGCCCTCTACGGCGGCGCCATGCTAAACTCCTCGCTGGAGATATACGCCCCATTCAAAGGCGGGTCTGCAGACAATCTTGCAATGTCAGAAAACCAATTAAATCTATAAACACATGAAAAAGATTAACAGGATTCCTTATGAGTCTCCGCAGGTTAAATACCTGGCAATGGACACTGACTGGCAACTACTTGCTGCCAGTACAGGACGCGCATATGACGACGTCACGCAATATGACGACGATGAAGACGAATGGGTTTGGATGTAATAAACTAAGTGGATTATGAAAAAGTATTTTATAATAATTGCAGCCCTTGCCGCCGCTATAAGCTGCAGCAAGGAAAAGAGCAATATCGCTCCCGCTCCCGAATCCGAATCCATCCTTACTCCCCTTAGCTTCCGCCTGGCGTCTGAACAGACCAAAACGGTCCTTGACGGGAAAAGCATCCTGTGGAGTACTGCCGACAAGATTAACGTATTCTCAGGAGCTTCTTTTGGAACCAACAGTCAGTTCAGCGTAACCTCTACCGAAGAGGATGGTCTGGTAGCCACCTTTGAAGGACTTGGAGAAGTTTCTCCGGAATACTATGCCCTTTCACCTTACCAGGCTGGAGCCACCATTGACGCTTCCGGGAAAATTACCGCCTCAATCCCCGCCAGCCAGGCAGCCATTTCCGGCAGCTTCGGCCCGGAGGTCAATCTTTCCGTAGCGCATATCACGGGAAGCGAACAGATTCGCTTCAGTAATGCGGGCGCACTCCTTAGCGTTGCTATCCCCGACGCCGGCATTACCGCAGTAAAGATTGAGTCACTGGGCGGCGAGTCCCTCACCGGTACCGCCACCGTAGACTACAACGACGGAGAACCCACCGTTGACATCATCAGCGGTAACAGTTACGTTGAGAGCACAGTGTCCGGCGCCGGAACCTACTACTTTGTAGTTTTCCCCGGCAACTACAGCGGCGGTTTCAAGATTACCCTTACAAGGAGCGGATATACAGCCAGCGTGCAGAACACCAAAGCCCTTGATCTCAAGCGCAACAACAATGTATCGCTGATGGACATCAAGTCTGTACCCGCCGATGCATGGAAGGTTGTCTTTACCCCGGGTGAGAAGGTATATATCAAGGGCCTGAGCAATGCCGATGAGAACGGCCAGGAACTCTCCTATATTACTTCTACCTACTACAACCCTGTTCCGGGCGGTTCATCTCCTTCCTCCCCCGCCCCTGGTGACAACTCCGCTCTTGCCGGAATCACTTACAACTATGAGGTATGGGCCAGGATTGCAGAAGACGACGAGGTTTACTTTGAGACCGAAAGCGGAGCACGCTTTGCACTGAACGTTGCATGCGACCAGGCAGCTCCCATCGGCCCCGACGAGGTAGGCCCGAGGATTTCCGTGAGCGACAGCCCTTACAGGATCCGTCTGAACCTGCCCACTGGCCAGGCACAGGTTGTCCGTGTGGGCATTGTCAACTACAGCATCATCTATGGCAATGTGTCGGAGAACCTGACCTACGACAAAGCCGGCGCCTGGAAGCTGGACAACTATGTCTTCAGATATGCCGACAACCAGAGCTGGGATCCCACGCTTTCCCGTTACCGCTTCTCTGTCTGGTTCAACTGGAAAGGCGGCCAGGGAGGCTCTAACGCCGATGTATGGCAGGTCTATGGTAACTGTACCAATATCAACAACACCAACCAGGTACCGTCTACAGAGGATCCGGCCAACAACTACTACTACCTGCAGCCGATGACCGAGGATGGCTGGGACTGCATCTTCTACCTGGATTTGAACAGGCTGTGCAACGGCGGTGTAAACGGCTCCCGCAAGGGTACCATCAACCTGTACATGAACAACGCCTACGGCCACTTCACCCACGGATTCAGCAACGTGGTGGACAATAACTAAACCTGTAGGATTCACAAAAGTCCCATTGGATGCGCGTCCAATGGGGCTTTTTTCTACATAAGCGTCGCAGGTCAAGCGCTGTTGTGTCGCTGGTCTGCAAAAAAGGGCCGACCTGCGACACTATAAGCTCTGTATGGCCGATTTGCGTCGCAGGTTAGCCAAAAAATGCAGACCTGCGACATTTCAAGGCCTGACCTGCGACGACACACTACTTTCTTTGTGGAAAGGTTGCGAAAATATTTGGTTTCTATCTATAAATTGCGTACATTTGCAGGCTTTTTTGCGGGAGGGTCCCGCAGGCATTTAAACCATTAACAAAAACACTTGCATCATGGCAGAATATTTACAGCCTGAGAAAAAGCAAGAGATTTTCGCGAAGTACGGGAAGTCCAATAAGGACACCGGCTCACCAGAGAGTCAGGTTGCTTTATTTTCCTACCGTATCGCTCACCTTACAGAGCACGTGAAGAAGAACAAGAAAGACGTGGTAACACGCCGCAGCCTTCTTCGCCTGGTCAGCAAGCGCCGCCAGCTTCTGAACTACCTTCAGAAAGTTGACATCGAGAGATACAGGGCTATCGTTAAGGAGCTTGGTCTCCGCCGATAAGCGCACAGGAAAAACAAACGGGGGTTGGGATACGGGATGTATCCAACCCCTTTTTTCTGAAAAAAGAGATTCTTCGCTACGCTCAGAATGACAAAGGGGCGCTCAGAATGACAAAGGGGCGCTCAGAATGACAAAGGGGCGCTCAAAATGACAGAAGGATTCCACTTGTCATTCTGAGGAGCCAACGGCGACGAAGAATCTATGACGATAAAGACGAAAGACGTAACAGAAGAAAAGAAATGAACATTATCAAAAAGACCATCGAACTGCCCGACGGAAGGGTAATCGAGATCGAGACCGGAAAACTGGCCAAGCAGGCCGCCGGTTCAGCCGTTGTCAAAATGGGCGGCACCATGCTGCTCGCAACAGTCACCTGCGCCACGGAGGTGAAAGAGGGTACTGACTTCATGCCCCTTACCGTGGATTACCGTGAAAAATACTATGCCGCCGGCCGTTTCCCCGGAGGTTTCCTCAAGAGGGAGAGCCGTCCCAGCGACTATGAGATTCTCATAGCCCGTCTGATTGACCGCCCCATCCGTCCCCTGTGGCCCAGCGACTTCCACCTGGAGGTCTTTGTAAACGTGATGCTGATATCGGCCGAGAAGGACATCCAGCCGGACGCCCTTGCCGGTCTTGCAGCATCGGCCGCTCTTGCAAGCAGTGACCTCCCCTTCGGCGGTCCTGTGAGCGAGGTCCGCGTTTCCCGCATCGATGGTAAATTTGTCATCAACCCCGGTTTTGAGGACAACAAGAGGGCCGATCTGGACCTTATGGTTGCCGCAACCGAGGAGAATATCATGATGGTCGAGGGTGAGATGAACGAGGTTTCAGAGCACGATATGCTTGAGGCCATCAAGTTTGCCCACGAGGAGATCAAGAAGCACTGCCGCGTTCAGAAAGAGCTCATGCATGAGCTTGGAACTGACGGCGCCAAGAGGGACTATCCTCATGACGAGGAAGACGAGGCCCTCAAGACCGCCGTTCACGAGGCCTGCTATGCAAAGTGCTATGAGCTTGCAAAGAGCGCAAAGCCCAAGCATGAGCGTGAGGATGGCTTCAACGCTATCCGCGATGAGTTCAAGGCCCAGTTCAGTGAGGAAGACCTTGAGCTGAAGGGCGCAATGATTGACCGCTACTACCACGACGTGGAGAAAGAGGCCATGCGCA